>OLOH01001551.1_pt1 | contig 12929 bp, 7 predicted proteins | sample 1673221 | NCBI WGS metagenome assembly OLOH01 (sample SAMEA3136767, study PRJEB25190) | human gut metagenome
CCGCTTGCCGAATTCCTTCAAAACCCAAGTTTTTCCCACCTGTCGGACACCTTTCAAGATTAAAGGTTTACGGTAGGGAGAGTTCTTCCAGTCCAGCAGTTTTTTTATAATCAATCGTTCCATAGATGCGCCTCTTCACACTTTTATTGGTAATTTCGTGTTATAAATCACACTTTTATTATATTTAAAAGGCTGAAAAATGCAATACAAATCACAAAAGTATGCATATATCAATGAAAGAAGTCTGTAGAGCCCGCAGTCCCTCATATACACTTTATGAATAATCCGTGCCCAAATGAGCCACCTGTCCGGTGCGAGTGAGCCACAATTCCGTTTTACTATGAGCCATAATTCCGGTCACAATGAGCCACTTGTTTTATAATAGAATTATGCACAATTATTGTGTAAATCTATTATACAGGAGGTCACCATTATGACCAAATATCGTGAAATCCTAAGATTATCAAGCTTGGGATTTAGTAACCGGAACATAGCATTGAGTGGTCCGTGTTCAAGAAATACCGTAGCAAAAGTCTTAAAACGAGCGCAAGAATTAGATATCTCTTGGCCATTGGAAAACAATCAAACGGTTGAAGTTCTTGAAGGCTTATTTTATCCAAAGCAACGCGACCGCTCTCAAAAGCGTATGCCCTGAAATGATATGCTCTATAAATTTGTTGATTACAGTTTCAGACTGTTTTCGTCCAGCAGAAAATTCCTCAGTCCGATTGTAATAATTCCGTTTTCATCTCGGCGCACTTTAATATTATCCCCAACAACAACAATTTTTCTGAAGAAATTGGCTTCAGAAGGTAATCGGTTACAGCATCGAACTCGGGGTTGGAGTACTTGCCATCGTTGTTGCCGTTACCGGAGCAGAACAGATCCAGCATGTTGGAGGGATCGTTGTAGTCCATGACCCAGCCGTTACGGGAAGCGTCATAGTCGCCGGCGCGGCGCAGCGGGGTGAAGCTGGCCCACTCGACCTTGTTGATGTTCACGGTGATGCCCAGCTCGCCCCAGGCCTGCTGCAGATACTCAGCAACGGGGGTGTGGTAACCGGCATCGTTGGTGCTGTACTCGATGACGGGGAAGCCTTCGCCGTTGGGATAGCCGGCATCGGCCAGAGCCTGCTTGGCAGCCTCAAGGTTGGCCTCGTAGTCTTCGCTGATGTAGGTCTTGCCGCCGTTGGCGTTGTCGTAGAACATGCCGTTCTCATCGACGATGCCGGGGCCGACCAGATTGTAAGCGGGGGTGTAGGTGCCCTGCATGATGGTGTTGGCAACATAGTCACGGTCGATGGCGAGGCTCAGAGCCTTGCGGACATTGGGATCCGTGAACGGCTCGCGCTGGTCGTTCAGGGAGATGTAGTAGGTGCCCAGGATGGTGTCAACATAGAAGTCGCCGCCGTCCTCAGCCTTGGTCAGGCTGGGGATCTCATCGGTGGGAACATCCTTGATGAGCTGTGCCTCACCGCTGTTGTAAGCGGCGTAAGCAGCGCTGGAATCCTCCAGCAGGAGCAGGGTGATGGTGTCGGAAACGATCTTGGAGGAATCCCAGCCGCCGACATAGTTCGGGTTCTTGGACAGAACAATACGCTCGGAGGGGACCCAATCGGTGATCATGTAGGGGCCGTTGCAGACGTAGGTGTCGGGCTGCGTGCACCATGCATCGCCGTTGGCCTCAACAGTGGCCTGCTGCACAGGGCTCATGGCGGCAAAGGCAGCCAGCTTGTCAAAGTAAGCGCAGGGGTAGCTCAGGGTGACGGTCAGGGTCTTGCCATCCTCGCTGGCAACGACATTCAGGGCGTCGAAGTCAGGCTCGGTGGTCATGTTGCCGTCTGCATCGGGGTTGCCGACGGCATCCTCATAGCCGTCGATCATGCCGACAACGGTCTCAGCATAGGGGGCAGCGGTGTCGGGCGCGGCCAGACGCTTGAAGGAGTACTCAAAGTCCTTCGCGGTCAGGTCGGAGCCATCGCTCCACTTCAGGCCGTCACGCATCGTGAAGGTCCAGACCAGGCCGTCATCGCTGACAGTGTAGCTCTCAGCCTGGCCGGGAATGACCTCGTTGTTCTGATCGATGAGCAGCAGCGGCTCAAAGACAGTGATCAGCGTGTTGGCGCCGTCGATTGCGCTGTTCAGCGCGGGGTCCAGAGTCTCGGGGTTAGGTCCGTACTCGACAGTGAAACCGTTGGCAGTGCCAGTGCTCTCTTCGCCGGTGGCAGCTTCGGTGGATGCAGCGGTGCTGGTCTCGGTGGAGGCTGCGGTGCTGGCAGAGCCGCCGCAGGCAGCGAGAGAAGCAGCCATGCAGCCGGCCATAGCCACGGCAGCAACGTTCTTCATCTTCATGTGAAATACCCTCCAAATTCATTATACTTTATACCCAATCCCCCTCGGGGGCAGCGCCCCCAACGGAGTGAATATTTATACTTTACCACTCTAAAGCGGCATTTGCAAGTGTTCTGTAATTTTTGTAACTGTTTTGATAGAAAATCCGTTTGTATCTCTACCGCGGACAATTCTGTGCACCGCAGATAGATGTCTCTCTGTCGCATACAATTTTGCTTAAAACGCAAGGCGGCCACGGCTGACCGCCTTGCATATGTATAAATTTTAGGCCGAGTGAAGTCAGTCGGCGGACAGAATCGCCCAAAGGCCCTCACGGCCGCCGTCCAGCAGGTTGCAGGGGCGTCGAGGACGCCGCCCCCCTACTTATTTTACCTTATCCAGATGGTGGCAGGCGGCCCAATGGCCGCTGCTGACCTCCTTGAACTCCGGCACCTCGGCAGCGCAGCGCTCATCGGCGTAGGGGCAGCGGGTGCGGAAACGGCAGCCGCTCGGCGGGTTCAGCGGACTGGGCACATCGCCCTGCAGCACAATGCGGTGGCTCTGGCGGGCCATCACAGGGTCAGCCACCGGAATGGCCGAGATCAGGCTGCGGGTGTAGGGGTGGACGCTGTGGGCGATCAGCTCAAAGCTGTCGGCCAGCTCGACCAGCTTGCCCAGATACATAACGCCGATGCGGTTGGAAATGTGCTTGACAACGCTCAGGTCGTGCGCAATAAAGAGGTAGGTCAGCCCCATCTCCTGCTGCAGATCCTCAAACATATTGACGACCTGTGCCTGAATTGAGACATCCAGCGCGGAGACAGGCTCGTCGCAGACGATGAACTCAGGGTCCACAGCCAGCGCACGGGCGATGCCGACACGCTGACGCTGACCGCCGGAGAACTCGTGCGGGTAGCGGTTGGCGTGCTCACTGTTCAGGCCAACGCGCTCCAGCAGGGAGATGATCTTGTCGTGACGCTCCTTGGCGTTGGCGCACAGGTGGTGGATGTCGATGCCCTCACCGACGATATCACCGATGGTCATGCGGGGGTCCAGGCTCGCGTAGGGGTCCTGGAACACGATCTGCATACGGCGGCGGTAGGGCAGCATATCCACCGCGATCTTCTTTTCCTTGTCAAACAGCACCTTGCCGTCATAGATGATGGTGCCGTCCGTCGGTTCATACAAACGCAGCAGGGTGCGGCCGGTGGTGGTCTTGCCGCAGCCGGATTCGCCGACCAGACCCAGGGTCTCGCCCTTGCGGATGGCAAAGCTGACGTCATCGACAGCCTGCACATACTGCTTGTTCTTGCCCACGCCGCCGGCCGGGAAGTACTGCTGCAAATGCTTTACTTCAACAAGATTCTCGCTCATTCGGCTTTGCCCCCTTTCTCAAATTCTTCTTTCTGGCGCAGCCAGCAATAGGTGTAATGGGTGTCGCTCAATTCGGTTTTGGGCGGCATTTTATTCAGGCAGACCTTCATGCAGCTCTTGCAGCGCGGCGCGAAGGGGCAGCCCGCAGGCGGATTCAGCAGGTCGACCGGCTGGCCCTCGATGGGCACCAAGCGTTCCTTCTCCTCGGCGTTCAGCTTGGGGATGGAGTTGATCAGGCCCTTGGTGTACTCGTGCTGGGGGTTGTAGAAAATCTCGTCGGTGGTGCCGTACTCGACGATGTGACCGGCGTACATGACGGCGATCTTCTCGCACATCTGGGCGACAACACCCAGGTCATGGGTGATCATGATGATGGACATACCCAGCTTGTGGCGCAGGTCGTTCATCAGCTCAAGGATTTGCGCCTGGATCGTGACGTCCAGCGCGGTGGTCGGCTCGTCAGCGATCAGCAGCTTCGGCTCGCAGGCCAGCGCAATGGCGATCATAACACGCTGGCGCATACCGCCGGACAGCTCGTGGGGGTACTGCTTCAGGCGGCGGTCCGGCTCGTTGATGCCGACCAGCTCCAGCAGCTCCTTAGCGCGGGCCCAGGCTTCCTGCTTGGTCTTTTTGGTGTGCAGCAGGATGACCTCGACGATCTGGTTGCCGATGGTGTACACCGGGTTCAGACTCGTCATAGGGTCCTGGAAGATGATGGAGACCTCGTTGCCGCGGATCTTGCGGAACTCCTTCTCGGTCATTTTGTCGATCTGGTGGCCGTTGAACCACACCGTGCCGCCGACCAGACGGCCGGGGTAAGCGGTCAGGCCCATGATGGAATACGCCGTGACAGACTTGCCGGAGCCGGACTCGCCGACGATGCCCAGCACGTCGCCCTGGTTCATGCTGAAGGACACGCCGTTCAGCGCTTTGACTTCGCCCGCGGGGGTGAAGAAGGACAGGCGTTCGTCCTTGATTTCAAGAATTTTCTCGCTCATGTTTGCTTCTCCTCCCCTCTCAGCTCTTCAATTTCGGGTCAAATGCATCGCGCAGGCCATCGCCGAACAGGTTAAAGACCAGGATCATAACGCTGATCATCAGCGCGGGAGCGATCAGCAGCACCGGGTAGGTGTTCATGCCCTTGACGGCGTCGGTTGCCAGAGAGCCCAAGGACGGCATAGGCGCGGCAACGCCCAGGCCGAGGAAGCTCAGGTAGCTCTCGGTGAAGATGGAGGACGGGATCTGCAGGGTGGTGGTGACGATCAGGGTACCCATGCAGTTGGTCAGCAGGTGCTTTTTGATGATGCGGCCGCCGGATGCGCCCAGTGCGCGGGCAGCGGTGACATACTCGCTCTCTTTCAGCGTCAGGACCTGGGAGCGGACGATACGCGCCATGCCGACCCAATACAGCAGCGCGAAGATGATGAAGATGGACACCATATTGGGGCCGAGGGTCTGCATCCAGCCGAAGCCGGGCTTGGTCGCCAGCGCTTCCAGCGGTTCCTTGATGGCCATGGCCAGCAGGATAATGAGCAGGATGTCGGGGATGGTGTAGAGAATATCGGTAATGCGCATCATGATGTTATCGACCCAGCCACCCGCAAATGCGGAGATAGCGCCGTAGGTCGCACCGATGAGCAGGACCAGCACAGAGGCCAGCAGGCCGACGGACAGGGAGACGCGGGTGCCCATCATGACACGCACGGCAAAGTCACGGCCCATACGGTCGGTGCCCAGAATGTGAGGGAATACGTTTTCGCCCTGGTCGATGAGCTTCTGCTCCGCGGCAGAATACTCAAACGGAGCCAGGTTGTTGCTGCCCTTGATCTGCTGCTCGTAGCTGTACGGCCAGAAGCTGGGCAGAATGTAGGCCATGAAAGCAATCAGCAGGATGACCACCAGGCTGACCATGGCGATCTTGTTTTTCTTCAGGCGGCGCATGCCGTCCTTCCAGAAGTTGACACTCTCACGCATGACAACAAGGCTCTTCTTCTCGTCGTTGGATGCGGGGGCGAAATCTTCCACGTTGAGTTGCAGGCTCAACGGATTCTTTTTCAGATTTTCCATTTTGTCTGCTCCTCCTTACTTCAGCTTGATGCGCGGGTCGATGATCTTGTACAGGATGTCAACGATGACGTTGGCAACAATGACGAGGGTCGCCAGCAGAATCGTGGTGCCCATGATCATCATGTAGTCACGGTTGGTGATGGCAGACACGAAGTCACGGCCCAGGCCGGGGATGGAGAAGATCTTCTCGACAACAAAGGAACCGGTCATCAGACCTGCCAGCATGGGGCCGACATAGGTGACAACAGGCAGGATGGCGTTGCGCAGGGCGTGCTTGAACAGGATCTTCACGCTGGAAACGCCCTTGGCGCGGGCGGTGCGCATGTAATCCTGCCCCATGACGTCCAGCAGACTGGAACGCATCAGGCGGGTGATGTAGGCGGTGGGGTAAATAGCCAGCGCCGTCACGGGCATGATGTAGGCCGCCGGCTCATTCAAACCGACGGTGGGCAAAATTTTCAGATTCATGCCGAAGGTGTAAAGCAGCACGACGCTGGAAATAAAGCTCGGGATAGCAATGCCGCAGGTGGCGAAGACAATAATAAGGTTGTCAGCCCATTTTCCTCGGTTATACGCAGACAGACAGCCCAGCGGAATGCCGACGCACAGGGCGACCAGAACGGCCAGACCGGCGGTGCGGGCAGACACAGGCAGCTTGGAGAAGATAATCTGGTTGACGGTACGGCCGCGCTGTTTCAGGCTCAGGCCCATATCGCCGTGGACAAGGCTGTTCATGTAGTTGAGGTACTGCACACCCAGGGGCTTGTCCAGGCCGTATTTTTCGGCCAGAGCCTGCTGGGCTGCTTTACTGATGGACTTTTCCGCCACGAACGGGCCGCCGGGGACCAGGTTCATGATGAAAAAGGTAAGGGTCGCGACGATGAACACGCTGAAAATGCCCATTGCCACGCGCTTGACGATGTACTTCGCCATGGTTTAGTGCCACTCCGTTTCTTAATGGAATACAAATTGGGGTCGATTCTGGTTTATCCGTTTAATGTTCTGTACTGTGCGCGCGCATTTGTGCGTACACTGTGGACACGAAAGAGAATAAAAAAGCCGATGGCGGCTGCGATTGCAAACACCATCGTTCGTAATCCAAAATCTATGAATATTATAAAATGTTGCAAAGTATTTGTCAATTCTCTGTCGCGCTCCTGGCAACGGCAAACAGCCGAAAAGCCGCGCGTTTAGCTGCAAATTTTCGGTAAAGATGCCCATTTGCGGATTTTTTTGAGTTTTTTTGAAAAACCGCTTGACTTTCCCCACCGCCGGCGCTATAATAAAACACGTTCTCCGGCGAGAACGCCAAGAGAATATGCGCCGGTAGCTCAGCTGGATAGAGTGTCTGACTACGAATCAGAAGGTCGGGGGTTCGAGTCCCTTCCGGCGCACCAAGGTCACTTGCATTTGCAAGTGACCTTTTTTGTTTATTATAGTCAGGTTTCCCCTGCAAATCAAGTGCCCCGGCAGCTGCAAACTGCCGGGGCCTTCCTTATTACATACTATCTGACTATCTGCGTTTGTTCCAGGCCGTGCCAAAGCCCACTACGCCCGCGCAGAGCAGCGCGGCCAGTGCCTCCAGCGGGAAAGCATCCCCGGTCCGGGGCAGGGCCCCCACCGGGCGGGCCGTGTTTTTTATGGGGCGCGGCATCGGCGCGGCGCTCGGCGCAGGTGTGGCCGTGGCCGCCGGGGCGGGCGGGTCATAGCGGTTGGTGAACACCACCCCCGCCGCTTTAGCTGTTCTGCCGCTGCGCACCGCCCACAGTTCGGTATCAAGGCCGCCGTCGGCGGCGGTCATCACCCGCACCGTCACAGTGTAGGTGCGGCCGTCGTAGGTCGTATCGGCGGCGCGGCCTTTTACCTGGGCCAACTTATAGCGGTAATCCCCCGGCGCGTCAAAGGTCAGGCCGGTAAAATACACCGTGCCGCCACCCTTGACCTGCACGCTGGTCTGGGCCGGTGCCGGGGCGTTATCCAGCGGGGTGATCTCCACCGTGTACACCGTGTCGCAGGCTGCGCCGTCGGTGCGCACCGTCACCGGGATCTCGGCCCCCGCCTGTGCCGCAAAGACCGGCAGCGGGCAGAGCAGCGCCAGCGCCAGCGCCGCCGCGGGCAGCCAGCACCGCAGGGTCGTTTTGCCAAAACTCATTGTGTTTCATCTCCTTCATCCAAAGTTGCCGGGCGCAGCCGTCCCAGCAGCACCACACGGCCGTTCGTCTCGGCCCCGGCGCAGGTGGACAGGGCGATCAGCCTGTCCTGCGAGCCCACATCCAGCGCCCGCCGCTGCACAGCCCGGGCCTGCACCGCGTCAAGCAAGGCGGCAGTGTCGGCGGTGTAGCGCTCCACAGCGTAAATCTCCGCGTCGTAGGCGTCTGCCTCCAGGCAGACAAACAGCTCGATCTCATACGCTGCATCGGGCAGTATCAGACTGCCGGAAGGGTGCGCCGCAAAGTAGTCTGCCTGCGCAAACTTCGATACATCGCCGAACATTGCGCCATTCTCCATATGGTGGGCGTAGACAATGGAATACCCGTCGCTGAAATCCGCCTTGCTGCGGCTGTCCAGAAACACCGCCCCCGACAGCGAAAATTCGCCGTAGACGTCGCGGTTGATGTAGTCCATATTCGTCGCGCCCTGCACAAGCGGGTAGTCGATGTGGGTGCCGTCGATGGTCAGCCAGCCGCAGACGTCGGGGTTCAGCGCCTGCAATTCGGCCAGTGTCGGGGCAGCAGTGTTCTTGTCGGCGGGCTTATATTGCAGCAGGTCCGCGCTGGCAAATGCGCCCCGGCTGACGGCTGCGTCCTGCCAGAGGGCGAACCCGCCGAAAGCCAGCAGCACCGCCATCAGCACGGCTGCCAGGGCGCTGACCACCGCACTGCCCAGCCGGGCCAGGTGTGCCGCTGCGGAAAGCATCAATCACAGCGGCGCTTGCGGAACACCACCGCACCGCTGCCCACCGCCAGGGCCAGCATAGCGCCGTAGGGCGCAGCATCCAACAGCAGGCCGGTGGGCGTGACCGCGTCACGGGTGTTCGTGACCGTGATGGCCGCGTCTGCCGCGCCGATGGTCTGCTGGCCCAGGCTGGTGCCTGTCCCGGTGCCGCCGGGGAACACCCAGGTGGTCGAGGTATATTTCGCCGCGTCGGTGCCGCTCTCATCGATGGTATAGGTCGCGCCCTCGGGCAGGCCGGTCACTTCCAACTGCTCGTTGCCCTTGAGGGTCACCTTGATCTCCTTCTCGCCGTTCTCCAGGGTATACACCGTGCCGGGGCTGCTCAGTTCGTCGTCTGCCGGGCCGGTGCGCAGCGTCACCGACGCCATATGGTTTTCGGTGTCAGGATCTGTGATGTGCAGCGTAAAGTCAAAGCTGTCGCCATAGCTGGCAAAGTCACCCGCCAGCCGCTTGGTCACGGTCAGGCTGTGGGTCGTGTACTCGTTGGTAACGAGCTCGGCTTTTGTGCCGGTCTCTTTCTCGGCCAGGATGGCATACTCCAGCTTGAAGTGCTGTCCATCCGGCTCGGCCTCGCTCTCATTGGCGACGCTGACCTTCAGCAGGTAGAGCGGCGCGGTGGACAGGCCGCTGATGCCGTGGCCCTGCTCGGTCAGACGGTAGTAGTAGATGCCGGGCTTTGTGAACTTGTCCATATTGAAATCAACGGTCACATTGCTCTCGGTGTTGGCTTTTCCTTGGGCATCGGCGGTAAATTCCGCCGTGGCCGTGGTACTGGCAAGCTGATCCGCCGTGCCGAGCATTTCGTCCGCGGTGTGGGCCTGGGGCAGGTCGCCATCCTGGCCTGCGGCCACGTTGAAAGTGATCGTGCCCTTGATGCCGCCCGCGCCGGGGGCTTTGTCCAGGTTGATGGCCTTTTTAAGGATGATGCTGCCGCCGCTGACCGTGATGCGGCTGGCAGGTCTTTCGACATCGGCTGCATAGGCCGCCGTGGACAGCGCCCCGGCCAGCACAGCAGCGGTGAGAGCGGCAGAAAGTTTGATGGTGTTCATGGTAAGTACCTCGTTTTTATGTGATGGATGGCTCGGAAGGAAAGGCGGACGGCAACGGCAAGGCCGCCCCTTTATATCCCATTCCGCCGCAATACAGCGATCACGCGGCCCTGTATCTCCCCTGCCTGCACCGGGCCGAACCAGCGGCTGTCGCGGGCGCCTGCGCGGGCGTCGCATAATATAAAATATTCGCCGTCGGCCAGGGTCAGCGGGTAGGTCACGTTGCTGTCATATTTCGGCGTTTCTTCGTAGATATCAGGCTCCGCCACCGTGCTGCCGTTGATGACAAGCGCCGCCGCGTCGGTCACTTCCACCGTGTCGCCGCCCCGGGCTGCGACCCGGCCTGTGCGGCGCTGGCCATCCTTGGTAAAGACAACGACCTCCCCTGCCGTGCAGCTGCGGGGCAGCCGGTAAAACAGCAGCAGGTCGCCGGGCTTCAAATGCGGGTGCATCGCGGCATCGGGCTGGATGTACAACCCGAACACGACGCCGAACAGCATGACCAGCAGCGCGGCCAGCGCCCCGGCCCGCACAAGAAACTCCCGGATATCCGCCCAGGCTGCCCGGCGCCGGGTCTGCGGCTCCATAGGTCACGCCCCCTTGCGGCGGCGCAGGCAGACCAAGCCCAGCAGGGCGCAGAGCAGCATCCAGACTGCCGGGGCCGTGTCCGGGCCAAATCCCGTGGGCGGTGCGCCGTCCTTGTTGTTGACGCAGGTAAGCGTGGCGCTCTGTGCGCCCAGAGTTCCCCCGCCGCTGGTGCCGACCTCGACGCTGCCGTCAAGGTCGAAGCTCGTCTCATAACCGGTGTTGTCGGTCTCGGTCACGGTGAAGGCATCCCCCGGGCGCAGGTGGCCGATGGTGATGCTGCCCCGGTGGCGCAGCGTGAAGCCGCTCCCGGTCAGGGCCGCGCCTTCCCCTTTCGTCACATAGGCACTGGCGGCGGTGATGGCCTGGCCGGCGACCGTGGCCGTGAAGGGAAACTCACGGCGGGCGTCGCCCAGACCGCCTGTCACCTGCTTGGTGATGGTCAGCGTCAGGAACGGCGCATAGCTGTTCGTGATGGTCACTTCCGCCGTCTGGCCGGACATGACCTGCACTTCGGCCGCGGCATCGTCGGCGGTGGTCGTGCAGTAGTAGTTTGCCAGGTCGGGGTGGGCCGTCTCGGTCACGGTATAGCGGTTGACCGGGATGTCTTTCAGCGTCACGCCGGTGAGGCCCTTCAGCGCAATGGTCAGCGCGCCGCCCGCCGTTAGTTCCCGCGTTTCGGTCGTACCATCATCAAATTGCAGTGTATAGCTGCCGATGGGCAGGCTGCTGACCGTGAAGGTGTTCGTCACTGCGTCGGCTTCCGCTTGCTGCGCCTCGTCGGCCACAGCCTTGGTCAGGTGCAGGCTGCCGGTGGGGCGGGCGTAGATGTTGCGGAACTCTGCGGTCGTGTCGGCGCTTGTGGTCAGCGTAATGTCCGCCAGGCTTGTGCCTGTCTGCTCATTGTCACCGTTCACCGCCGCCTGGGTGCCCAGGTAGAGCAGGCCCGCCGGGGCATCGTGGCCAGTCTCTTCCACGGTGTAGGTATAGTTTACGCTGCCGTCGTCGCTGGTCAGCGGCAGGTCGGTCAGGGTATAGCGGCTGCGGGTGGGGTCAGCACTGTCCACGGTCATATCCGCACCGTGGATCGTCGCGACCGTACCGTTCTGGTTCGCCACGGTGAACGTCAGGTTTGCCCGCGCGGCGGGCAGCTCCTCGGCAGTCAGGCCGCCCGTTATGGTTTTGCGGATGGTCAGATTTGCGCGGCCCGCCACCGCCGGGGCAGGGTCAGTGCTGAACCAGACGTTGTCCAGCAGATTGCCCTCGGTGCGCTTGTCGTCCTGGGTTTGCACCGCCAGGAAAAAGAAGCGGCTCACATACTGCCCGCCAGGGACCTGGTATGTGCCCTTGTGTGTTGCCCAGTTGGCGACGCCATCGGTCATTTCGCCGCCGACCATAAAAGTGCTGATGGGCACCTTCTGGCCGTTGTACTCGACCAGATCGTTCAGGGCATTGCGCACACTGTCTTTAGCCTCGTTCTGGGCGGCGGCAGTCAGCGTTTTGGTGATTGCTTCGGCCACCGTGACCGGCGCGATCAGCAGCACCATCGTGTCCGCGCCGTTGCGGCCCTTGTGGGCCAGCGACCAGTTCAGCGTGGAGCCGGGCACGGTCAGCACATCCTGATAGAGCGCACCGTAGGCTTCGCAGTTCAGCTCGGCGAACTGATTGCCGTCCTGGGCGCTGCGGGTGTTGTAGCTGACCCTGGGGTCGTTGTTTTCTAAGTCGTCATTATAGTTGTGGTTGGTTCCGTCTACAATTTCTATGTAGTTGGCCCACTGGGTTTTATCGGCGCGTGTTTCTTCCTCGTCCGTCCAGTGGTAGTACAGGCCTGTCGTGTGCCACACAAGCCCCTGTGTGGTGTCCGCCAACTGGGCAAAATGGCTTTTTATGGTCTGCTCTTTGTCCTCCGGTGCGTAGGAAAGCACGCCGGTCCGGGTATGCTCCACCGCCATGCTGTGCAGGCTCGGGCTTTCAAAGCTGCCGTTTTGCAGCTGCAAATGGTAGGGCACATGGGCTTCGGCCGCCTTAGTACCGTTGAAGCCGGTGACTTCCACTTTGTAATACAGCCGCTCGGTAGGGCCGACATTGGCGATGCAGGAATCGATGGCGGCGTTCAGCTTGTGCTCGCTGCCCTCGGTGATGTTCCACTCGCTGCCGGTGCAGATGCGCGGCGTGACCTGCTCCCAGTTCTGTCCATCGTGGCTGCGGTACCAGGTGTAGGTCACGTCCTGCCGTTCCGCGCTGCCGTTGACGACAGCGGTAAAGCAGCCGTCTGTGCTGATGGTGTCCTCTACTTCCAGCGTGTCCACTACAAGGGGCACGGCCGTCGGCTCTGGTATAGGCGCTGCCAGCACGGCGGCATATTCCGTCTTCTCCGCAGTCTGCTGTGAAACCGGGCTGGCCGTGGGCAGCGGTGTCGGGCTGGCCGTGGGCGCGGGGGGAACGGTAGGCAGCGGCGCAGCGGTAGGCTGCGGCGTTGGGGCCGCCGTCGGCTCCGGGCCAGCCGGGGCCTGGGTTGGCGCGGCGGTGGCGGCGGCGCTGGTTTTGCCCCACTGCATCATTGATGGCC
>OLOH01001556.1_pt1 | contig 12895 bp, 10 predicted proteins | sample 1673221 | NCBI WGS metagenome assembly OLOH01 (sample SAMEA3136767, study PRJEB25190) | human gut metagenome
CCCGGGGCGGTCTGCACGCTGTTTATTTTTTCTTCTTTTTGCCCACGATGAGCAGCACCACAACGGCGATGACGGCCACGACCACCAGGGTGATCCACAGGCCCATGTTGCTGGTGTCGCCGGTGAGGGGGCTGGCACAGGCGACGCACAGGCTCATGGCCGCGGCGCACACCGCGCACAGCAGCGCGATCAGTTTTTTCATCTTTTTCACCTCATTTTAACGGTTTCTCCATTCCACCGCCGCCGGCGGGGAAATACATACAGGCGCAGGTCTATTGTACCATAGTTTTTGGGTTTTGCAACCCCGGAAACGTGCGCCCTGCCGCAGGGAAAGATCGGCGCCCCAGCCGATGGGCAGGGGCGCTGCGGTTTACAGATAGTTCAGCGGGTTGACAAACGTGCCGTTGAACTTGACGCCGAAATGGCAGTGGTTGCCGGTGGAACGGCCCGTCGAGCCCATGCGGGCGATGAGCTGGCCCTTGTGGACCTTCTGCCCCAGGGACGCCACCAAACTGCTGTTATGCCCGTAGTACGTCTGATACCCGTTGCCGTGGTCGATGATGATCAGATAGCCGTACCCGCTCATCCAGCCGGAGTACGTCACCGTGCCGCCGTCGGAGGCATAGATGGACGTGCCGTAGCTGTTGCCGATGTCGATGCCGCTGTGGTAGGTGCTGCCCAGCAGGCTTCGATAGCCGAACCGGCTGGTGAGGATGCCGGTGCAGGGCCAGGAGAACGACCCGGTGGGATACCAGGTGGGCCGCTCCTTCGTGCCGCGGAGCTGCTGCTCCGTCACCGGCTGGGACAGCGTCACGCTGGCGACCACCTCGCGCTCCGTCTCCTCGCCGTTGATGTACGTCACGTTGGCGGTCATGTCCGCCTTGCCGTACACGCCGGGGGACGTGACCTTATACTCGCCCTGGTACATGGAGCTGTCGTCGGTGTACTCCACCTGGTACGGCACATCCTGCACGTACCGCTGCCGCTCCACGTTCACCACGGTCAGATAGGGCACGGCGTTGCTGATGGTCAGCACATCGCCCACCCGCAGGATCTTCGGGTCATAGCCGGGGTTCAGCTTCATCAGCGCTTCCACGCTCAGGTCGTATTTCTCCGCGATGCTGTAATAGCTGTCGCCGGAGGTGACGGTGTACGTCACCTCGCCCTCCTTCGTCTCGTTGAGGATCTCGGCGATGTAGCCCAGGTTCATCACGTAGGACGACTCCACGTACTCCTGCCGGATGTCCACTTCCTCCGCGAAGTAGGCGTTCACCGTGTCCGCCGTCTCATAGCCCAGCTTCAGCTGCTCCAGCAGGTCCTCCAGCGCGCCGGAGCGGGTGGTGGCCACCACCTTTTCGCCGTCCACATACAGGACATAGGCGTAATCCACCACGCCGAGGGTATCGCTCAGTGTCTCTTCAAACTCGTCGTCGGAGATCAGTTCGCGGCGGGGGAAAACGCCTGTTTCGGCGGTGAGCAGCGCCGTATCCACGGTGTAGCCGCCGTCGCCGGTGGTCGCGCGGGTGACATCCTCCAGCTCCGCCACCACCTTTTCGGCGGCGCGGCGGGAGGAGACGATGCCAAGGTCCTGACCGTCATAGGTCACCTGAGCGCCCAGGGTGTACAGGGACAGAACGGTGGCCGCGGCGGCGATGGCCATGGCGCCGCACAGGAATGCCACCGGGTGCAGATGCATCTTCTCAAAAAAGTGGCGGCGTTTGCCGCCCATCCAGGTCAGTGCCTTGCGCCGGTTGGAGAAGCCCTCGCGTATGGCGGCGGCCCGGCGCTCCAGGCTGCCGCGGAAGAAGAGGAACAGCTGGGCTGCGCCGTATTCGGATTCGGGGAACCGCCTGTCGCGGTTGGCGGCCGCCAGAGCCCGCGCATTGCTGCGCAGATCGGACAGCCACCGACCGATGCGGCGGAAGCCCGCTTGTATGTTCAGGGTGAACAGATCGTGGTGCTCATCGCAGAAGCTCCGCCAGCTCATTAAATTGTCACGCCACAGCTGCCACAGCTCCGATAGGGTCATGTGCTCCCGGTTGGGGTCGCGGCCGGTGGCTTTTTTCTGTTGTTGATCCTGCGTCATGGTGTAAGCCCCTAAAAGTTACAAATAGTTACAAAGCGTATGATACAATGATTTTCCCCTCACGTCAAGGATTAAATTGTAAACAAACCTTGCTGTGAAGAGAAAACCTTATAAAAAGGGGCTTTAATGGGGGAAAACGGCGGGTTTTCGGAAAAAACTTTTTGATGAAAAGCGACGGGACAGTGGCCGGGGCGGTCAAACGCGGTCTGTATTGTTCCTGATAAAATACTCCCTTTTACCTTTTGTGTGGATAGGGTAGAACTTCGGTGATTTCACTAAATCACGCACTTAACCGGTACTGGATACCGAAAAGAGCCGAAGGTAACTTTGGCATCTTTTCATACCTTGAAAGTAACACAAAAATATTGTATAATATAGAAAAGTCGGAACAATTTGCTGGCTTTTCCGTCTATACAAATAATGAAGCAACTAGACAAATTCAAATTTGACAAAGGAGTGTGATAATATGAGAAAAAAAGTAGTTACAGGTATTTGCATCTTGTTGGCTATCGTTCTTTTGATACCCATTCCTATGCGTCTGAAAGACGGCGGCACAGTTGTATATAATGCTATCCTGTATCAAGTTGAGAATGTGCATAGAATAGACCCAGAAGCCACGTCCGAAAATGATTACCTTGAGGGAATGATAGTAAAAATCCTTGGCATTGAAGTCTATAACAATGTTGAGTAAATAGATTAGCCAATTTCAATTTGTCGAACTGAATAGTATATATCCCATAGGAGGAGCAAGGTTGAAATATACCTTGCTCCTTTTCATGTGCTTAGAGTTCCGTTAAATCGACGAAGGATTTGGCGGATAGGCTTATATCAACACAAAAGGTAAAAGGGATATAAAATAAAAATCCAAGCCCCGAAAGGGGGCTTGGATTTTGGCTTTTTCAAAGCTGCTTGTCCAGGGAACGGATCAGCTGGGCAATGGCGTTGTCGCGGCAGTCGGGCAGGCGGCGGACGCCGGGTGTGTGCAGCACCTGGGGAATGGCGTTGGCGGGGGCGTAGCCCTGGCCGGCCCAGGTGAGCATACTGATGTCGTTGGCGTGGTCGCCCACGCAGATCACGTTTTCCCGTGCCACATCCAGCAGGTCCGCCAGACGCCGGACCATGCCGCCCTTGTTGGCGCCCTTGGCTGTCAGTTCCACCAGGGTCACGGCGCTGGGGACCACCTCGTAGTCGTGGTACCAGGGCCGGGAGGCCAGAAAGTCCAACAGGGCGGGCAGGTGCGCCTCCTCGGTGGAGAAAAGGGCCTTACTGATGGGGGACGGCACGTCGTCCATGGTGTCTACCTCGATGGACGGCGCGTGGGTGATGTGCATATGACGGCGGGTGACGTCGTTGGCGTTCAGGGCGTGGATGGTGTTGTCATCGTGGTACAGCTCCACAGCCACCTGGGGCAGGGCGGTGACGACCTCCGTGACGTGCTGCCGGACGGAGTTAGGCAGGAAGGCCGTGACCAGGTACTTTTTCTGCGGGAAGTCGTAGATAGCCGCGCCGTTGAACAGCACGGTGGGACCGTTCATGGGGATGCCGTCCACAACCGTTTCAAAGGCGGGCTTGGCGCGGCCGGTGGCCACGGAAAAGATGCCGCCGTTGGCCATGAAATACTCGATGGCGGCGCGGTTCTCGTCAGAGACGGGGGGCATATCCACGCACTTTTGCAGGGCTTCCTCGGTGTAGACCAGGGTGTTGTCAAAATCGCTGACCAGCAGCAAGCCGTTGAATTTACGCATGATTTACGCCTCCGTGCCGCCGTTGGGCTTACTGCCGCCGCTTCTGCGGCGGGGCCGATGGCGGCTGCGCTTCTTCTCACCGCTCACGGTACCCTGGCCGTCCCCGGTGGGCTTGACTGCCTTGGGTGCGGGTGCGCCGGTGCTGCCGGCGGCGTTGGCACCGCCGTTTCCGCCGCGGCGTCCGCTTCTGCGGCGGCGATCGCCGCCCTCGCGGCGGGGCTTGCCGCCCTCGGCGGGGATATCGGAACGCGGGGCTTTTTCCGCAGGGGCGGCGGACTTCTCCGCCGTGCGCTTCTCGCCGTCGCCCCGACGGCGGCTGCGGCTGCGGCGGCTGCGCTTCTTTTCGCTCTCCGCCGCGGCGTCCGGGTCGAAATCGCTGAGCAGGGTGATAGTGGGCAGCTCCTCCTCGGCCAGGGGCTCCACATAGCGCTCGGGGCGCTTGTCGGGGACCGCGATACCGTCGCGGCTGCCCTTGCCGTTCCGCAGGACGCAGACCTCGCAGTTGTGGTAGCAGCGGGGACCGTCGGTGCGGTCATCCAGGCGGACGTTCACCGTCTCCTTCAGCACGTTCACATCGCTGACGTTGCCGGTGCCGTCCGGCGTCAGGACGAAGGAGTCGTTCTTGGGCAGGCGCTTAACGGCATCCTCATAGGCGTCCTGTTCATATTTCAGGCAGCACATCAGCCGGCCGCAGGTACCGGAGATCTTGGTAGGGTTCAGACTCAGGTTCTGGGTCTTGGCCATCTTGATGGACACGGGCAGGAACTCGTCCATGAACTGGGCGCAGCAGAAGGGCCGGCCGCAGATGCCCAGGCCGCCGATCATCTTGGCCTCGTCGCGGACGCCGATCTGCCGCAGCTCGATGCGGGCGCGGAACCCGCCAGCCAGGTCCTTGACCAGCTCGCGGAAGTCCACGCGGCCGTCGGCGGTAAAGAAAAACAGGATCTTGCTGCCGTCAAAGCTGCACTCCACCCGCACCAGCTTCATCTCCAGCTTGTGCTGCTGGATCTTCTTTTTGCAGACATCGAAGGCTTCCTTCTCACGGCTGCGGTTGTAGGCGGCGGTGTGTTTGTCGTTGTCGGTGGCGATGCGGAGGACGGACCGCAGGGGTTTGACCACCGCGTCATCGGGCACCTGGTGGTTGCCCGCCGCGCAGTGGGCGAATTCCGGGCCCTGGGCGGTCTCCACGATCACGTCGGTGCCGGCGGGGATCGTGAGCCCCTTGGGGTCGAAGTAGTATTCCTTGCAGCCGCTGCGGAAGCGGACAGAGATCACATCGGTCATAAAAGTTCCTCCCATTTCACGGCGAGGGCGCCCAATATCTGGCCCACGCCCGCATTTTGGTCACATTGTTCGGCAAAGCGCTGACTGGCCGCGCACAGTCCCAGCAGCTGCCGCGCCGTCAGCCTGTCCGCCAGCAGAAGGGCTGCCTCCGCACAGGAGAGATCCGGCTGCGCCTTGCCCTGCTGCACCAGCAGGGCTTCGGCCGCGGCGCGCCACAGCTCCTCCAGCTGGGCCTGCAGCGTCTCGCGCTTCAGGGACTGCTCGCGGGAGAGCAGCGCCGTGGTCACCGGCAGCAGACGCCCGGAGGCAAACGCACGGCACAGCTCCGCGGTACCGTCGCTGAGGGGCGCGTCTTCCCCGTCGTATTTCAGCAGAACACAGCGGGAACGGACGGTCTCCAGCAGGGCGGCGGGAGCGTCGGCGCAGAAGATGAAAGCGGCATAGGGCGGTCCCTCCTCCACCACCTTCAGCAGGACATCCTGATCCCGCTGGTTCAGCTGGCGGCAGTCAGAGACGACGTATACCTTGCGCCGGGCCTCGTTGGGGCGGATGTACACATCCTTACGCAGGGCGCGGACTGCCTCCACCGTCAGCTCCTTGTGCTCTGTATCCAGCACGGGGATCACGTCCGGGTGGATGCCCTCCAGTACCTTGCGGCAGTGGCGGCAGCGCAGGCAGGGCCTGTCCGTCCCCTCGCAGACGTGGGCGGCGGCGAGAAACCGCGCGGCAGCGGTCAGGTCGCCCCGGCCTGTCAGGATGACCGCGTGGCTGAGACGATCCTCCCCGGCGGCGCGGCGCACGGTGCGGGTGAATATGCTGTTTTCCTGGGGCAGCTGGACCATGCGCGTACCTCCCGGTAAAGTGCCTACTAATTCAATATAATAGTATACCACAGGAGTGGGGGAATAGGCAAGACACAAAATCTTCCCTCCGTTCCGCCGGGAGAAGCGCGCCGGGACGGCGGCTTTGCGGGTGCTGCGCCAAAAAGGACGGAAAATAGAGGAAACGGAAATGTGTTATCGGTTTACGGCGAGTGTCCGCAGAGGAAACAACATTTTTTGTAAAAATATCCGCGACAGGGTTGCTTTTAAAAAAAAATATGACTATAATAAATTGTTCTCAATGTTTGGTACAACTATTTAATATACGGAGGAACTGCAATGAGCAAGAAGTATTGTTACCTGTTCACCGAAGGCAACGCCAAGATGCGTGAGCTGTTGGGCGGCAAGGGTGCGAACCTGGCGGAGATGACCAATATCGGTCTGCCCGTGCCCCAGGGCTTTACCATCACCACCGAGGCCTGCACTCAGTATTACGAGGACGGCCGCCAGATCAACGGCGAGATCATGGCGGAGATCATGGAGTATATCGAGAAGATGGAGAACATCACCGGCAAGAAGTTCGGCGATCTGGAAAATCCCCTGCTGGTATCCGTGCGCTCCGGCGCCCGCGCCTCCATGCCCGGCATGATGGACACCATCCTGAACCTGGGTCTGAATGAGGACGTGGTGGACGTGATCGCCAAGAAGTCCAACAACCCCCGCTGGGCGTGGGATTGCTATCGCCGCTTTATCCAGATGTATTCCGATGTGGTCATGGAGGTTGGCAAGAAGTACTTTGAGCAGCTGATCGATGCCATGAAGGAGAAGAAGGGCGTGACCCAGGACGTGGAGCTGTCCGCTGAGGATCTGAAGGAGCTGGCCATGCAGTTCAAGGCCGAGTACAAGTCCAAGATCGGCAGCGACTTCCCCACCGACCCCAAGGAGCAGCTGATCGGCGCCATCAAGGCCGTGTTCCGCAGCTGGGACAACCCCCGCGCCAACGTGTACCGCCGCGACAACGACATCCCCTATTCCTGGGGCACCGCCGTCAACGTGCAGTCCATGGCCTTCGGCAACATGGGCGACGACTGCGGCACCGGCGTGGCGTTCACCCGTGACCCCGCCACCGGCGAGAAGAAGCTGATGGGCGAGTTCCTGACCAATGCCCAGGGCGAGGACGTGGTGGCCGGCGTGCGTACCCCCATGCCCATCGCCGAGATGGCCGAGAAGTTCCCCGAGGCCTATGACGAGTTCGTGAAGGTCTGCAATATCCTGGAGGACCACTATCGCGATATGCAGGATATGGAGTTCACCGTGGAGCACGGCAAGCTGTACATGCTGCAGTGCCGCAACGGTAAGCGTACCGCTCCCGCCGCGCTGAAGATCGCCTGCGACCTGGTGGACGAGGGCATGATCTCCGAGCAGCAGGCCGTGGCCATGATCGACCCCCGCAACCTGGATACCCTGCTGCATCCCCAGTTCGACCCCAAGGCGTTGAAGGCCACCGAGCCGGTGGGCAAGGCGCTGCCCGCCTCCCCCGGCGCTGCCTGCGGCAAGATCGTGTTCAACGCCGAGGACGCCAAGGAGTGGGCTGCCCGGGGCGAGAAGGTGGTTCTGGTTCGTCTGGAGACCTCTCCCGAGGACATCGAGGGCATGAAGGCCGCCCAGGGCATCCTGACCGTCCGCGGCGGTATGACCTCCCACGCGGCCGTTGTGGCCCGCGGCATGGGTAAGTGCTGCGTCTCCGGCTGCGGCGCCATCAACATGGACGAGGCCAACAAGCAGTTTACCCTGGCAGGCAAGACCTACCACGAGGGCGACTGGATGAGCCTGGACGGCTCCACCGGTAATATCTACGACGGCGCTATGCCCACCGTGGACGCCAATGTGGGCGGCGATTTCGGCCGCATCATGGCCTGGGCCGACAAGTTCCGCCGGCTGAAGGTCCGCACCAATGCCGACCCCCCCGCCGACGCCGCCCGCGCCCGCTCTCTGGGTGCCCAGGGTATTGGCCTGTGCCGCACTGAGCATATGTTCTTCGACGGCGACCGTATTGCCGCCATCCGCGAGATGATCTGCTCCGACACCAAGGAGCAGCGCGAGAAGGCTCTGGCCAAGCTGCTGCCCATGCAGCAGGGTGACTTTGAGGGCATCTACGAGGCCATGGAGGGCTGCCCCGTCACCATCCGCTTCCTGGATCCCCCTCTGCACGAGTTCGTTCCCACCGAGGAGGCGGACATCGAGCTGCTGGCCAAGGATATGGGCAAGACCGTAGCCGACATCAAGGCCATCATCGCCTCCCTGCATGAGTTCAACCCCATGATGGGCCACCGCGGCTGCCGTCTGGCCGTCACCTTCCCGGAGATCGCCGTTATGCAGACCCGTGCCGTCATCCGCGCCGCCATCAACGTCCAGAAGAAGCACCCCGACTGGAACATGGTTCCCGAGATCATGATCCCCCTGGTGGGCGAGGTCAAGGAGCTGAAGTTCGTCAAGGACGTGGTGGTCAAGACCGCTGACGAGGAGCTGGCTGCTGCCGGTATGAATATGAAGTACCTGGTGGGCACCATGATCGAGATCCCCCGCGCTGCGCTGACCGCTGATGCCATCGCCACCGAGGCGGAGTTCTTCTCCTTCGGTACCAACGACCTGACTCAGATGACCTTTGGCTTCAGCCGTGACGATGCCGGCAAGTTCCTGCCCGCTTACTACGACAACAAGATCTATGAGAGCGATCCGTTCGCCCGGCTGGATCAGGTCGGTGTGGGCAAGCTGGTGGATATGGCCTGCAAGCTGGGCCGCGCCACCCGCCCCGACATCCATCTGGGCATCTGCGGCGAGCACGGCGGCGACCCCTCCAGCGTGGAGTTCTGCCACCGCGTGGGTCTGGACTATGTGTCCTGCTCCCCCTTCCGCGTGCCCATCGCCCGTCTGGCCGCCGCACAGGCTGCCATCAAGGACGCCAAGTAAGGGCTCGATTTCCCGCATAATCATAATACCAAGCGCCCGGCTATCAGCCGGGCGCTTGTGTTTTGGGCGGAAGCATGGTAAAATATAACAATAGATCAACAAAAGCAGACAAACGGGGTCGTATTATTTGCTGGAGGGATCGTATGGAAAGACGAGGGGATAAGGTCGATATTGTGCAGAGGGTGTCCTGCTGGATATCGGATATGGCGTTTGCCAGGTTTAAGAGCTTTAGTGATCGTGTGCTGGGAATACAGATCGATGAGATTCCGACTGTGGAGAGCATCCTTATGCGGCAGAATTTTTCGGTCGTATTTTATGCAGCCATTCTGTTTATACTGACCAACGGGATCTACCTGGTCAAGAACATCGCGGCGCGCTCGATGATCCCCATTGACATGGTGCCGCTTTACATGATGATCGGCGGCTCGCTGGCGATGCTGGTGTTTACGATCGCCTATAAAAAGCGTGGAGGAGAATACGATGCGCCGCCGGCGCGGTTTGCGCTGCTGGCCTACTATGGGGTGGTGATCGCCAGCGTTACCGTCTTTATGGTCTCCTGCAACTTTCACCGGGTCGGGTTGTCCATCTCCATGTGCTATCTGTTTGCGATCATGATCGCGCCCACATACCGCCGTGTGGATACCGTGGCAGTATGTGTTCTGATATTGATCAGCTGGTGGCTGCCCGGACAGCTTCCCTACGCGGAGAACTATGATCTGTTCAAGCATTTCCTGCTGCGATTTTCCATCATTGTAGGTTTTATCGTGCTGCGGTCCATCTTCCTTCGACAGTCTGCCAACGAACGGCACATCAAGGAAATGGGTCACGCTTTCATCAAGCTGGCCTACAACGACGTGATGACGGAAACACTGAATAAAAAGGCGATGGAGACGTATGGCACGTTCATTGCCGATAAAATCGCGCCGGAACGGGTCAGCGTCATTATTTTTGACGTGGATGATTTCAAATCATACAACGACAACTACTCCCACATGAAGGGCGACGAAGCGCTGCGGCGTGTGGCCGGAAGCGTGGTCGGGGTGTTGGCGGCGGCTGACCGGTATCTCTTCCGCTTTGGAGGCGAGGAGTTCGTGGTGATCCTGCCGGATATCGGTGAGGAGGAGGCCCGCCGTATCGCCGGTGCGCTTCTTGACGCGGTGCGCGCCGCGGCTGTTCCAAGAGAGGACCTGCCGGACCGGCACATTGTTACGGCCTCTTTCGGTGTTGCGTGCGGGACGGGCCGGGAATTGAAGGACTTTTCACTCATCGCAAAGGCGGACAGGCAGCTGTATATCTGCAAAAACAACGGAAAGAACTGTGTGGCGGCCAGCGGCGCCATATACAGATGAGGTACGCAGGCGCCCGGCTATCAGCCGGGCGCTTGTGTTTTGCGGGGAAATATGATAGGATGACAATACAAAGAAGCGGGGGAATATGATAGGATGACAGGACAAAGAAGCAGCAAAACATGATAGAATGACATTACAAAGAGGCGGAAAAACTGATAGGATGACAGGACAAGGAAGCAACAAAACATGATCGGATGGCGATACAAAAAAGTAACGGAGGGGATACCGCTATGTACGAACTGATACAGCTTACCGAGAGGACGTATTACATCAAGAGCCCCACCAACATCGGCCTCTTCCGGCTGGATGAGAAAAACGTCTGCCTGATCGACAGCGGCAACGACAAGGACGCGGGGCGGAGGATACGGCAGGTGCTGGACGCCAACGGCTGGCAGCTGACGGCGATCTACAACACCCACGCCAACGCCGACCACATCGGCGGGAACCGGTATTTGCATGGACAGACGGGCTGCAGGATCTACGCGCCGGGAATCGACTGCGCGTTTACCCGGCACCCGGTGCTGGAGCCATCGTTTCTCTACGGCGGATATCCGCCCAAGGACCTGCGGCACAAGTTTCTGCTGGCACAGGAGAGCGACGCGGCGGAGCTGACGGCGGACAAGCTGCCGGAGGGCTTTGCGTCTATCCCCCTGCCCGGGCACTTTTTCGACATGGTAGGCTTTCGGACGCCGGACGACGTGGTGTTTCTGGCGGACTGCCTTTCCAGCCGGGAGATACTGGACAAGTACCAGATCGGCTTTATTTACGACGTGGCCGGGTACCTGAAAACGCTGGAGCAGGTGCAGACCATGACCGCGAAGGTATTTGTGCCCGCGCACACGGAGGTGACGGAGGACATCGCCGACCTGGCGCAGTACAATATCCGAAAGGTGCATGAGATCGCGGAGAGGATCGTGGACCTCTGCGCCGCGCCCCGCGGCTTTGAGGACATCCTGCAGCAGCTGTTTGCCGCCTACGGGCTGACCATGAGCTTTGAGCAGTATGTGCTGGTGGGCAGCACGGTGCGGTCCTATCTGGCGTGGCTGAAGGACACGGGGCGGCTGACAGCCCTGTTCGAGGACGGCCGGATGCGCTGGGCGCGGGTGTGAGCGCCAACGGAATACGGAAAAAACAAGCGCCCGGCTTCTGCCGGGCGCTTGTTTTGCGGCACGTGCCGCAGGGGGGAAGAAATTTGTGAGAGAGGGATGTGTCAGTTAGTTGTACTTCTCCAGGTACTTGCCGAACTCCTCCAGGCCGGCCTTCAGCACCTGGGGATCGCGGAAGGCGCCGTAGCCCACGCGGATGGTCTTGGGCATATCGAAGTAGTCGCCGGGGACCACCAGGATCTGCTCGGTGGCCATGGCGTCCTTGGCCAGGGTCTCGGAGTCCACGTCGTAGTCATAGTCGATCAGGCAGGTGGTGCCCATGGCCTTGGCGCGCAGGTGCAGGTGGGGCTGGGAGGCCACCCAGTCCTCCACGATCTTGCGGTTGGGCTCCAGAATGGAACGGGCGCGGGCCCACAGGGCCTGGTAATGCTCCAGCGCGATGGAGGCGATGATCTCGTCCCAGATGCCGCAGCAGATGGTGTTGTAGGAACGGCGGGTCTTCATGACCTCGTACATCTCGTGGTCGCGGCAGACGATCCAGCCGATACGGGTGCCGGCCATGGAGTACATCTTGGACATACTGCTGATGGAGATGGCCTTGTGGTAGCCGTAGTCCAGAATGGAGGGCATATAGTTCTCGTCCAGCCCGCGATAGACCTCGTCGCAGAGGATCCAGGCGTCGTGCTTGGCGGCGATGTCCACGATCTTACGCAGGCCCTCGTCGTACAGGGTCACGCCGATGGGGTTGTTGGGGTTGGTCAGGACGATCATCTTGGTGTTGGCGTCGCAGGCCTTGTCCAGGGCGTCGAAATCCAGCTGATAGTTATCCTCGGCCTTCAGCTGGACCACGCGGGTCTCGATGCCGCTGCCCTTGGGGATATCGTAGTGCTGCTGATAGGAGGGCTTGATCACCACGCAGTTGTCACCCGGCTCCAGCACGCTCATCAGCACCAGGTCATTGGCGCCGGTGCCGCCGTGGGTGATCATGACTTCCTCGGGCTTCACGTTGCCCTTGGGGTAAATGCCGGCCACCGCCGCCTTGATCCGGGGGGAACCGGTGGCGTCGCCGTGGTGATAATGCAGGCTCATGGTACGCATTTCGTTCAGGAAAGCGTCCAGATCCTCGCCGGTCAGGTCAAACAGCTCGTCCATACGAAGGGCGCTGACGCAGCTGCTGCCCAGATTGATACGGGCGAGAGAGTCCATGGGATTCAGCCACTCTTCCACACCAAACCATGCCAGTTTCATTTTATTGTCCTCCTCATTTCGTCTGTTTTGTAGGGTAAGCGGATATATCCCGCGGGGTTACAGGTCGGCCTGCAAGCCCACGCCCTCGGCCAGTGCGCGGTCGATGGCTACCTTGGCGGCGGCCAGATCCAGAATGTACAGGCCGGTGGCGTCGAAGATGGTGGTCTGCGTGTCGCTGGTGCGGCCGGGGACCTTGCCGTCGATGAGGTCACCGATCTCGCCGGTGATGTCGTCGGCACTGATGACGCCCTGCTTGATGGGCAGCTCCATCTCGCCCACGCGGATG
>OLOH01001559.1_pt1 | contig 12875 bp, 9 predicted proteins | sample 1673221 | NCBI WGS metagenome assembly OLOH01 (sample SAMEA3136767, study PRJEB25190) | human gut metagenome
CTTCAATTCCTATCCACTCCTTACGCTCACAAAATATCACATCGGTGTAGTGCTTGGGCGGGCTGGTTTTGCCTTCCCGAATCGTGGCGGCAGCCTTTTCAAATCTCTGTCCTTCTTTCAGCTCCGGCAGGCGGGACGTATTTTCGTCGCCGTCCTCCGGCTGTTTTTGTTTCAGGCTGGCACGGAAAGCCTGTTCAATGCCTTTCCATCCCTCATGCAGAATCGTTTTTCCTTTGGCGGTAAATGTGTGGCCCTCGGACTCCAAAACTGCCAGCGCCGCCTCAAAGCGGTGGGGCTGGGCGGTAGCGCAGAGGAGGCGGCAGGCAAGGAGCATCAGGACATCCCGCTCACCGGCAGGCAAAGCAGACAGGTCGGTGCGGGCTATCTCCACCGTGGGGAGAATGGCATGGTGGTCCGTTACCTTGCTGTCATCAATAATCCCTTCCAGCTCCGGCGCCGTGGTGCTGTCCTTGCCAAAAGGCATATTCTGCCACAGCCAAAGGGCCAGAGAGCCAACCGTGGCCTGCATATCCGCTGTGATATACTGGCTGTCTGTTCGCGGATAGGTCGCCAGCTTTTTCTCATACAGGCTTTGCAGATAATCAAGAGTCTGTTGGGCAGTAAAGCCATACAAGCGGTTGCACTCCCGCTGCAAGGTAGTCAAATCGTAAAGGCGGGGCGGCTGGATGGTCTTTTTCTGCCGCTCCACTTTACGGACAACGGCAGGCTTTCCATCACAATCTGTCTGTATTGCCTCCGCAGCCGCTTTGTCCTCCAGCTTCTCCCCGGCAGCGGTAAACCCTCCGCAGGTGAGTTCCGGCACATAGAAGGGTTTGCTCTGGAAAGAGCGAATCGCATCTTCCCGCTGGACGATCAGCGCCAGTGTCGGCGTCATTACCCGGCCCACATTCAAGGTATCACCATACAGGACAGAGAAAAGGCGAGTGGCGTTAATTCCCACAAGCCAGTCCGCACCTGCCCGGCAGAGCGCCGCCCGATAAAGCAAATCATAGTCGGCGCCGGGCCGCAGGTGTTCAAATCCATCACGGATAGCCGCGTCCTCCATAGAGCTGATCCAGAGCCGGAGAATGGGTTTGCTGCATCCGGCCTGCTGATAGACCAGCCGGAAGATCAGTTCACCTTCCCGGCCAGCATCGGTAGCGCACACCACGGCGTCCACACGTTTATCCTCCATCAAACGGCGCAGGACGCCAAGCTGCTTTTTCTTATCCCTTGCCACATCATATTTCCAATGGGCGGGAAGGATAGGCAGATCCGCATACCGCCATTTGGCGTACTGCTCCCCATAGGCTTCCGGCTGGGCCAGCTCCACCAGATGGCCCACGCACCAGGACACCAGCCAGCCGCCGCCTTCCAGATACCCGTCCTTTTTCTCCTTTGCTCCCAGCACCGCGGCCAAAGATTGGGCCACGCTGGGCTTTTCGGCTACCACAAGTTTCATTCGTCTGAACCTCCTTTTTTATCAAAGAATTTTGAAAACTGCTCGTCTGCCTGCCTTCCGGCCTGCAGCAGACACATCAAAGTTACGCCTGCGATTGTGCCAAGCGCGAAAGACAGAAAATGTGATACTGCGCCCCACATGTGCCGCACCTCCTTTGAATTTTGAATATGAAAAAAGCGCAAAGGGATAAGAACACCTTTGCGCCGGGGTTATATAGCAAAACGCCGCAGAAAGAATCTGCGGCGTTGATTTATAGCATTTAGTCTTGTTTGACAACGTTGGGTTTACTTAATCTTATGCGAAATAAACACTTGATAATTTTATTACCTATATTTTTCTACATCTATTACTCTGGAAAAATAGTCACACAAGTTCAGGTTGTGAGTCACCATGATTATGGTAACTCCACTTTCATTCAACTTTTTTAAAAGTGACATTACTATTGCTTCATTATCCTTATCGAGTCCAGAAGTGGGTTCATCCGCTAATATGATTTTGCTTCCTTGCAAGATCAATTTAATAATGGCAACCCGCTGTTGTTCACCTCCACTTAACTGATATATTTTCTTGTTAAGCATATCGCCTAAACCAAACTGGTTTAAATACTTGTTGATTTTTCTTAATTTTTCCTCCTTGCTCATTTTTCTATATTCAAGGGCCAGTTTCAAATTCCATAATACACTTTCATCTTCAACCAGCCCATAATTTTGAAAAAGATAACCTATGGTATGCCGTCTAAGGAGCATAGCATTTTTGTTTTTCATGGACAATTTTTTATAATTGCCAATCGTTATCGTTCCCGCCGATATATTGGTAATCAGTCCGATGATATTTAGAAGTGTTGTTTTGCCTGCACCGCTTTTTCCAATGAGGCCAACAAATTCTCCTTGCTCTATCTCTAAAGACAAATCATTGAATAATACTTGATTTTTTCCATATTCCTTTTTAATATTTTTCAATACGATCAATGACATACTTATGCCCCCTTTTCGATTTCATATAAAGCCTTTTTGATATAAGTCCGGTATAACAATTCACAAAACAGGTAGTCCAGTAGCATGATTGCAAAAAAGCAGGCAAAGTAAGAATTGATAGCAGTCAAGAATACTGATGCGATTATTTCTATTGCCCAAACAATATAACGGCTCTTTAGTATTTTAAAATGAGAAAAGCCCATAATCTCTTTTAAAGCGTATCGCTTCCGGTTAACAAAAACATCTACATAATTTGAGATGTATAGGATAAACACCAGTGAGACCACAAATACGATAGCGAACATCGTAAGGGTTTTAAGGACAAACGTCACGCTTTCTAATTGTGTTAAGTATGGAGTCAGCAATGTTCCTGCCACGACTAACTGTGCCAGATCATATTTCGTTAACAGAGCAGAAAATTCTTCTCTTGACTCTACTGAAAAGAACAAACTTCTATTATTTAAAGCATCTAAATAATAAAGTCCTCCAAAATCTCCTGTATCAACAATGATAATACCACCAGTTATATCCGAAAACCCTTTCTCTGTATTAACCTTTATAGTGGAACTATCATCAATATAAACAATATTAAATTCATTTGCGCGTGTTTCTTCTTGTATCCCGTAATTTTGATTATAATTCAGCAGCAAATCATATTCTCCGGTAAGGTGCTCTTTTATAAGGCTTTCGTCATTCTTATACATATCAGGAATCAAGACCGTTGGTGTGCTAAATACATTTTCGTCCAAAGGAGTTCCATTGATTTGTATATTGGAAAATTCCTTTATATAATTTTCATTTGCAATGATAGTTTGCCGTACATAATATGGGCGAGAGTCACCAAATGGGCTTTGTGACTCACTGCTGCCGGCATAGTCACATAATAATGAATGGTGGTTATTATACAGCTCTAACATCGAATTAGAATATTCCTCAAATCGTTCTGGATTTTCCAACGCATAATCATGTTCCGCTGAATTAAAACCGTTGGCCGTATAATATCCATCAAGATATTTATAATTTAAAACTGCCTGTTGACTTTTCGTAAATTCTCCACTTTGCTCAAGCAAAGAAATGATAGTAATAGCAATTACAACAGAAAACGCAACCTTTATAACTTGTACAATCACATTGGTGCTTTTGTTTAATGTTTTATTTTTTATCATTGCTTCCAGACGAACAAATTTTATTAAAACGCTCGTAAGAAGCAAACAAAGCACATTTACGACTAAGACAATACCGAAAAAGAATATGCTCATAATCAAATAGGAAAAATCAAAGCGGTTTGTAAATGCGTAATACAGGTTCAGTACAGCCAACAGAGCTAAGCATACAATAGAGTAATACTTTACTACACTTATGATTTGTTCTTTCAATATACGCAGAGTGGAGAAACCCATACTCTTTTTTATGCCTATCTTTTTCAGGCTATAAGAAGTATAGATACCGTATATTATTAGAATGACAATGAACAAGATAATAAAATTAAACAGATTTAACTCTAATATCATGCTATACGGAATAGACGTATCTTCATATTCGATTATTGATGTAGATAACTGCGTTGCAAGCTGATCTATTTCATCCTCAGACAAATCCGTATAGAATATGCCGACACTATCCAAAAAATCTTCTTTTGTCAATTCATGGTACTTAAATTCGATTGTTTGAGAAACAGGTTGTTTTTGTTCAAACTTATCTAAAGGATAGCAGTATAAATCATAAACCGAATTATCTGTCGAAGTTAATGTGTTATTTATAAGCTCTATCTTGTTGTTTGGATAATTTTCAGTGAATATAGAATAAAACTGATTAAGGGTTTCTGGAGATATTTCTTCAATCACATAACCACTTAAATTATCAGCAGCAATATTGTTTTTTTCGTAAATATTATAAATTGAGCTGTTAAATATATAGATAAACAGCAATATCTCAAGAAAAATGAAAATCTTTAAAAATTTTTTCATATTCAATCCTTCCCTGTAAAGATGCTCTACTAACTAAAGGCGTCATTACAACTCAACAATGTCTATACGAATGGATATTTACCCATTATACACCCACTATTTTACCACATAAACAAATCCTTATCTTCCCGAAGTGTTCCTGAAATATCCAAGATTTATCATACTTTCAGGAAGATAAGGCCCCACAGGGATCTCCCGCATTTCTTTCTGCTGGGCGTGGACCATGCGGATCGTGGACACCGTGCCGCCTTTCTCCCGTCCATCATAGACAGCGATCACCCGGTCTGCCTGGCCTACCATATAGCGGTTGCGCTTCATGTAGACATTGGAAGCCCATTCTTCGCTGATAACCTCGACTTTCGCACATGCCTCCAGCATGGCCTTGGTCCGTTCGTCCTCCATCAGCCGCTTATAGCGGTTGCGGTAAGGAATTGCCGCCTCCAGGCGCAGCGCCGGATTTTCTTTGACCTTTTCCAGAACAATCCCGGCAAATAGCTGATCTGCACCGTCAGCAAAGCCGGAAATAAAGTAGGTATAGCCGTCCGCGATGGCTTTTTCGATTTCGCGCCGCAGACCTTGTTCTGCCTGCTCCATATATTCAGCGAGGATTTCCCGGTGTCCGGTTACTCCGCATACTTTTTCTTTCATGTTGCAGCCTCCCTTTCAGATGATAGTTGAAAACTACCATACCTCTTATTTTAATAGGTTATATTTAGCGTGTCAACTCAAATGCCCCTTTTCATTTAGCGAATAGAGCCAGCCTGTAAGGTACAATCTATTATAGAATGGGAGGTGACTATGGTGTACGAAGATTTTGTCCCGGAAAGGCTGGCAAAATTGAGGATGCAGAAGGGTGTTTCTGCACGGGATATGTCGCTGTCGCTTGGGCAGGCCAACAACTATATCAACAACGTGGAGAATAAGAAAACGCTTCCTTCTATGCAGTCCTTCTTTTATATCTGCGAATACCTGGGCGTGACACCGCAGGAATTCTTCGATGAAGGCAATCCGAATCCTACCGCCTTAAACGAATTTATCGCAGAGGCAAAGAAGCTGGATTCCAAAGCGATGTCCTACATCCTCGGTATTATGAAAGAACTGAATAGCAAAAAATAGAAGTGGTCAGTCACATATAAGGGAGGCTGGCCACTTTCTATTTTAGGCTTCAAGATTACAAGGTATAAAACAACTTGAAATCGTATTTTGCTCCCGGATATAACCAATATTATATAAGATTAGTTACATCTGTATAGTATCTACGCTTTATCTTTAAGTTACTCACCAAAAATGGTTACATTAAGCCAAAAAGTTATTTTCCCGTACTGCCAAAAGCGCCCGCGCCGCGTTGTCCACCCATGTCATTCACAAAGTCCGCGATCACCACAGGCATGATGATAAGCTGCCCGATCCGGGAATCTTTCGGAAGCGTCTGGGCCTCATTTCCCACATTGCTGACAATGGCGTGGATCTCGCCCCGGTAGCCGGAATCCACAGGGGGCAGCTCACAGACCACCCCTTTTGCTGCCAGGCTGCTCCTGGGGAATACATAGGCGGCATAACCGTCCGGCACCTCCAGGCCAAAGCCCAGCGGAATTTTAGCAATCCCGCCAGGCTCCAGAGTACAGTCAAAGGGCATATAGACATCCGCCCCGGCGTCATTGGCGTGAGAGCGGAGGGGACGGTGGTTCTCCGGCAGCCCAAAATCAATGATCTTGATTTTCACAGGCCGCCTCCTTCCAGTGCCGCGGGATAGTCCTGACACAGCAGGGCAAGAGGCAGCGCCCCTTTCTCGCACGGGCAGCCGCAGGACATATCTTTTTCCTGGCAACCCTCCCGCTGGCAGAAGGGACCGGTAAGCTCCGGGCTGAACAGTCCCGGGTCCAGCGCATACAGATCCGCCCATATTTTCAGCAGGACAAAGCGTGTTTCATCCGTATTGCGGCGGCAAGTCCGCTGGCCGATCATGTGCTTCCACTGATAAGGCGTGGCGCTGATAACCAGTACATTGCGAAGGCTCTGCGGGGCAAGATACCCCGCGGCGTCCCTGGAAATCCCGCAGGCGCCTATATCCGCATAATGCTCCATGGCAGCCCGGCACTTTTTCAGGTAGAAGTCATGCACCCACTGGCTGGCCGTCAGGATCTCATAAGGCACCACAAAATCGGCCTGCCCTGCATAATTGCTGTACTGCAAAGAGGCGCTGATAAACTTGACCTCGTTTTGGTGCCGGGTAATCTGTGCCAGGAAACGCCTGCTGGCTCCCACAACCGCCACCGTGATAACCGAAAACTTCTGTACGGCGGGGTGCGGCAGAGAGGCGATCCGTTTGACCGTATCAGCAGTATAGGCTTTCTCGTAAAGGGCCAGAAGGTCATCCATGGAGTGGATCGTATGGCCCCGCTGGGTGAGCCTTGCCGCAAACACCATGTTTTTCTCTGCTTCCTGTACTGCAGTGCAGTTCAAAATTTTAGTTTCAATCTGATTGATGTTCCAATTCCTCCTTTATCACAGCTTTTAGTAAAAACAGATAGTTAAGGCTGTCAGTGATCTTTTCCTCCCAGACAGCCAGTTCAAAAGTTTTCCGGTCCGTAAAGCACATATCATAAATGGAGATGATGTGCTTTGCCATCATCCCGGCCAACGCACGCTGCGGGGTGCTGTCCTGGATCGCAGCCGCCGCTTTGAAGGCGCTGAGCCGGTCCGGGTTGTCGCCGGTATATTCTTTGGCTTTCTGAATCAGAAGCTCTTCACACTGCCGTACCTGTTCCCGAAAAACAGCCTGAAATTCTTTTTGTGTCATAACTCACCCCACTTTACGCCGTAGGAAGATAAATCCAATCGTGCATCAGGCACACGCTGGGTTCGTCCTCCCTTGGAACCAGACGGTAGGTACATTCCCCATAGACCGTGCGTTTGTCCTCGATCTCCATGCCATAGGCTTTATAAAAGCGGTATTCCAGATTGGAGATGATACAGCGCAGGGTTTGCAGAGCCTCCCTCTGAGCTGATACGATCAGGTCACGGTCAATGCTGCGCTTCAAAAACAGCAGCGACTTGTAAAGCTGTACCTCTGTGCGGTAAGGGCGGCAGTCTTTCGTTTCCAGCCATCCGCAAAAAGCGACCGGTCCGCTCTGGATCACACTGCGGTCCGGGTGATAATACTCGTAGCAGTCCAGGTTTGCCGTATTCAGAAGATAGAGCATTTCCCGGACTTCATTTTCCGGCATGTCGTAAAACCGCAAAAGTGAGCGGTAAAGATGGACATAGCCGGGAATGGAAATCATGGTATTTACCATAAAATAAAATCCTCCTTGTAAACAGCAAGTGCGGGAGCTTTTGCCCCCGCACCGTCTAAAATCTATATTTCGTTATCTACTTTCACGAGTTTTCCCATGACAAGGAAGCGTCCTGTGCCGCCCGGCGTACAGGTAGAAAGGGTCAGTACCTTATCGCTGCAGGTCACAGTCACATCACTTTCCACCGCAGAACGTTCCTTCATAGCTGTAAGCCAGGTAGTATAAGCACCGTCATCCTTCCAGGAAAGCTGCCAGGGAGAAGTTTCACTGCCGGATTCTTCCGGCTTTGCTGCAAACGCCGCAAAGATCTCCATGACATAACCACCCTTCGGAGTAACGAGATACATCTGCCTGTGAGCATCAAAGTAACTTTGTTCATCGTACCGGTTCAGCAGCGCAAACATGGAACCATCCCGCATATTATGACCATAAATGATCGTATTGCGGTCTGAAAAATCTGCCTGGTTTTCATAATCGGCAAACAGGCAGCCAACCTTGTTATAGGTTCCGTCATAAAGATGGTTCAGGTAATATTCGTTGTTGTCGGTCTGCGTTACCGGATAATTGAGCACCGTATCAGGAAGGGAAAGCCATCCGATGATGTCCGGTCCATTTTCACGGAGCGTTTCAAAGTCTACCGAAGGCAGGACAATATCGGTATCGTCCCGTTTTGGTTCTGTCGGATCGGGTGCCGACTCCGGGGAAGCTGTCTGCTCCGGCACTTCCACATATCCGGCAAGATCTCGATAGGCATCTTTACTCTCAGCATACTGGTTCAAGTCACGGAACACCAAAAAACCGCTGCCAAGAGCCACCAGAACGCAGAGTGAAAGGACAGAAACCCCGACAGCCGTTCTTTTCAGGGAAGTCCTGCTGTATTTTCCCTTTTTGAAATAATACACAGCAAATACGCTGCCGCCGATCAGTGCGGCTGCCAGCAGTCCGCCATACAGGAAAATATACGGATCATCCCCGGTCTGCGGTACCGGCTTTTGAGGGGTGGAAGGATTGGAGGGAACAGAAGGCTTTTCCGGGTTCTTTGGGTTATCCGGCTTTTCCGGTTTTTCATTAAAGAACTGGACCGTAGATGTCTGATCTGCCTTGATCTCCACCGTAGCGGCATCAGGAATGATGTAATCCTTGCTTGCCCGGTTTGCAACTTCTGTTACGGTATAAATACCGACACGAAGGCCCTTAACTTCAATCACGCCGGATTTTGGAGTGGTGAATGTCTCGCAGTAGGAGCCGTCCGCACTCTTAACCTCGATGGCAAAACCATCTTTGCGCCCGTCGCTGGAATCCTTTGTGATCTTTAAGTTGCCGCGGTAAGCCTCATTGGTAAATCCGTGCCCGGCTTCTCCATTTTCCACAACTGCGACCTGTCCATCTTCTGTGATGGAAAAATAGTAAGCGTTTGAGTCAGGCTGATAGCCCTCCGGCGCTTTGCTTTCTTTGATAAAGTAGCCGCCAGCCAGAAGGTTTTCCGCCGTATGATAGCCTGCATCGGTTTCTTTCAGCGTACCGATCTTTTGATCGTCAGGATCATATTCCTGGTTGGCGTTGGAATCCGCATACAGGTCGAACACTGCACCGGGCAGGAAGCGCAGGAAAGAATTCTTGTCTTTCTTATCCTCCTTTTCCACAGGGGACGGTTCCTCCACAGCTTCGGTTTTAGTTACCTGCACACTGCCGCGGATCAGGGTGTTTTCCACACGGATCTCGATATGCTGTCCGTCTGCACCGATATATACATGGTGCTGCTGCGGGCTTACCGTATAAAGGTCAGGGGCAGAGATCTCCTTGACGATCCAGTGTCCGTAAGGAATGTTCTCAAAGGAAAAACTGCCGTCTTTTCCGGTAATAGCAGTAAGCAGCGCATTTTCTTCAGTAAATTCTTCGGTATCAGGTCTAAACAGACCCATGAGCGCACCGGCAAGCGTGACATCCTCGCCGCCTTCCGGGTTTTCCCCGACTTTTACACCGTCTACACGCCCACGGAGAAGTTCATTGGAAACAGCCTCGCCTTCATTGACAAGGATCTGTACCAGGGCGGTTTCCTGACCAGCATACTCAAAGACAACCGGATATTCCTGATTCGAAAGGATATAGGCGCCGTTGGTTGTGCGTTCCTTGACATAATAGCTGCCAAAAGGCAGGTCGGAAGCGAAGGAAGCGCTGTAACCGCCGGATTCCTCAGACGAAACAGAGACCACTTCCAGAAGTCCACCTGCCGGGATTACGCTGCCATCTGCCGCCGTCAGGTCTGCGGAAGCATAAAGTCCAAAGGAAATATCCTTATATTCCTCGTTCATGCCAAGACCGAACAGGTCATCGGTCTCCATTGCCTTGAAAAGTGTGACATCCACTTTCTGGCGTTCGTCATAAAGACCGGCCGCTGTCTGTGTAACCTCTACGGTCTCACCCGCATAGGTCAGTTCCACATATTCCGGTTGAGGATTCAACACACAGCCGGAAGGCGCCTGACGTTCCTCCAGACGATAACGGCCAAGATAGAGAGACCCGCTTTTCGCTGTGCCGTCCTCGCCGGTCGTAAGTGTTTCCACAACCGTATCTTTTTCTGCCCGCAAGGTACCGTCACCGGTATAAATATCTTCATCTGCGATCACATCATAGACCGCTCCAGGAAGTCCGGCAACCTCATATACCGGTTGGTACAGTCCGTCGTTTTCCTGGACAGAAGCAAATACTTCTCCGGTCTTTGTGATGGTAAGCTGGCCTTTCTGCGGCATATTGTACTGAGTGACCGTCACAACCGCCTCGCTGCCGTCAATGGTAAACGGTACCGGCTGATCGGAAAGCACATAGCCATAAGGGGCAGCCACCTCATAAAGTTCATAATCCCCGGCGGCCAAAGGCTCCGGCAGCATCAGCCAGCCCTCGTCAGAAACATAGAAGGTATCCAGTGTTTCCGGGTTCGGATAGTAGACGGTTTGGGTGATAAATTCTCCGGCGGAAAGATCCTTGATCTGAAAACCGGTTCCGGTCACAGGGATAATCTTTCCGGTCTCTGCGTCACATTTTTCAACTTTCAGACGGGCTGTGATGGTGCGGTTGTTCAGGATATAGCTGTAAGTCTTTCCGTCAGAGGAAATGAATACCGTAAAGTCCGGGACAAAGGCTTTGCCTTCCTCGCCTGCGATCTGATGGACCGTATAATGCCCATAAGGAAGCGGTTTACTAGAAGCAAAACCATCCGCATCCGTGGTAAGAAGGTCACGTTCACTTTCCTTTGTCGCGTCATAGCTTCCGGCTGCCTTTAAGTAAACTTCAAAGACTGCGCCTGCTTCCGGGCGTTCGATAATACCGGCATTGGGATCGTTGGTATTTTCGCCCTCGGGCACATCCTGGTCCAGGTCATCGGTGTGCTTGACAAGCTGGATATTTCCGTAAATAACCGTTTCCGTCACCTGATTTTCTGTGGTATTGAGTTCCACTTCATACTGGGAAGGGGATGCACCCACTTCATAAATAGTTTCATTCAGAAGATACCCGGTGCTCGGTTCGATTTCCCGGATCGTCCAGCCATCCCCGCATACATAATAGCGGGTCATAAAGCTGCCATCTGACCCGGTAGTATAAGTGTCGATCAGTTCGCCATCACGGAAGATCCCATAGGTCGCCCCTGCAAGAGTGGCATCCCCCTGAGCATTTCCGGTGTCAGCATCACTCTTTACCACATGGACGCGGAATTTCTTCAAGATATTGCTGAAATGTACCGAAGAAGTCTGCCCGCTTTCAATGGTCACGTACTGTGCGGAAGGGGTCACATAGCGGTCCACCGGAAGTTCTTTTACCAGATAGGTTCCCGGCAGGAGCTTCTTTTCAATCTGGCCGTTTTCTCCGGTCGTAACTTCCTCATTGACTTCATTTCCCAAAATGTCCGTACCGGAGATATGGAAGGTGATACCGGAAACAATGGCGTCCTCACTGGTCTTGACAAGTTTTGCAGTACCGTAAGTTTCCGTTTTGATCTTTACAAAGAAGGAAACCGGATCGCTGGCGCCGGTCATCATGGTCTGGTAGCCGGGTCTGCCCCAAATCAGCATGTCGTTTGCCACCGGGATATTCTTTCGGAATTCAAACAGCACCGGGTCCATCATCATCTGCCTGCTGGTAAAGGTGTATTCATTTCCGTTTCTTGTCACAGAAACGCCGCTGCCTTTCAAAGCCTCCAGGTCGATCTTCAAGTTGTTGGTATCTGTGACCGTCAGGGTATAGACCTTTTTTTCAACATCCCATTTCAGTTCCAGTTCCGGTGCTTCGCTTTTCTTAGAAGAAGTAAAGGAAGGGACTGTGGAATGGGAAGCAACCTGTGCCAGAATCCAGTCATAGGCTTTTTCTGCCGGTCGTCCGGCGATCACGCTAAAATACTGGTCGGCGTCTGCGTGGCCGTTTCCGTGGCGGCTGTACGGATCGCTTCTAAGCTGCTGCTGGTATTCCCAGAGGATGATCTGGGTCGCCATCTTATAGTCGTCCTCGTTGATCCCGGAAACAGGGAGCGCCGCACCGGGTTTCCAGCCATAGATCGCAGTCAGGGTGATCCCCCTCCTTGCCTCGGCAGGAAGCAGGTTCAGATATTGGCTGTTGGTCCCGCTTTCTGAAACATAGGTGTTTTCCGAAGTATGGTAAGGAATCCCGCTCTCCACACAGTAAACCTGGTGGCTGATCCCGTCAGAATCCGTCAGCATATAATGCCGGTAAGCATTGCCCCCGGAACTGGTGTGTACGTCGATGGTTCCGTCTGCATGGTAGGCAAGATAGGTGTAAGGCGCCGGGGCGCGGTAGTGGTTCCCATCAGAGCCTACATACTGGTCGCCCAGCCAGGAGCTTGCCGTCTGTCCGACAGACATGGCAAAAGCCTGAGCCGGAAGAAGCCCCAAAATGCTTGCCATACAAAGCAAAAACGCCAACAGCTTGCGAAAGCCGCGGCGTCTGGTTATGATATGTTCCATGAAAAAATCCTCACTTTCATAAAATCTAAAAGGACAGCCTTATTTGCTGTCCTTGTCGTCAAAATCATCCTCGGAAAGATATTCCGGTTCCCCGTATGCCTCATCCGGGTCAAAGCCTTCGCCATAACCGTCATCCTCAAATTCCGCAGTCTTAAAATCTGTATTACTGGTTTTGATCGACATCTTTATATCCTCAGCGGCTC
>OLOH01001560.1_pt1 | contig 12872 bp, 10 predicted proteins | sample 1673221 | NCBI WGS metagenome assembly OLOH01 (sample SAMEA3136767, study PRJEB25190) | human gut metagenome
CTATGAGAAAATTAAATGATTTTGGAGACAAAATTGGTGGAGCGAAAAAAGATTTGTGGGCATTTTTTAACTCTCTTTCTGATGAAGAGCAGGGGAACATGGCACGAAAGACAAAGCTTTGGAGACGCCCGAATTATCAAGCAATGATAAAAGAAGGAACGCCAAAAGAAGTTTGTTTCTGGCAGAATCAGATGCGGAAGGCTGTAAAATCAAGACCGGAAAGCAATGCGAAAGCATATGTAAAATTCGTGCTTGCATTTAAGGCAGACGTTGAGTCCTGTAATACAATGGATGAGATTAAAGCGTTCTATGCAGGAAATCCGGATAATCTTGAATCTGCAGGTATCTTTGAATATCTGAAAAAAACTTCACCTGACCCGAAAGATAAGCGCTGGTCCTATACAGATGATGTAACAAAACCATTTTTCAGCGGAAAAGAAATTCTCAGATATGTATACCATACAAAGAAAAGAATCATCGCTGATTGTGAGCTCAGCTGTTTTTTAGAAGACAAAACAGAAAAAGAAAACAAAAAATACCACATCATTGAAGCGACAGCAGCAAACATCATGTCTGAAATGAGAAGCGATGGTATGTTTAAGAATATCATCACAACAGACAATTCACTGAGAACGTATTACGATACAAAAGATTATTCTGAATTGGTGAAACAGTCTGAAAGTGGTATGCTGTATCTGGCAGATTATGCAAATCATCGTATTGGTGCTTTTTTATCAAAAGAAGAAGCAGAAGATATGGTCGCAGATGTTAAGTCCAAAAAAGCAGCGGAAGCAAAGAAAAAAGAAACCTTCTTACCTCCACATCTTTCAAGGATTGAAAGAACCGGAAGTAATTATGATTTCTTCAGATTCACAGATGGCAATATTTTGAAAGCAAGATATGGTCTGCGCGGTGGAGAATTTGGAAACTATACAACATCAAAGGACCGTCTTGGCGGAATTAATATGGCATATGATGCATTTGCGGACCTGTATGAAGCTATCGGCATTTCACACAAAGACATCAGTCTTGGCGGTGAACTCGCAATTGCATTTGGAGCACGTGGCCGTGGCAATGCAATGGCACATTATGAACCACTAAAGAACGTCATTAACATGACAAAAAAACGTGGTGCTGGCTCACTTGCTCATGAATGGGCACATGCAATGGATACTTATCTCGGAAAGAAGCTGAATCTGCATGGATTTATGACAGAAAGTGTAAATTCTGAAAAAGTTCCGGCATCAGCTAAAGAACTTGTCCAGGCATTCAAAGAACAGGACGGCAAAGAAACAGAATTCTATGCAGCATCCAAGAGTTTTGATGATGGATACAAAAAAGCCGGTAACGGTTATTGGTCATCAATGCCGGAAATGTTTGCACGCGCTTTTGCATGTTATGTAAGAGATAAGATTGGTGATAAAAAATCAGACTATCTCGTTGGACATTCTGAATGCGCAACAAACGGAATCCAGATTGCATTCCCGGTCGGCGAAGAACGTAAGGTAATCGATGCTAAATTTGATGAATTCATTGAAGATATGATTCGCCTTGGATACTTCTCAAAAGAGGAGGCTAAAAAAGAAAAGGAAAAAGCAGAGATTATTGATGTTGTGATTTATGAAGGAGATAGCGGACAGCTGTTATTCTGCTGATTTAGTTTAAGTTTTTCAAAAGCTACGAAAGACGGAACATTTTGTTTCGTCTTTTTTTGCGCGGAGAAATATAATAAATGCAAAAAAAAGAAAGAGACCGAGTCTCTTTCTTAGATGCTGCATCAAAACCCATCTGAAAAATCATAACTGTAATCAGTACTATAGTTTGTCTCATAGTTCTGAACATATTCAGCCTGATAATTGTCAGAATATGACACATCATATGATGCGTCAGCATTGACCATATCCTCAACGCTTTTTGTTAAACGCGGGCAGGATTCTGCAACATCATCGTAATACTCGCTGTAAACGCGGTATACTCCTTCAGCAAAAAATTCAATCGGCTCGTAGTGGAAATACACATCGAATGTATTTGTAAACGCGCCGGTTTCTGCGTTGTAGATGTCTGCATATTCTGCAATTGGAACACCAAGATTTCCAGCACTGTCAATGCGCTGAGTTATATTATAATACCAGTCCAGATAGTGTCCAAATTCGTGGAGTGTTGCTTCCTCCACAGCTTTTGAGCGCTGTTCAACCATGACAAATTTCTCATCATAGTCAGTCATACCCTGCACGGAACTGTATTGTCCGGAATAGTAAGTGCGGGCAATGTTTTTATCTGTAACCAAAAATCTCCAGCCGCGATTCTGAAAATTTTTCAGTACCTGGACCGGAAGGCGGTTAAGCAGTTCGTTTGCACGGTCAACTGCTGCCTGGTCAACATTTCCGTCAGCCTCAGCTACAACGACAAAATCACTGTCTGTTCTTGCCGGGCTTTTGGTGTCTGCGTTTGCCGTCACACTTGAGATAATGACGAATACCATCGCACCTGATGCGATAATCATTTTTTTGATGTTTCTTTTTGTTTTGTTCTGCATTTTTGTTCTTCCTTTCGTTTTTGTTTTTTTATCGCATTTAATATGCCAGAAGAACGCTGTAGACAAAAAACACCCCGCAACTTTCTGCGGGGTAAATGTATGTTAAGTATTGTCTTAGAGCGTCAGTTTTGTGCTCTTTTTTGGGTTTTTTTTCTGGATTTCTTTAAGGAGGTATGCTGAAACGGTAGTCATATTCTGCATCTGTGCCTGTTTTAAAAATTTCTCAAGAGAACTTTTGGCAAAGAAACCAAGCTTGAAGAAGGAGATAAGTTTTTCTTCTTCTTTATTGTCAAAATACCGGTTAACGATACGCTGGCGGGAGCCTTTAAGTGCATTTTTGTAATGCTCTTTTCCGGTCAGTTCGTATAACTCAAGTGCTGTATCCTGACGTGATATCCTGTCAACACAGTCTTCAAAAAGATTATCCATCATCTCTTCGTCAGCAGTCTTTGGAGAAAATGTGCTAAAAAATTCGTCCAGCTCCTTTCTCTTGGAAGAATCAAGATATCTCGGGATATAGAACGTGTAATCTATGCCGTCTTCAGTAATGATTAATTTAATCGTGTATGGCTTGATATATTTATTGTCATACGGAACACATGATTCAATAATATTCTCCAAAAATCCTTTTGGTGTCCGGCGTTTTGCCCTGATAATATTAATTTTATTCCCATTAAAATTAGAGTCTTCAACGAATCTTAAAGATTCTGGAAGGCCAATCTCCGAATCCGGATAAATAAAACTTAATGCTCCACGTTTGATTATTTCAATGCCTTCATGAAGGATTAATTTTTCAACCTGACAGGAATAGAACATTGTTTCACCGAGAATTTTGATGTTTCCAGGGATATCCAGCACTTCAATACCACATCTTGTGAAAATATTATCGCTGCCGTATCTGCTGAAATCTTCAATGGTCTTATTAAAGCCGATGTGCTTCAGTTTGTCACAGTAAGAAAACGCATTGTCTCCAATGTTATCAAGAGAATCAGGAAAACTTACTGACTCAATAGCAGAAGAGCTGAATGAATATGGATATACACTAAGCGTGCCTTCCGGAATGTCATAATGTCCTTTACGCAAGCTTGGATATGCAATCAGAATCGTTTTGTCTTTTGTAAAGACCACACCGTCAACAGAACAGTAATACTTATTTTCTTCTGTAATATTGATTCTCTTTACTTTCAGCCCTCTGAGACGTGAGGACATAATGGAGACTGGTGTAAATGTTTTATCTGTGATAGTGATTGTCTCAGGTAATGCATTGCTGCAAGCATGCGTCTTCAGTATATCAACTGCTTTTGCACTTTTTAAAACCAGTTCATTAATACCGAAAAAATCATAATCTTCAGGTATGATTTCTACCTCTTTTGGAATGATGACGCTTTTTGCTGTTCGGTCAATCCCTGCAAAGATGTGGCCTAAAATCAGCGCTCCATCTTTGTACAATGATTTGTCCTCAAGCAGCATTGACCCGGAGAAGGCATCCTTCCAGCATCTGGTGATGTCCGCGTAGTTGATAATTTCTGTACTTTTACAGCCTTCAAATGCATACGGCATAATTACACTGATTCCTTTAAGGTCTACTACAAAATCTTCATCCTGGCAGAATGTGTTGTACAGCTGCATCGTCGGATTGCAGCCAGGATTGTATACCCTGATAAGCATTTCGCAGTTTTTAAAATTCTCGCCTTCACACACAACCTTCTTCACATTTGGAAACATCATATTACTGATTTCAATACTGGCTACATATTTGTCAATGACCAGTTCGGTAATATTTGGAAACTGCTTATTGATTTTTGTTAAGCTATAAGAAACATTGCAGTATCTGTTATATCCGCTGCTTACAAACCTTAGTGAAGTCACATCATCATCAATATCAATATCCTTGCAAATATCATGTGAATCCAAATAAAACGTAACACCTTTCTGACTTTCTAACTTATTTAACATTTAAAAGCTCCTTTCTTTTTTTTGTTCTTTTTTAATATGCCAGATTTCCAGGATAAGAAAAACCTGCCATTTCAAAGTGGCAGGTTTAGATACATTAGATTCTGAAAGACTGGCATCCTGTTCTGGATGTTTTTTTTGCTTTTTTTGCGTTTATTTTTTCTTTTTCATTCAGAATATATGTCTGAACAGTAGTCATATTATTCTCCTGTGCGGTCCTGAACAGCGAGTCAAGCACACGTTCGGTCAGGAGACCAAACTGAAGAAAAGTAGCAAATTTCTCTTCGTTTTCTTCTCTTAATAACCGGTTGACGATTTTTCTGGAAACCTTTTTAAGGTATTTTTTTATCTCCTCATCACCGTTAATCATATACATCGCAATTGCAGTTTCCTGCTGGAGAAATTCCTCAGTGCATTTTTCAAACAGCATGTTGTAGTATGACTCTGGCTGAAGATTCCAGGAAAAGTTGGAAAGGAAAGTGTCCACCTCGGATGAAGCACCAAGAGCAAGATATCTTGGGATGTACAGAGTTTTTTCTTCACCGTTTTCTGTGATGACAATTGTATATAGCAGGTCTTTGATTGCCGGATGATGGCTGACATCCCTGTCATTCGGATTCCAGCGTCTTGTCATACATCTAATCAGTCCATCAGGAATTCTGTTTGTTACCCTGGCGGTTTCAAGTGAATAGAAGTTATAGCTGCCAATGCTTTCCAGTGATGTAGGAAAAGTAATGTCTGTGATTGGACAGTCTGTAAAGTCATAAGACTTAATCTGTTTAAGGCCTTCATGAAATGTTATTGCTTCAATAGGTGAGCCGTCAAACATGTAAGGTGCTAAATTCTCTGCAGCTAACGGAAGCTCTATTTCTTTAAGGCTTTTGCATGAAGCAAATATTCCGCAGCTTCCAAAAAAACCAAAGTCAGAAATTCCTGCTCCAAATTCAATGCTTTCAAGGTTACTGCATGAATTAAAGGCATAAGACTGAATATGTGTGATGGAATCAGCAATCTTGACTGCCGGAATATTGCTTTCTTTAAAAGCATTCCGCCAGATTGTCTTTGTTCCTTCCGGAATCTCATATTTCCCTTTTTTATCTTTTGGATAAGATACAAGAGTCTTTTTATCTTTAGAAAATACGACGCCGTCAACAGAACAGAAAAATTGGTTATCTTCCGGAATTTCAATATTCTCGGCCTGGATGCCATAGACACTGTTTTCAAAAAACTGTAAAGAGTCAAGATTAAATTCCTTACCAAAAGCAACGGTTTCTGCTGATATTTTTGATTTCATCAGTGGCAGCTGTTTTTTTGAGTGAATAATAACCTTTTTAATCGGTTTAATGATATCCGGATTGTATACTGCTTCAATTTTTACAGGCAGTTCAATTACATCTGCATTTGAATCAACATCAATAAGGACAGAGCCAAGTGATTTAATACCGTCAGTCCATTCATCTTCACCAAAAAGCATATATCCATCCAGTGCATGGCTATGAATACTGTGGATTGTATCAGAATGAACGATATTTTTTGACATACAACCCTCAAATGCAAAATTGGTAATCAGGCTGATGAATTTCAGGTCAATGACTTCATCTTCCTTCTTGCAGAAAGTATTATTCAACTGAAGCGTACCGCCGTAAGTACGGTTAATGAGGATGTTTTTTCCATCAACAAGATGTGGATTGGCAGAACTGACAAACTTTACGTTTGGAAACATCATATTACTGATATCTATATCGCTAACCCCTCTTTCAATGAGTATTTTTCTGATATTTGGAAACTGTTTTTTTACATCACGAAGTGTATATGTTGGCGTACCGCGGTGAACCATTTTCCCAAAAACATTTGAGTTGGCAAATGTCTGAAACATTAATGTGTCCAATGTCGGGTCAATGTCAATATCGCTGCAGATTCCATATTCGTTGACGTAGAACGTAACACCTTCCTGAATGTCTGTTATTTTTTGAATCATTTTTGTAATTCTCCCTTCTTTGTAGATATGTTCATTTTTAATATGCCGGATTTTTACCAGAAAAAAATTCGCTGAAATTGTTCATGTATTAAAAAATCCAGCATATTGGATATATAAAAAAACAAAAAGGAGATTGTTGCTTATAATGACAATAGAAGAAATCAATAAAGGACTGAAAGAAAATGGATATATTCCAAATGATGATATTTGTTACTCGGTATTTGAAGCGCTTGCACTTCAGAAACCAATCTTGATTGAAGGTGACCCAGGTGTTGGAAAAACGTCCCTGGCAATTGCAGTTTCAAAAATGCTTAACTTGCCGTTCCTGCGTCTGCAGATGTATGATGGGCTTACAAAAGATGAAATCCTGTATGACTATGACTATCAGCGTCAGCTCCTCACGCTTGAAGCAGTGAAGCCAAAAATCAATGAAGAAATTAAGGATATGGATGTAAATGCGGCTATCCGGAAAGTAGCAGGAGATGTTAATTTTTATGGAGAAGAGTTTCTCATCCCGCGTCCGGTACTGAATACGATTAATGGGTCCGGTAGAAAGCTGCTATTGATTGATGAAATTGATAAATCTTCAGAAGAAACAGAATACATGCTGTATGAATATCTGGAAAGTTATGGAATCAATATTCCACAGCTTGGCCCGGTAAAATGTCCGGATGACCAGAAACCGGTCGTGTTCCTTACGTCTAACGGATACCGTGAACTATCAGGAGCAATGCGTAGACGATGCGGATATCTTTATATTAAGAAAAAGACAAGAGAAGAGATTATTGAAATCCTTAAAAATAATGCAAAAGTAAACGATAAAGTGGCTGCGGGCATTGCATCTTGTATTGTGTCACTACAGGAAGAGAATTTAAAGCATCCGGTGTCAATTTCTGAAGCAGTTGACTGGGCAAACTTCTTAAAAGAAGATGCGAATAAAGAAAAAATCATGCATTCAATCGGCCTCCTGGCAAAAGATAGGAGAGATATGGGAATCATCCGTAAGACAGTCGATACTTATGCGGGGGAAATTGCAGATATGTAAGGAGGAATCGTATGTCTAACATAAAATGCGAATCTTGCCCTTTCCATGATAATTGTGTAAGCAAAAATCTATTTGCATACTGTGCATTCAGCGATATTGATGAAGATAAAACGCAGATGGTCGCTGCTGGATTGGAAACCAAAGAAGATTCTTCTTATTTGTATGAGTTTATCTTTGAAGCATGCGAATATTTCAGCAGCGCCGGATATATATGCAATTCATCTGAGATATTTTCAGTCATTAGTGATATACATGAATCGGTAGATGTAAAGCGTTTGTTATCAACTATGCTAGCGCACAATTATCAGGAATCAGCAGCTTTTGATAAGATTTACGACGAATTTCTGGAGAAATATTATCACCGCCATCGTGAAGAACGTGAAGCAAAAGATTTATATGAAAAAAAGAAGAAAAAAATAAGCGAGCAGCTGCAGCACCTGACAGGCAAACAAAACGAGCTGATGCAGCAAAAAGAAGATGGACAAAAAGATTCAAAAGAAATAAAAAAAGCTGAGCAGACAGAAGAACAGCAAAAAGGAATAAAAAACCTGGAAGAATGTTTGGAAAGTCAAAAACTACTAAAAAATTTTGTGCAGATAGTAAAAAGCGGAATTAAACCGGACCAGAACCAGCTAATGAAAGAAGTAAAGGCTGCGTCCATGAAGGCCTGCATGAAACAAAATAGCAGCGAGTTAATGTATGCTATCCGTGACCGCGGAAAACAGTTAAAAGGAATAAAAGAAAAAGATAAAAATCTCAATAATCAAATCAAACAAACTAAAAATGATATCAAGACAGCGCAAAAAAGGATGAAAGAAGAAGAAGATAAATTCCAGCGCCGAATGAGCGAGATTGTGAAGGAGCAATCAAGAGCGCATCGTGCTGAGTTCAATAAAGCACTCGCCAAAAACGCTGTCAGGTCAACACACACCGGTGATATCGTCCTTGATAAAAACTTCGAAAAAATGACGAATGCAGAAAAACGCCAGATTGCAGATTATATTAAAGATAATGCAAGAAAATTCAGGACAAAGATGTCAAGAAAGATAAGGACAAATAAGTCTTCCAAGCTTGATATTCCAGCAACTATTAAAAAGAGCTGCCAAACCGGAGGAATTCCATTGCGGCTTATTTATCAAAAACCTGTAAGACAGAAATCAAACCTTATCCTTATCCTGGATGTATCAGGGTCATGTAAAAATGCATCTGAAATGATGCTTGTATTCATGCATGCAATGAAAGAAGTATTTCCGGGCGGTTGTAAGACATACGCATTTACGAATCAGCTTTATGATATTTCAAGATTTTTTGAGACAGATAATCCAGATGAAGCTGCAAAAGCCGTTCTGGAAGCAATACCTCGTGCTGGGGCTTATTCAAACTATGAAATTCCATTTAAAACTTTTTATGATGAGCACATGAATGAGGTAACCGGTGATTCTTATGTGTATTTTATCGGTGATGCCAGAAACAATAAGAACGCCAGTGGTGAAGACTACGTAAAAGCAATCGCGAGAAAGGCCAAAAAGGCATTCTGGCTGAATACGGAGAAGGCTGATGAGTGGAATCATGGTGACTCTATAATGGGTATATATGCAAAGTATATGACAAAAGTAGCCCAGACAGTAACTCCGGCAGAATTGCTTGGATTTTTGGAAATGTAAGAGCACATCCAAAACATGCCGCAGGTCTCCCTGCGGCTTTTGTGTTTCCAGCAAAGACATTTTTTTCTTTTCCTTAATAATCACGCATATTAAATACATAAAACAGAAAAAGAAAGGAATTAAAAAAAATGGATGAAAAAATATTAACTCAACGCATAACCAGGGCAAAACGCCTGCGGCGTTTTTTTAATCCGGCATCGTCGCTGTATTTCAGATTCAGCCTGAGTTTTGTAATCTTAAAAATCGGAAATTTTGATTTCACAAATTTTCGTCGTCAGATTTTCGTAATTGCATATGCAGTATATGCAGCGCTGATGCTGCTGTTGCCACTATGCGTAGATGATGAGAGATTTCAGGAGAACTGGCTGAATCCAATCTGTTTTCAGGCGCTGCTTGTCGGAATGCTGATTCTGACGACAGAACTTGGACTGATTATTTTCTCGATTTTGTAGAAAGAGAGCAGGTTGCGAAGACCTGCTTTTTTGTTTTCAAAATTCCTGCATACTAAATACAAAAGCAAAAAGAAAGGAGCAAAAAAATGCCAAATATAGATAACGAAGAATTCAAAACGATTTACCGTCCGCCGTATTCGGTAGATGCATCAGCATGTACTAAGATGCTGAACAAATACTACGACGCCAGGAAGGATGGAGAGATAGTAGATGTGGTGGCTTTGACGGAGCCATATAATATAATTGGAAGCCATGCTTTTGATTTCTGCCATGTTAAAGAGATTACTATTCCGGATACCGTGACACAATTGAATCGTTTTGCTTTTGCTGACTGCAAAACGCTAAAAAAAATCACGCTCGGAAAAGGTATTAAAAAATGTGGGGAGGACCTAATTTTCCGGTCAGGCGTGCAGGAAGTTGTCTGGACAAAACCGATTGAAGAAGATGTAGACGAAGCATTGTCATCATTATTGTATGGATTAATCCGGGAGGAGTCTACGATATTCTACCGGACAGACGAAAATCAGCTAATCAAAGGAAGAATATTTCTCAAGACGGGAGAAGCACAGAAAACATTGTTGCTGACATACAATGGCAGAAGCATAAGGCTTCCAAAATACATCAATAATTATATCAACATGTTTGTCATTCAGGATATGGTGCACGCGGCTCTCGCCAGCGACACAAAAGAGATTAGCCAGTCTCTGTCATACCGCCTCATTCTTGGAACGATGCAGTATTTTCAGAACAAAACGAGTGTTGCGCTGGAGCTCTATATACTGGAAGGCTCGTCAGATGCGAAAAAATACCTCCAAAACAATGCGGCGAAAATTGCAAAGGCATTTGCGGAAGGCGGCGATGATGTTGCATTATCTAAATTCGTATCCCTCGGGCTGATGGATGCAGAAGCATTACTACAGACATTGCCAATTGCCCAGGAGAAAGAACTGCAAACATCGATAGCGTATTTGTTGGAAGAAATGAGGAAATATGGTTTAAAGCTGCCAGGTGCATTGGAAGTGTGACGATGATGCGCTGCTAAAATCCATATCACTCAGTCTGATGGACGAAGAGACGATAAAAAAAACGATGCATATTACGATGGAAAAGAAGCTGCAAATTTCAACAGCATATCTGCTGGATGAAATGAAAAAGCACGGGCTTACGGTATCGGATTCTCTGAATTTGTAAGTTCTTTAACATTTGACAAGCCGCTGCCGGATTGGCGACGGCTTTTTTGTACGAAAAATCCAGCATATTGTGTATATAAACACAAAAGGAGGTATAATATGGATTTTGCATTTTATACAGACGCAGAAAAGAAACTAAAAGAACTGCGTTCAAAAGAAGAAAAAATAGAGGTAAAAGAAGGTACAAAAATAATTGGTTCGTTTGCATTTCGTGCTCCAAATGCCAAAGAAATTGTACTTCCGGATTCAGTTGAGACGATACAGATGTATACATTTGGGAATTGTGAAAATCTTCAAAAAGTTGTTTTTGGGAAAGGAGTAAAGCGTATTTTTCCAGACATATTTAGTGGGTGTCATAACATTTCTGAAATTGAATTTGCAGGAGATAAGGACCCGGATTTTGCGTTTGAGAATGGAGATGTAAGCGAAAGAGCGGCGCTGCTGCTTGACTTGACTCAATTTATTATGAACCTGAATGTAAGGCCGAAATCAGTTTTTCCGCACATCTGGAATTTTCAGTTATGTGATTCGATGATGGAAAAATTTCTCACAGCAAAAATTCCACAAATGACAATCAAGATTACAGCTGGAGAAAAGAACCTGCGTCTTCCAGTACCAATTCCAAAATATAAGGATTACGTGCTTGATGGTCTACTGCGGGATTGGTTAAAAGAAGTACACAGTTCAGTTTTTCGCAACAGGCTAACATTGTTAACGTCATTTGTTAACACTCCTGATACCAATTACGCGCTGGCATTAGAGCTCTATCTTCTTGATGGTAATGCAAATGCACTGAGATACCTGAAAGAGTGGACATATTCTGAAATGATACATATTGTTAAATCTGGGAAATATGAAATGGTAAAATATATTTTAAAGCTTGATTTCTTTACTGATACTGAGTTAAAATCCATGATTCAGTACTTAAGCGAAAACAACATGACGGAGGCAATGGCTCATGTCATGGAATATGTAAAGAATGGGGATTTCAAAACAGATTTTTCTTTGTAAATGTTAGAGCCGCAGTTTTCTGCGGCTCTTTATATGCAATTTTTTTTGCTTATTTTTTCTTTCTGATACAGATTTCCGGCATACTGAAGGAAACAAAAAACATAAAAAAGGAGTGAAAATTATGACAATTTTTGAGAAATCTTATTTTGAGATGCCTGTTCGTGAAGGTAAATCTCAGTGCAGCCTGGACCTGGAATCTGGGAAAATCAGCATCTGCGAAGTGCCGTTTGAGTATCGTGATGCTTATCGATATTCTAAAGCAGCAGAATACATTAAATCAATAAAAGAAACTGAAAAAGAAATAGAAAAAGAAGTTTTTCATGTCCAGCTGCTTAACGACATTGCGGAGAGCCGCCGGGTCAGAAAGAAGGTCAGAGAGGCGGATTTGATGGCCGTGTACGAAGAGTTTTTTGTGAGACCGTTTGAATGCGGGTCGTGGTTTGCTGTGACGAATCTGGTGAAAGAGTGGAGGATGAGGAAGGAAATTGAAGAGTAGTGAAGAGTTCGGCAAAAATTTGTATTGTCTGTTAATTATGATGCAGCGAGCTTATGCTCGCCGCACCATCTTTGACATCTTTCATCCCGGTAATTCATCCGTGTCGCCAAATCCAAATTTTGCTGTGGCAAAATCATTATCATTTGCTGTGGCGATTTCATATTCTTTTTTGGAAATGTATTTACCATCAAATTCAAGTCCATTGCTCTGTGTTTCGCATATTTTCTTGGATGAATCAAGCAATGCTATGAATGCTTCTTCATCCAATGGTTTGGTAAAGTCAAACCGCTGCTCCATATAGTAGCATTCCTCCGGATTAGAGACCGGCCAGAGTTTCAGATAGAGATGAATGTACCCAAAGATTTCAATTTTTTCGCTCATGATTAATTTTCCTTTCTTGTTTTGTAATTTTTATTTGCATATTTAATATGCGGAAAATGGTGGGGTGGTAAAAAATTAACAAAGAACGGGAAATCACCGACCGACAAAAAGTCGTCCGCGGGTCAAATGTTCCGGTTTTAACTTCGCACGCGGGTCTGAATCCCCG
>OLOH01001562.1_pt1 | contig 12868 bp, 7 predicted proteins | sample 1673221 | NCBI WGS metagenome assembly OLOH01 (sample SAMEA3136767, study PRJEB25190) | human gut metagenome
CAGACTTTCACCAATATGCTGGCCCCGTGCTTCTTGATCAACACACAGATCATCGATATAGAACGACTTAAATGGTACCATATTGTTTGAAACAGGCTGCTCCTGTAATTGGCAAAATGCATACCCCACACAAACATCCGCTTCATCCACTGCAACAAATATTGGCTTTTCTTTATTTTTTAAAATCTCTCTCAATTCGTCTATGGTATATTTTGTCGTACCTGGGATAAAAATATCAGGTCTTATATCTGCATGAATTTGCAGTACCTGTTCTAACAGCTTTAAAATTCTCGGAATATCTTTTTCTTTTGCGTCTCTGATCATCATTTTGTCTCCTCCATCAACATTTCCTGATACCCGGCAGTCCCATACGCTTTAATTCTTTCCACCACCGGTTTCAATCTATCATCCGTAATCCGCTCCAGTATCTTCATTCGCTTCGGCGATATAACTTCCTCTGACTTACACTTCTCATAATCTTCCGTTTCCATATGCCAGTAATGAAATTCTCCTTTATAATACCGTGATAGCTTCTGTGCGATCAGTATACCTTCCGGATCCAGATCTCCCGCATAATACACTTTGGTTCCAGACTTTGCCAGAAGCTCCAGTACCATCAGTCCGGCCAGTCTCGGCTGTCCGTTCATACACATATACGCTCTTCTTGTGTTTTTCTCTTTTTCTTTTCCACACAATACTGCAAAAACAGAAGGATTTTCCACAATGTAGATTTCATCTTGTGAACAACGAAGCAACTCCCACTCTGATATCACTGCAAGCGGCACCTGTACAATATGCTGTTCCCTTGCAAATCCCGCCATCCCCTGATGAATACTTCCATCTTTTTTGACTGCCTGTACCTGATACAGCATCGCATAATTTGAGATGTCATCCAGCATAATGCCTGCCATCAGGTAACTTTTCTGGCGCTTGTAAGCCGGAAAAATCTCAGATGCCTCTATCTTAATGCCTCTGCTCTCCATATCCATCTGGATAATCTGATACAGGAAATTGCCATCGGCAGTTCCATTGTCAAATGCATGTGGATTTCCTGTCAGCATCGCTGCAAATACAGCCAGATACAGCTTCTCACTTTGACGATATGGTAAATGATTATACATTTCTGCTCCAAGCCGCAACAGTCGCTCCCATTCTGTAAGCTCCCGATTCTCACTGTCTTTGACGATATTTTTCAATGATTCTTCCACCGTCTCTATCGGCATTCCTTCGTAACTCTTTCGGAAATTTTCCCATATTCTTTCTTTTTCCTGTTGCCTTAAAAGTTTTTGTTCCTGTTTTCCAAGCAATGGTTCTTCGAAAAAGTTTTCTAACAGCCACTCCGGTGTCATATTTTTGTAACGGCTTACTTCCAGTGCCTGCCGGAATTTCTCTGCAGACACTGTCACACTTTTCTGTCCATGAAAAGACTTGCCAAAGAAGCCCTCCAGTTCTTCGATGTCCTGTGATTTCAGATTCTTCAAAACCACTTTTCCGACAAACCTTCCATAAGAGCTGTATTTTTCTCGAAAGCCTCTCAGAACTTTTTTCCAGACCGGACTTTGTCCAAAATATGCCAGGCATTCTTTTTTTATCTTCTCAAGTTCTTCCTGTTCACTCTCATTCATCGCCATTCAGCCTTTTCTTCATCTCCTTAACTGCATTTCTCAACTATCTTACTAGTACATCGTTTCGTAAATAACTATACCAATCGCGTAGGATGCGGATTCGATTGTGCAGGTAAAAAACGCAGGCGTAGCGGGCTACGCCGAGGCTTTTCTACCTGCACAATCGGATTCGCAGGCAAGTGAATGGTGTAGTTATTTCGAAAACGATGTACTAGTGATTTTCTGATGCCATTCCAAGCTCTATACCTCTCTGCTCAACTTCTTCTTCATGCTCTAACAATTCCTTTTTATGTCCGTTCCACAGATATGGCATAACCGTCACAAATTTCGCATTGCCCGGACGAATCAGCTGGTAGATTGCCAATGCATCCAGTGTATCACAGTCGCCCCACAGAACCTGGGAGTTAATAATAAAGTCAAACCCGAACTCTGTCATCAGACGGAACATATCACGGATATTCCTATTGTCCACTCCGGCAAATGCTTCATCCAGTGAGATGAGTCTTGGCGCGTCTTCCCTGCCGCCCTGATACTTCGCCACAACTGCTGAGAATAACGGCACATACATGGACATCGCCTTTTCTCCGCCGCTGAAAGTTCCAAATACACTGTTTGTCAGTTCTTTCTGTCGTTCTCCGTTCTTCTGTGAGAACAATTGAAATTCAAACCATTTACGATAATCCAGAGTATCTTTCATAATCTGATAGAATGATATCATTCCGGCACTGTCTCTTGCATTTCTTCTCGCTTCTGCTACTTTCGAGCGGAAATGTGCCGAAAGCCTGGATGCTTCTTCTTCGCTCATCAGGCGGTAATCTTTCTTTAACAAGTCCACTAGTTCTTTTGTATCCAGCTGGTCTTCCTGTTCTGCTGTTTTGCTTCTCCATCTGAGGCTAAGCTTCAGACCACTGGATGTATTCATGCCGTTCATCAGGGAATTCATCTTTTGTACCCATGTGTTGGATGCATTAATCTTTCCACGGATCTTCCGGCTTACCGTATTGGCAAGAATATCTTCGAACAGTTCCCGGTCACCATCTTTAATCAGATTCTCCAACTCTTCGATATCTTCTTCCAGATGTGTAAGAAGACTTAAAAATGATATCTTTACCCCCTGATATCTGGCGGAAATATCCAGTCGCTTTGCCGGAAATTCTGTCTGTTCTGCTTCTGCAAATAATTCATTCTGCATCAAATGATAATCCATCAGGAATCCTCTGTTTTCAAAATATACTTTATTCAGATCACGGATCACACTGTCTTTATCCAATGCCTTTACGTCAGACTCAAGATAACTCCGTACATGTCCGGCATCATCCGGTATCTCTTCCGGTATCTCCACATAATGCAGACGCTTCTCCTGTTCATAACATTCTGAAAAATATGCCGTCTTCTTGTCGTATTCTTCAATTCTCTTCCTGCCGTCTTCCAGACGCAGAGTCAGTTGTCCGACTTCGTCTTCTTCATGTGTCTGTCTGCTTACACACATACGCAGTTTTTCCGGATAGGCTTGAAGCCACTTGATGCATGCGTCCAGACGGTCTTTGATTTCTTCATAATCAGTCAGCCGTAATTGTTCCTGAATCGATGTCTGTTCTTCCGTCTTTCTCCGTATTTCTTTTTGAATCTCGAACAGATCATACCGGATCTGCTCCATATCTGCATCCAGATCTTCCAGATGTTCTTTTCTCTCTTTCAGATACTCCAGGCTTCTGAGGAACATTTCATGTGCTGCAATCAGACTGATCAGATGCCTGCCATATTCTTCTGCTGCTCTTTTTGCTTCTTTGAATACATCATAAGAGCAGGTCAAATACAGAGACTCTGCAATTTCCAGTGCTTTCTTTTTCTTCTCTTTCACGTTTTCGATCAGTTCACGAATCTGCTCTTCTAATCTATCACTCTCCCGTCTGATCTGTTCACATGCCCTTTCCTCTGCACGCATCATCTGAAGGGCTTCCCTCATATCTGTGTCTTTTGGAAGATTCTCATACTCCTGTCTGAGAATATCCTTCCTTTCAAACAGCTTCCGATGCATTTCTTCCAGTTGCTGCAATATTTCTTCCAGTTCTGCGATTCTCTGTCTGCAGGCTTCAATCTTTGCCTGTCTGTGTTTTTCACGGGCCTTTGTCCCAAGGTAGCCGGCCTCATATTCTCCGGTTACTGTTCCTGCAAGTACACCCATCCGATAAGTGCCGTCTTCTGCAACCGCAATCATACTTTCGTTATCATACGCAATACTTCCAAGAATTCCTGTCAACCGCTGATTGGAGAAAATGTCATTAACTTCTTCATTCAGTTCCAGTACATCTAACAGACTGCGCTCCGACTGGATATCTTTCTGACCATTTTTACAGCTAAACAGGTAATGATCTTCATAGCCCTGTTCTAAGTGCAGAACCTGCTCTTTGTATTGTTCATCAATCACCAGCGCATCCAGAATTCCCATTTTCAATAATGCTTCTTCCAAACGGTTACACTCTTTTTCGTCCAGATTATTTCCGAACTCTATAACCTTATAGAACTCCTGATACGGAATTCCAAGTGCATCCAGTCTCCGACGGTTACGGATAACCGCTTCTGATCGTTCCGGCTGTGGTTCTTTCTGATTCTCCCATTCTGACAGTTCTGCTTTTACTTCTTCCAGTTCTCTTTCTGTTGTTTCTTTCTCTGCTCTATTCGCAGAAATCCCGGATTCAACCTCCGCATTTTTTCCAATCCACACATCTGCAATCTTCTGACGGACCTCTGCAAAATCAGAGTTCTCTTCGTAAGACTCTGCAAATATGCTTAATGCTCTTAATAGTTCTTTTTCCAGTACCAGTTCCTGATTCGCACCATTCCACTGATACAGATTTTCTTTCCATTCATTCTGTGTCTGTACGAATACAGCTTCCAGCTCCGATACTTTTCTCTGCAGCGTATCCAGTTCACGGATCCGTTTTTCTCTGTCTTTGATCAGCTCATCTTTCTGTCTTTCCAGATGATCTGTCTCTGCAAGAATCTCTGTTCCTTCATGGATTTTTTCTTTTGTATGATTATATTGCTGCTGATGTAATTCGAACTTATATGGCTCTTCCGGATACTTTTTCAGCTCGTCTTTCATAAATGCATGTTCTTCAAAGGCCATGGTATCTGCCTCGTCCTGCATCTCTTCTATGAGTTCCTCCAGTTCTTTTTCTTTCTCATACTTCCTGTCTTCTTCTGCTTTGATCTGATTCTGTGCATCCTTGTACTGATCCTGTTTCAGTTCAAGAAAATTCTTTTTCCCTTTTAAATTCTTTTGCCGGACCTCCAGTTCTGCTGCCAGTTCTGATTCTCTTCGTTTTAATGCTACAGCATCACTTTTATTCAGGGATTCACGTTCTTTTTCCATAGACTCACGTTTCGCATCCAGTTCCTGATGTTCTGTTTTGAGTTTCTCTATATTCTGCCTGCACCCGTCCAGTTTCTTCTCTTGCTCTTTTTGCTGTGTTTCTGCGTCTTCCAGTCTGATTTTTGCCTGCTCATACCTGTCTGCTTTTTCATATAATAATTTCTGATTATATTTTAAAAATACCGCCTGAATCTTCTCTGCAGCCTGTTTCGCTTCTTTTCTATTCTTCAGGTTCATATTCATAGTATCCATATTTTCAATGGCTTCGGACATTGGACGCAGGTCATCATCCGATAATGGTTGAAGCGAATCGCTCAGAATATCATTAATGACAGACGGCTTGAAATCTTTGGAAAGCTTCGGTGTTCTAAGCTGGATCAAAAGATCTATCATTTCCTTATATTCTTCTGCCGTCTCGAATCCAAAAATCTGGTGGTTGACATACTCCATGTAATCGGCCTGTCTGTCAATAACCCGTCCTCCTGCCCCTATCCTGTTCTCCAGTTCTTTTTTTGAAAGTGTGACTTTTTCTCCTGTGTCTTTATATAAAAAGAAATCTTTTCCTACCCGTCTCCCATCCGTCAGACTAAAATACCACTTGTCCAGATTTTTCCCTTTTCTCGCCCGGATTCCCATACCGATCGTCAGATAGGTATCGCTGTCCTTCCTTTTGAATTCCAGATAAAGATAACCGGTCCGCTCCTCTCGCCCATCATCTTCTTCCAAAAGATAACTGCTCATCTTACGGTCTCTGGAACCGAATGGATCCAATCGTTCCGGACTCATATTGCCATCCAGCAAAAGTGGTACTACGCTCTGCATCGTTACGGATTTTCCTGAGCCATTTGATCCTCGAAGAAGCATTCTTCCCTTTACAAAAGGAAATTCCTGTTCGTCATAATACCAGAAGTTGATCAACCCGATTTTATTGGCCTGCCATCTACTATTCATCATTTCTTCCCCCCATGTAATCCGCCGGATAACTTCCCTGTATCTTTCCGGTAAGCGGACAGATCTTAATCTGATGATCCGCCTCATCTTTCCTTATAAACATCCACACTTCCATCTCATCGATCACACTTTTGACAAATTCACCTTCCGGCATCTCACGATAGTTTTTCGAAAATCCACTTCCGTATTCCTTTTTCACATCTTTTATCAGATTCTCAAATTCAATCTGGTCTATGCAGCAGCTCTCATCTGCTGCTGTCTTCCATTCATCATTCTCTATCTTCTTACGCATCTTCCCAAAACACAAAAGCAGAATATCCGATATTGCATTATTGCCCGGAAATACAGAACCCATTCTGCAGTCGTCACCGGACAAAAGATAGGCACTTCCTCTATGAATGTGCACCTGACAGTCAAATAGCTGCTCCAGTTCTTCGCTCAATCTCCGTCCATAATATTTCAAATATTCAAAATCTTCCGGTGATCCGTCTTCTTTATACATGCCCGGCGCAAAAATCAGTCTTTTATACACTCTGTGTCTCCTCGCAAATCCCCGGTCTTCATCTACTTCGAACCAATCACTTTCCCGAAAATCTTCCGGCTTTGTATATTCCATGATGTCCTTCGAAAAGCTCTTCATAAAATATCTGGATGCTCCTGTATTTTCATAAAGCACCTCTCCCGCTTCATCATCCATGAATGCTTCATCTTTTCCATCCGTAATTCCGACAATTCCCTGCTCTACTGCAAATCTTAATACACGGATCAGTTTTCTCCGGTTCGTATATAACGTCCAGTCCGAAATGTCACCCGGCAGATTTGCCGTGATGTATTCCGTCAGCTGCGACAGAATAAACTGTTCCTGTGCATCCCGGTCTTCCAAATACATTAACAGCATACACAGGTAGGCATATTCTTCTTTTGATGAAAATTTCATGATGCCCATAAAACTTTCTGGAATGACCGGAATCTTCTCCATTTTGATCAGGAGGGAATTATCAATAATCTGACAGCCCATTTTCTCTGTAGTAAATTTGCGAAGTTCTCCGAGTGCATCTCTTAATTTATAATACATTTCTTTGTCTCTGGATTTTAATATCCATCTTTTACTTAAAAGAACTTCCAACTCCTTCATCATACTTCCTCCTGAAATACAATTGCCAGCTTCGGCATTGTAAAGTTTCCATCTTCACAATGTACCACACAGTTTTCTCCTGCCTGACTTCTGTCTAATATATATCTTCTTCCATCGTCTGTCCTTGCCGCAAAATCTGCGGATTCCATGGCATCTGACAACCATTTTAAAAGAATCTCGCGGATTCTTGGTTCCAATACAGGCAGTTTATCAAAATATATCTTTCCATCTACTTCCAACGCCCGTAGTTTTTCCGTCTCTTTTTTCTGCTGCTCAAGCAACTTACGTCTTGTTTCCTGTTTTTGCTCTGCCGATTCACGGATGGCACTTCTCCGGGATTTTTCCCGGTACGTACGCACTCTCGGTTTCAGAGTAATTTCCATTGGCTGCTCTTCGTAGACTCCGATATTCATGCTGTCCGTCTCACGGATCAATTCTCCTGCAAGATGCTGTGGGCATTCCATACCGAAGACCAGTGCCGACATCTTGTGTGCTTCTTCCACATTCTGACATCGCAAGAATAATTCTGCTACCTTCCGGTATTCCTCTTTTCGGTTGGCACCCAGTGCATTTTTCTCGCTCAGCTGTGCCGCATACCTTGTAATCCTGCGGATGATATCATTGGTAGCATCAAAAAGTTTTCCCGCTTCGTTCTCCTGCCCTTCATTTTCCACGAACCAGTCATAGATGCTCTGATAACGTCCCTGGATCTTCTGCTCTATCATTTCTTTTGAGACTTCTATCTCCATACGCGGAATTGACAATTCATAGTCTATCACTTTTTCAAATACCTGTTTTTTCAGCTCTTCGCTCTGTAAACGCAGATTTTCCTCTATCACTCCGACATTTCTCTGCAGTCCTTTAATAAAGCTTCGCAGATACTCGATCAACCGATCCTTGAACACCAGAAATTCCTTCGTATGCATCATCTCTTCCGCCCGGACGCTATTCAGATCCCTGATATAATCCTGATAATTCTGATTCAACCGCACAAAATCATTATTCAGGTCCGTCCACCATGTGTATACTTCACTCTTATCTCTTTCTCCCATCTCCGGGAACCGCTCCACACTTCTTCGGATACGTTCCAAAAGGGTCGGCTCTAATGATGCACCTTCTATAAACAAATTCTCTAACCGGATGACCAGACGTTCTATCTCCACACTGTACTCCGTCATCTGATACCGGTATTTTTTATTCTTGAATTCTTCAATCGATGCGACCTTTTTGGTATCCTGGATCGTATTCAAATTCTTCCACTCTGTCAGCATCATGAGATCCTGCTGGCACTGTTCCATTCTATAATCAGCAAAAAATGGATCCTGTATCATCTCTTCATAGACTTCTTCCTGATACAACCAGTACTTCAGTTTTTCATAATGCTCAAAAAAGATACGCATGATACAACGGTATCTGCTTACATTGTCAGCATTCAAATATTTTGCTTCTGTCAGTGGCCTGATTAATTTGTCCGATACCTGCATAGAACTTCTCCTTCTTCTTAGTTAAATCCAGTATAGCACATATATTAGAGATGTATGCCATAATCCCCTGTTTTCTCTTTTATATCTACCTTGAATGAAAAACTAAAACCCAACTGAAAATACGTCTAATAATCAAAATTCTGTTCTGAGGTCAAATAAAGCCCTAATAATGGATGTTCAAATTCAAATATCATGCTATAATTAAGGCATTCCAGATAGCAGGTATATATTTGTTTGCATGATTAACAGACGGCTGGCTACTTGTTATGCAAAAGTAAATGCGACCCGTCTATTTAATACCTATTGACAAATCGATTACTATCTGCAGCTTCGGTCTAATTACTTTTTAACGAATAAATCTGGCATTAAATGCACTTCATCTGGCGGGATGAGGTGCATTTTTAATAATGACATTAATGCTTTGAAATCTTCATCATCCTCTTCTACGAGCTCGTATGGACTTTTATTTCCAAGTCCAGGACGTTTTACACTATTGATATGATTCATTAATAAAGTCATATCTTCTTGCGTGTATGGGTTTAAGCTTTTTCCTTTTGGCACGGCATAACGAATAAATTCATGATTCTTCTCGATACACCCTTTTTGCCATGAAGCCATTGGATCACAGTAATAAAGGCTTGTTCTATAAACTAGGAAGCCATCCTCATCCAGCGTAAGTTCTAACTCATCTACCTTCTTGAATTCGCTGCCGTTGTCAGTCAATATAACCGGAAACAACCGTCTAAAAACATCTATTCCCAATCCTGTCTCGAGATAGTCCAGAACCCTTTTTACGGATTCTGCTTTTCCATCTGGCATCAGGAATAGTAGCATTACGTTGTTCTTGCTAAAGATCATTGTAAGCAAACGCTTTCCAGATTCTCTAACGCCTTTTACAGTATCCATTTCTGTTACTTCATCTTCTGAATATTTGAATTTCATCGCATACTCAAAATCCTCATATGTCCTACACTGTCTATACTCCATTGAGTGAAATCCATTGATATCGTTGTACTTTTTCTTTCGTGGTTTGTAGCCTGTCTTTCTTCTTAAATCTATGTTTTTAATAGATAAGGCACCTTCATCGATATAGTTATAAAGTGTTCTCAAACACACTGGCATTTCATTTTCATGTTCTGCATATATGTGTGTTAAAGGCTGGCCTTTCTTAACAAGTCGAGTCACAAGTTCATCCAATTCTTCCTTCTTTTCATCAGAAAGTCTAACTCCTTGTCGACTCTCCGATCTACGACGAGTTACAGCTACATCAGCGAATTTCGCACTGTAAATATACTTATCTTTGTTGCAAAGCTTTTTATCCTTGCAGTTATTACAAACATACGGAGGCGAATCAAACTTATGGCAAGCAACTGATACATATCTATCGCATACCTTGGTACAATCCACTCCTCTGCAAAGTCTACACTTTGTATTACAGGCTTCTTCATCACAGCCGCACAAATTCCTTACTGTGCATTGTCTTGCCATGCGGCAATCTTTTCCATTCGGGTAATTACCTTTAATGAAGGTTCTGTTTTCTTTAACTTCATGTGCAATAGTAGATGGATGTCTGCGAAGTCTTTTTGCTATTTTTTTGAATGACTCCCCGATGCATATCCCAGTTTCTATTGCTATTCGATCTGACAGGTCCATTTGTCCGCTAGCATTGTAATAATTCATATCTGCTCCTTTCCCAGCAGATAGTAATCGATATAACCAATATATCATGCCTTGGAAAGGGCTGTAGAAAAAGTAAACTAGACCTTTTATAGCCATTTTCAGTTGTCAAAGTACAGGTTTAATTTTTCATTTTAGGGGTCTTATATCTATATTTTATAACATCAGGTGGGGTATAAAATTACCTACTAAATTCATGATGCTTTTCCTCTGTCCATACCGGTCCTACTATATTTTGCCTTTAAGTGATATGCACCGGTAACAGCAATATCCCCTCTTGCAATCTTACTGATATCTATTCTTTCTGTGAGAAGTTTTCTTCGATTTTCCTGTCCGTATAGCTAAAAGATTTGGCGCGACCGAAGTCGCGCCATTTTCAGTTTCATATTTTCTTAATCGTTTTCCATTTGCCAGTGCGATACTCCAGATAGGAAATCACAAAGTTGGCAGTCCAACCAATGGGCACTGCGTACCATATACATTCAATACCAAATCTCGGTGCCAGCATCATGGCCATGCTCACACGAATACTCAAATTCACCAGATTGGCAATGGTAAACATTTTCATATCTCCTGCTCCGCGGAGCACGCCGTCCACAGCCATTTTAAAACCAATCATGCAAAAGAAAAATCCCATAAATCCGATATAAGCCTGCCCGGTTGCTAAAGCAGTGCTGCTGCCCTCTGTCCCAAGGAACAGTGCAATCAGCTGCTCTGGGAAAAGTTCCAGCACAACACAAATGAGCACTGCAAAAAATATCACCAGCTTATTTGCCTGCACATACCCCTTCACGACACGCTTCTGCTGCCCGGCTCCAATATTCTGAGCCGTGTAAGAGGAAATGGCATTTCCAATTGCTACCATGGGCACAATACAGATTGACTCAATACGCATCCCTGCAGAAAAACCAGCCAGTGCTTCTGCTCCAAAACTGTTCACCACAGACTGCACCAGCATCATTCCAATAGATACAGTAGACTGCTGTAAAATGGATGGAAGAGCAATTTTTGTCATGGGAAGCAGTTCCTCTTTCGCAAAAATGCCGTCCGCATTTCCTTCCATCGTCTGAAGCTCCTTCAAAAGAATGGTAAAAGAACCTACTACAGATACCCCCTGTGCAATCAGAGTTGCCCAGGCGACTCCCGCTACATCCAGGTGAAAATTCGCAACAAAGATCCAGTCCAGAACAATGTTAAATACCGAAGAAAAAATCAGAAAATATAACGGAATCCGTGATTTTCCCAGTGCATTGAACATGGAGGACAGCACATTGTACATAAATAGAAATGGCAGACCCAGAAAATAAATTTTCAGATATGTAACGGACATATCCAGCACCTCAGCCGGAGTGTTTAGGACAATCATAATCTTTCTGCTGAACAACAGTCCGAATCCGCCGAGCAGTCCGCTGATGAGCAGAAAGGAAATCAGTGCCGTATAAACTGCTTTTTTCAATTTTCCATAACTGCCCCGTCCGAAATACTGGCTGACAATGACTGAGGCACCAATTCCGCCACCAATAGCAATGCAGATAAAAATATTCGTCAGTGAATAAGCCGCCCCAACCGCCGCCAGTGCATTCTCTCCTACAAGCCGCCCTACAATAGCCGAATCCGCCATGGTATAGGCCTGCTGGAAAAGGTTTCCAATGATCATAGGAAGTGAGAAAAACACGAGCGCTTTCATGGGATTTTCTGAAATAAGATAGTCTGAATTTTGCATATTTGAATCCTGCTCCTTTTTTAATAATAAGTTTTAACTCAATGATGGGGCTGTCGGGAAATAGACATCCCCTTTCGTCTCTTTCTTGTATTCAGTTATCTATGCCTTCTTTCATCAACATAATCATTATATCAGGATAAAGTTCACACAGTATCCGCAATACATTCCCATAAGTTCATAATATTATTGGAATCGTACACATTTTAGTGCTAAATGTTCAAGTTCCATTCCAGTATGAATTTTCTGCTCCATTTTTTCTTTTTCATCACGAGTCATCCTCTGATTTTCCTTTGCATTTTTCTATTTTACACTGTCAACATATCCAATGATTCCGATGTATCCATCCTTCTTTAAAGGCGACCACAACGTATGCAGTTTCAGCTTATACATCCGACCGTCATTTTCCACCACTGCCTTTATCTGCACAGAGATTTCTTTATCCTGCACAGATGTATGAGCCAGTAAATCCTTGATATGTTGAACATCTTCTTCACTTACTTCAAACTCTTTGAATACATCAAATTTCGGATCATCTCTCTGATATAGTGTCTGCTGATTTTCATTTATTATAGTCAGCTGACCTGAAACTGCATTGTAATCAACAGAGTTTCTACCGCTGTTTTTCATAAAAAAATCCACCTTTTCCTGCATGACTTTGATGAGATGCTGGGAATAGTTTTTGCGCGGTAAAGATTTTTCACTGAGAATTTCATTAGAGAGTCTCTGTGCTTCATAATACTGTTTACTATCATCCGTCTCGTTGCTGAACATTTTGAAAAGCCGGGGGCTTAGCTCTTTCAAACACTTAAGAAGGATTGGATTAAACTGGCCGCACTGTCCATCCAGGATCATTTTGATTGCTGTATCATGATCGAATGCTTTCTTATAACATCTTTC
>OLOH01001563.1_pt1 | contig 12865 bp, 8 predicted proteins | sample 1673221 | NCBI WGS metagenome assembly OLOH01 (sample SAMEA3136767, study PRJEB25190) | human gut metagenome
CAGGAACCGATGAATACCTGATCAATATCTGTTCCGACAAGTTCGCTCACAGGATGGATATTATCTACCTGTGAAGGGCAGGCACACACCGGTACGAGTTCTTCCGCCTGATACGTGATTGTCCGGCAATATGTAGCATCTTCATCACCATATAACCAATCGACATCTTCCATCTTTACTTCTGAATACTCACAGGTTTTCTCATCTGGACGGAACAGGCAGCACTTTGCTCCTGCTTCAATCGCCATATTAGAAATCGTCATTCTAGAAGCAACAGACATGGCATCTACTGCTGAACCTGTAATCTCAAGTGCTTTGTATGTCGCCCCATCAGCACGTAAATCTCCAATTAAACGTAAAATAACATCTTTTGCTGTTACATTTGCCGGTAATGTTCCATTAATAACTACTTTGATTGTTTCTGGAACACGAATCCACATTTCTCCTGTACCAAGTATCGAAGCCATCTCTGTGTAACCGATACCAGAAGAAAAACAGCCGACACATCCATACGTTGTTGTATGGGAATCTGTACCAAAAACAATATTACCCGGCTTTGCATAACCCGCTTCTGTCATAAGCTGATGACAGATACCGTCACGTCTGTGTACGTGTGTTAAGCTGTATTTATCCGCAAAAGCATCTCCAATCTTAAAATGGCGAATATCTTCTACTGCACTTGTCGGAACAAGATGATCATAGATCAATACCACTTTATCTGGATCCCAGAGCTTTGTAAATCCCATTTCTTCGAACTTTTCTGCAACAAAAGGAATGAAAATATCATGAATCATTACTCTGTCAACATTTACTGTAACAATCTGGCCAGGAGTTACTTTAGAAAGGCCAGTATTTTTTTCGATAATTTTCTCAATTAATGTACTTCCCATGACTGCCTCCTAAATAATTCCGTTACGTTTCTGCATTGCTTTTACAAGACCACCTGCATTGATAATATCCATCAGATTATCTGGCAGCGGATGAATCGGATATGTCTTTCCATCAAATTCTAAAGATTCCCCCATATGCACTGTCAGGGTATCGCCTTCTTTAATCACATCCTGAATATCACTGTTCTCAATAAGTAAAAGTCCGTTATTAATAGAGTTTCTAAAGAAAATACGAGCATAAGACTTTGCAATGACACACTTGACCTTTAATGCCTTGATAATTTCCGGTGCCTGTTCTCTGGAGGATCCACAGCCAAAATTCTTTCCGGCAACAATGATATCTCCTTCCTGAATCTGCCCTGCAAGTTCTGGTCTTAGCGGAGAAAATCCATACTGCTTCATATCTTCAACGGTAGGAAGTGCCAGATACTCTGTCGGAATAATAATATCTGTATCAATATCATCACCGAGTATCCATACTTTTCCAGTAAACTGTTCCATGATATACTACCTCTTTCTATAATAAAATGCTTTACGCTTCCGGTTCCGTAATGTATCCTGCAAGAGCAGAAGCTGCTACTGTTGCAGCACTTGCCAGATATACTTTGGAACTTGGCGCACCTGCACGACCTTTAAAGTTTCTCGTTCCTGTGGAAATCAGTACTTCATTCTCACCGATTACACCCTGACAGCTTCCCCAGCATACGGAACAGTTACAATTCATAACCATCGCCCCTGCTTCCATTAAAGTAGTGATAATTCCTTCTTCTAATGCCTGAATGTAAACAGCTTTTGAAGCCGGTGCAACGATGAATCGAACCTTAGGATCAACCTGTTTTCCTTTAACAATCTCGGCAGCCACACGAAGGTCATCAATACGTCCATTATTACAAGAACCTAAGAAAGCTTCGTCAATAGCGATCCGCTCTTCTTTTACATCTTTAAGCAGAGCAAAATTATCTACAAAATCCGGGCGTACAACAACTGGTTCAATCTTACTCAAGTCATAATCATACACTTCACAAAAATGTGCATCCTCATCACTTTTAAACATATGTACAGCCTCACGACCATGCGCTTTACAATATTCTACAACCTTTTCATCCGGCTCAACAATACCAGCCTTTGCACCAGCCTCTACAGTAAGATTACAAAGAACCATACGGTCATCAACAGAAAGCTTGTGCGCTCCATCTCCCGCAAACTCCATAATCTTATAATTCGCTCCATTCGCTCCGATATCTCCAATAATCGTAAGAATTAAATCTCTTGGGTAAACCCCTTCTTTTAATTCCCCATGCAGATTAAAACGGATTGTTTCAGGAACCATAACCCAGGATGTTCCTGTTGTCATCGCATATAAAAAATCTGTACATCCAACCCCTGTACCAAACGCTCCTAATGCTCCGTAAGAAGTGGTATGTGAATCTGCGCCAAAAATCAACTCTCCAGGGCAGACATAATCTTCCATCATAATCTGGTGACAGACTCCCTGTCCTTCATATAACTTAATATCATTCTCTATTGCAAAATCACGCATCTTTTTATGTGCCTCTGCTGTCTTCGGGTTCTCAGCTGGAACATTGTGATCCATGATAAATACTACTTTATCTTTATCCGCAATTTGAGGATGTTTTAATTGATTATGATACATATCCACCGTAAGATGTGTTGTACCATCATTACTCATCATACGGTCAAGTGTTACTGTATGGATATCATTCGGTTTTACAAAATCAACACCGGCAGCACGAGCGATAATCTTTTCTCCTAAAGTCATTCCCATAATCTACGCTTCCTCCTTATTTAAAGATGCAATCAATCCTCCGGCATTCAAAATATTCTGCATATATTCCGGAAGCTTTGTACAGGAAAATACCTGTCCGTTAACAGTGACTGTACCTGCAGAAAGATCAAGATCTGCCTCTCCACCGTCTTCTACATGATCGTACAATTCCTTACATACAATAACTGGGAGTCCGATATTAATAGAATTACGATAAAAGATTCTGGCAAATGACTTGGCAATTACCGCTTTAATTCCAAGAGCTTTTAAAACACTCGGTGCCTGTTCTCTCGATGAACCACAGCCAAAATTCTCTCCGGCAACGATCAAATCACCCGGCTGCGCTTTTTTTGAAAAATCAGGATCTAAGGATTCAAATGTATATTGTTTCATTGCTTCAATATCTGGTAAAAGTAGATACTGTGATGCAATGATCTGGTCGGTATCCACGTCATTATGGAATTTCCATACTTTATTCATAAATATTACCTCCAATAAAATGTTCTATTTATTAGAATACTACAAATTAAAAATGAAGTCCAGAAAATCAACGTTTTTTTCCATTATTTTTCCACTCAAAATTTCTTCTAAAGATTCTTCATATTACATGCTGTCAATTCAAAATGTTTTCTATTTGTTTTTATAACCCCTTCTTTTTGTAATTTTGATATCTCTGTAGACATTGCTGCACGATCAATGCAAAGGTAATCTGCTAACTGCTGCCGGTCAAAAGGAATATCAAAGGATAAAGAAGACTGTCTAATTGATTCTGCTGACAGATAAGATAACAATTTATCCCTGGTAGACCGCTTACCTACATGCGTAATCTTGTCGTTAAGAATCAGTATCTTGTTTGCGAGGACACTGACCAGATTACGAATCAGCTTCTGATGATGTTCACATGCAGTTGGACAAGAAGTCAGAAGTCTTTGGACATGTAAAAGAATAATCTCACAATCCTCATCCGCTACCACACTGATATTCAGAACAGCCCCCGGACTTGCTGCATATGGTTCACCAAAAAAATCACCAGCATGGCATTTCGACAAAATATTTCGATGTCCCCAGAGATCTTCCTGAATAATAAGAACACCGCCAGACACCACAAGTCCCATTACTTCGGTAGAGTCTCCCGCTCTGAAAATATAAGAATCTCGTTTTCTGGAAATTGTTGTGGCATTTACACATTGAAGTATAGATAAGATCTCTCTATCTGAAAGACCTTTAAAGAAAGGACTGTTTTTTAAAATAGGTAAATATTTTTTCAAGATTGATCCTCCCTGTTGAAATTTTACTTGCCATATTTTTCAATCATACACGTATGTTTCCGCCCCCCCCCGCCAGATTTTATATTTCTTATTGTCTTTTTCAAAGCCTTCATCTCCACTGGTTTTGAAATATGTGCAGTCATACCGGCTGCTAGAGAATGTTGTATATCTTCTGAGAACGCATTGGCGGTCATGGCAATGATCGGAATTGTCTTTGCCAGTTCATGTGAACTTCTGCGGATTGCTTTTGTTGCTTCATAGCCGTTCATAACAGGCATCTGCACATCCATCAAAATCATGTCATAATCCCCCGGAGCAGACTGTTCAAATGTCTCTAAAACCTTTTCGCCGTTTTCACAAATCGTACACTCGGCATCCTCAATCTTTAACAGTTCCATAAGGATTTCTGCATTTAACTTATTATCCTCAGCACAAAGAAACCTCATTCCTTTTAGGATATTGACATCCGGCTCCTCTTTTTCTACCTGAGATGCTAGTGAAACAGACCTTTCTTCTGCGATTTTCAAATCCATAAGCACTTCAAAACAGCTTCCCTGTCCCGGCTCACTCTCCACATCAATGGTACCTCCCATCGCTTCAACCAGATTTCTGGTGATAGCCATGCCAAGACCGGTTCCCTGTATCTTATTTGTAAGAGAGTTTTCCGCGCGGGTAAATGCATCAAAAATCTTGTCTTTGAAATCAGCCGACATTCCTATACCATTATCACTGACTAAAAAGCGGTACTTTGCATAGACAAAAGAATTGGTCTCACATTCTTCTACTAAAAACTGAATTGCTCCACCCTCCTGTGTATACTTTACTGCATTGGAAAGCAGGTTACTGAAAATCTGCATTAGATGAACCTGATCACTATTCACCCACTCGTGCCGGATGTTTTCTTTCATAAACGTAAGCGTCTGATTTTTTTCATCTATCTGTGAATGAAATATTGTATTAAGTTCCTCCATAAAATCCAAAATAGAAAAATCAGTGTACTTAAAAATAGTTTTTCCTGCCTCAATCTTGCTCATATCCAAAACATCATTAATGATTCCCAACAGATGCTGTGATGATGTATCTATTTTATCTGCATACTCTATTACCTTTGCCTTATCACCCGCATCATGTCTTAGCAATGAAGTAATACCAATAATCGCATTCATTGGTGTACGAATATCATGTGACATATTCGCAAGGAAACTGCTCTTTGATCTGTTCGCTTCCTGTGCCACCTGAAAAGCCTCTTCTGCCGCCAGGTTCGCCTTCCTCAGTTCTGTATTTACATTTTCCAGTTTGATATTATTTTCTCGTTCCACAAGGATTGCTTCCTGCTGATTTCTACGCATAACAAAAGAAATTCCCAGTATAACACAGACAGCTACGATAACCGTAAATATAACGATAAATAGCATGATAAAATTGACAAGTTCTAATGTATTCGTAGCAACATACTCTGCCGGAACAAGAAAAATCAGTGTCCATTCGGCATTTTCCATTCTTTTTAGTGCATAAAAATATTCTGTTCCATCCAGTACTGCATTAGAATAACTACAGCCTTTTTCTTCCAGTTCCGTCTTTGTTTTTTCAAAAGAAGAATTATGGAGATATTTCATCTTTTGCAAAACAGAAAATACATTATGCCCCTTAATCAGTTCTACTTTATTACTGTTGAACAGTTTAAATCCATTATCATCTAAAACATATACACTATTATTCCTGTCATATGCATCGCAGTTAAAATAAGGATTTAACTGTTCCATGTTCTGAGCAATTCCAAAATAACGAATCGTCGTTTTCTTTTTTCCATTTTGAAGCTGTATCGGTTTTGACAGACGTTTTAGAAACACCATCTCTGACTGATTATCTGTCATAGAATCAAAAACGAAACTAATCTGCTTAGGATTATCTTCAAAATAATCGAGATCACGAAAAAGTCCTCTGTTTCCACGTTCTGTATAATATCTGCCTTCTGAATCCACTGCCATCAATGTAATCTTCTGCTCTTCATATGCTGATAATTCATACTTCTTTTTCATATATTTGCAGAGTTCATCTATCGTCTGTACATTTGCTTCTCGCAGATAATTACATTCTTCCATTACCCGGTTCCAGTGGGAATCGATCACATCCTCCAGATTTTGAAACATCTGATGAGTAACCTCTTCCATCTGATTCAATCGTTCCTCATAGATAATATTCTGAATATAAGTTTGATACAAGAAAAAGAATGCCAGAAGCATCACTATACCAGTCATACAACAACCCAATATTAAGTTCCGGTAATCGTTTTCCTTCTGCATTCTTTTCCTCCAATCATTTCCATTCAGCGTCCGCTTCACTTAAAGTCTTAAACTTTCCAAAAAACTCTTTTGCGGCATCTATACCTACAATACCACTGTCTGTTACTTCCATTTCTGATTTTAGTTTATCACTGATTCCGGAAATAGCAACCTGATAGGTCTTATCTTCTTCCAGTTTTATCGGACTTACTAATATATAAGAGTAATTATTTCCTGTGCCAACTGCATCGTATCCCTCTTTATATAAATCTTGAATCTGTTTTCCTGTTAATCTGACCGTCTGGATTGTCCGCGACCAGCCTGTAGGAATAATAGTACTGAGATCATCAACAGTAATATCTTTTGTATACAATTTTCCACTGACACCGTCATTATTCTGGTCCAATCCACTGATCCATGTTCCGAGAGAAACAAGCGCCAGATCACTGTTTGTTGCCTGTGCAAAGCATCTGCCTACCAATTTCGCACAGTTTTTCTGTGAAATATCTTCCGTTGTCGTAGTAATAACTTCCGGTTTATTATTTACCACACTTTCCTGGTCATCTTCAAGCTGCTTTACTACATCTTTTATTGTTGCTTTGTTCTGCATATATTCCAGCATCTTTGTTCCTGTAGTAACCAGTGTATTTTCCCAGCCTGTGTAAATAAGCGGTGCTGTATTTCCTGCATTGATCGCCTCTGCAATATCACCATAATAGGTATCGTCTGCTTTTGCATCCTTAAATGGAAGAAGACTTGCTTTTAGTGATTCCTCTGGATAAAGGGAAGATGTTCCTTCCACCGTAGACAACACTTCCATCACCTTTAACGCATCTTCAAGCTTCTGTGAATCGTTCTCAAGCTGTTTATTCAGTCCATAATAACGACCCACCGATAATATGTAGACATTCTTACTTCCATCTTCTGAAAGATACGGCATCAGCCCGAATTCATCTGTTGTAGCATCTGAGTCTGTAATACCATTCTGTGAGCCAAGCATGAACAGCGTATTTCCTTTGATAAAATTCTCTCTTGTTACTGCATCATCAATTGGATCACTGTTACTGCCGTCGAGCATACCAAGATTTTTCCATTTCTCGATATATTCCATGCTGTCCATCATGCCCTTTGTCGTACTGACATTTGCTTTTCCTGACAAATAATCCTTCTTCCACTGTCTTCCATCTAGAGAACTTAAAAATCCTGTGTCTGCAATATTGCATAAATACTGAAAACCATATCCCGGATACTGAATCTGGGGCAGGCATAACTGAACCCCTGCTTTCTCTGCCTCTTTTGCAAGCTGTTTAAGTTCCCCAAAAGACTGCGGAAGTGTCCATCCATGTTTCTTTAACAATGTTTTGTTATAAGTAATACCGAAACAGTTATACGCAGACGGAAGCATATAGATTGCCCCGTCATCTGATACCTCTTTGAGACGAGACTCTACATAATTATCCGTAAAAGCATATCCTGAAAGATCAAGCATCTTGTCACTGAGGTCCTGCTGTTCCGGGTCATAGAGCGTAAGCGTACAGATATCCGGCAGATCATTTTCCTCCATGATTGTATTTAGGTATACCGTTGTATTTGCCCCACTGTATGGAACTACTTTAAGATTAACCTCTGGATATGTTTTATGCACTTCTTTTATAAAGCTATCAACATCCATATAAGGGGCCATGAAGGTAATAGGTTCATGTTTCTTTGAATTCACATCTTTTTTCCCACATCCCACAATCCCAGTTACTGCTATACAGAGCAGAACGAGACATACCCTTCTTATTTTTTTGATTTCCATACTTTCTTCCTCTCATTTTATCTTCCAAAAATCTGATCCAGATTCTCCAGAATTACATCCGAACTGATTGGTTTTGCAATATGACCATTCATACCTGCTTTGATCGCCTTTTTACGATCCTCCTCAAAAGCATTTGCCGTCATCGCGATAATCGGTATATTCGCACATTTGGAATTATTCAATGTACGTATCTCCCTAGTTGCAGTATATCCATCCATCTTTGGCATCTGAATATCCATGAAGATCAGATCATAGTTGTTGCCTCTTTCAGATGACATGATATTCACAGCATCCGTACCATCCTCAGCAACATCCACATCCAGACCAATTTCCTCCATGATTGCTGTTGCGATTTCACGATTCAGTTCATTATCCTCTACAAGAAGAACTTTCTTCCCTGCATAGCTTGTCTGACTCGCTGCCTGAATCTTCTGATTCTCATTCTGAATGAGTTTTCTTTGTTCCGGACTCATCAGCACTTCCCGCAATTCGGAAAGAAACAGTGGTTTTGATACGAACGCAGTAACTCCCGCTTCCCTTGCCTCTTGTTCAACATCTGACCAGTCATAAGCAGTCAAAATAATAATCGGACTCTCCGGTCCGACTACCATGCGGATTCTTCGGACAGTTTCGATTCCATTCATATCCGGCATCAACCAGTCAATGATATAAACTTTAAATTCCTGATTCTGTTCATAAGCTTCTCTCGCACGAAGTACTGCCTCTTTTCCGGAAGTAGTCCAATCTGCTGTCATCTCGATCTCACGCAGCATCTTGCTTACACTCATGCATGTTTCCGCATCATCGTCCACCACAAGTGCTCTGGCACCTTTCAGTTCCGGAATAGGTTCCCTTTTTACCGTTACTCCTGATGTTTCGCATTCAAGTATAACTGTAAACTCTGTTCCTTTTCCAACTTCACTTTCAACCTGAATCGTACCTCCCATCATATCCACGATATTTTTGGTAATCGCCATCCCAAGACCGGTTCCTCCGATTCCATTCTCCGTAACAGTATGTTCTCTTGAAAATGAGTCAAACACTTGCTTACAAAACTCCGGTGACATTCCAATTCCGTTATCTTTCACACTAAAGATTACTGTTGTATATCCCTCTCTTCTGCACGGTTTCTCCGAAACGCGAATGTTAATCATCCCGCCGACTGGTGTGAACTTCACAGCATTACTGATAATATTCAGAAGTACCTGCGTCAAACGCAGCTTGTCGATAATAATATCTTCATGAAATACATCCTGTGTATCAATATAAAGATCCTGCTGCTTAGAATAAACAGATCCCTGAATGATTGTTCTTAAATCATGCAGAATATCTGGCAAATGTACCGTTGTATATTCAATCCTGACAGAGCCACTCTCAATTCTGCTCATATCCAGCACATCATTGATCAGACTAAGCAGATGTTGACTGGATGTTTGAATTTTTTTCAGATAATCCAAAACAAGCTCTGTACTGCCAATATGTGTTGTTGCAAGTGCAGTAAATCCAATAATCGCATTCATCGGCGTGCGGATATCATGAGACATATTATTTAAAAACGCTGTCTTCGCCCGGTTCGCATGTTCAGCGGCTGCAAGTGCATTTCTCAGATTCTTATCCTGTTCTATCTCATGTTCTTTTTCTTCTGTCATATCACGGTTCGCAACCAGAACAGTATTCAATTTTCCATCTTTATCATATCCTTGCGGTACAATGATTATCGTCAGCCATCTTTCATCTACTGTCTGCGCTGTAAAACTCAACGTTTCGTGTTCTTCCAGACGCTTTGCCACCGTACTCATATCAACAAATTCCCAATAGGCTTCCTGAAATGGTTCTGCAATAACCTGCTGTATCAGTTCTTCCAGATGTGCTTTAGAGAGTATGTCCCCTTGCTGATCCGGCTTCATATCTTTTGAAGATTTTACGATTTCTATTTCCTCTGTTTTTAAATTTACAAGAGAAATAGAGGAATAGGCATGACCAAGTGCATTGATCACGCGAAGTCTCTTTTGATCCTGAAGGATACTTCTCTTTTCTGTTCTGTTCCTTAGCACTCGATAAAATAAGAAAATAAGCAGTGCAAGCAGCGCATAGATCACGCATATTGTATTGCGTGTAATGTATACCTGATGTTTCGGAAAAAAAACGTATGCATTATAGTCTTTTATCTTCTCCTGGCGCCCGTACCAATTTCCATTCTTTGAACGAAGATGGACGATTCCATTTCCACCTGACTTAAATTCATTTTCATACAAAGACTTTGCGCCCTCTACAGAACTAGAAACAAGGTTCTGTTTATTTGTACTGACAATCTTATCCTCATCACAGATTGCAACACATCCATTCATTTCAAAAGGAAAATTTGAAAACAACGATGCCATCGTCAGGTCTCCGTTTATCTCATTTACTTCCTCTTTCTGCTCATATGCAATTAAGATACCTGACGCATCCTGCCTTGCCACCGCTACAAAATCATAGAGTTTTCCTTCATTTCTCAGACGGGTCGTATACGTTTTTTCCGGATGTTCGACAATATCACGTACATAATCACTTTCAATCAGCTTCTGCCACAACGGCATCGCATCTCCATCTCTCGTAGTCTGTTCTATCACCTTCAGCTTCTTATCTAGCACAAGTATTCCTGTCAGACGCTGTTCTTTTGCGTACTTATCCAGCATTTCTGCTCTGAAATTTCCTTCCTGCGCTATGACACGGCTCAATTCTGTTGTTTTATCCATAAGACGTACCAGACTCTTCACCTGATCATTCGTATTATAAATCTCATAACTTTCGATCCGCGTTTTTACAAAGTCAAATGTCTCATTCAGTGTACGATTTAGCTTCTTATTATCACTTGCTGTCAGCAGAGAAAAGATTAGGATTCCAACAAAAATCAGCGTAAACACCAGTAAACATGCATTTCTATCAAACTTTTTTTTCTGTACCTGAGGCATCTGCGACCTCATCTGTCTACTCATTTTGTTCTCCTTCCGGCAGAATTTCGTCCGCATCCAATCCATATTTTGTAACTATTTTTTCTGTAATTCCTTCCCTCTGCAATTTTTTAAGTGTTTCTGTAAGATCTGCTGCAACTTCCTCGTGCGTTCCTTTTTTAAAAGCCACTCCAAGTTCTGATTTATAAATACTTTCATCCAACATTCGGTAAGCATCCTTACCTTCTTTCACCAGACTGCCAAGCATTGCCTCATGCCCGGCAATCGCATCTACATAATTCTTTCTAAGTGCCGCATAAATTTCATTCGTTGTAGAAAAACAGTTCACCTGCTGCATCTGTGGAAGATCTGACTTAATATTATGAAGAAAAAGATCCTCTGCCTTTGTAGTTGCCTGCACTGCAATCCTCTTTCCTTTCAGATCCGAAAGTGTTTGGATTTCGCTCTCATTTTTTACAACTACCATCTGGCGGCTGTACAGGTATGGACCTGCCCACTGATATTTGTCTTCTCTTCCATTCATGGAATAGCTGCTCCACAGACAGTCTACTGTTTCATCTGCCAAAAGTTCATCCTTATCTTCCCAGACTATATTCTCAAACTTTGGCCGATATCCCAGCCTCCGAAATGCTTCCTTAGCAAGTTCCACATCAATACCTTTATATTCGCCATCACTTGCCTGATAACTGTAAGGTTCAAAATAATCCATTCCAATAACAATCTTCGGCAGTTCACTGTCAGCCTCTTTCTCTTTCTTTACTCCACATCCTCCCAGCATAAGACTGCAAGTCAGAAGAAATGCAGCAATACAAATTCTGTTTCCCCAGGTACGGGAGTTATTCTTTCGATTTTTTCTCATATCCAGTTCCTTAATTTTAAATAATTTTGATTACTTTTCATAAAATGAATTGTTAAATAAAATAGCACTGCCAGATAGACAGCGCATACTTTTTCTGCAGCTTTGCATCGCAGACTTTTGTTTGTTTTGCCAAAAAATGCTGTTTTTATTATAACATTTCATTTTTTATTATGTCTACACTTTTCTGCATTATTCAACTCACGATCAGTGAGTTTCTTGTTGCCTGATCATTTCTGCTAACATCGACAACAGCTTATCGACTTGGATTGGCTTTACGATATGACCATCCATTCCGGCTGCAATAGCATCTCTCTTATCTTCTTCAAATGCATTTGCTGTCATTGCAACAATCGGTATACTCGCTTTATCCTTATCTGGTAAATTTCTAATTGCCTGTGTTGCTTTATAACCATCCATTTGGGGCATCTGGATATCCATAAGGATCATATCATATGTGTCTGCTGGCATCTTTTCTATCCTGTTTACACACTGAATGCCATCCTCCACATGCTCTATCTTAAGACCTGCATTCTCAAGAATTGCCTCTGCAATCTCTGCATTTAAATCATTATCCTCCGCCAAAAGGATATTCCTGCCTTCAAGGATTTCACTTCCTGTTTCAGACTCTTCAATATACTTTTTTACATAATAGCTTTCATCCGCTATCCTGTATTTTAGTGTTACAGTAAAGGTACTGCCCTTTCCAAGTGTACTCTTAACAAAAATTTCTTCGTTGTGAGCTTTAATAAATTCTTTAACTATAGATAAACCTAAACCAGAACCAGTTTTATCCATTCCTCTAGAAGAATCTGCTTTATATAATCTATCAAAAATTCGGGCTTGTTCATCTTCTTTCATACCTATTCCGTTATCTATTATGGATATGTATGCTTTTTGTTCTAATTCTTCCGTTTTTAATATTATTTTACCATTTTTGTTTGTGAATTTAATTGCATTATCTAATAAATTATATATGACTCTTTGTATTTTTTCATAATCCGCATATACCATTACTGGTGTATTTG
>OLOH01001567.1_pt1 | contig 12858 bp, 9 predicted proteins | sample 1673221 | NCBI WGS metagenome assembly OLOH01 (sample SAMEA3136767, study PRJEB25190) | human gut metagenome
GCGATTTAAAATGGCGAGATGCGTTGCTGGTCGCACATCGTGTGAACAGTAACAGATAAATTGATCAGTGGGAGGGAGAACATGCGAAGTCCAAAGAAAAAAATCTGCCACAGAGATAGGAATTATATGATATATGTGCTGACGTTTCTCATTGCGCTGACCGGGATGCTCGGAATCTCAAAGGGTAGTCCGGTTCAGGCAGCGGAAGAAGAGAGTACGCAGAAGGGTAGCATCTCGCTCGTCTGCCCGGTTGAGGGGATGGAGCTGTCTCTGTACCGTGTGGCAGAGTATGAGGAGTCGGGCAGTTTCACATTGACGGAACGATTCCGGAAGTATCCGGTCTCACTGGAACAGAAGAGTCAGGAGGACTGGCAAGGGGCAGCGGATGCACTGGCGGCCTATATCAGACGTGATGGAATCACAGCAGATGCAGTGCTGGCATCAGGTTCGGACAAGATAGTATGTTTTACAGATCTTAACCGAGGTCTTTATCTTGTGCTGGGGCAGACAACAGAGCTGCAGGAAGATGGTAAGACACAGATCTATGAGCCACAGACAGCATTGATCGCATTGCCGGAGGATTCACAGGGAACTTCCGAGGAAACGGAACCGTATCAGGTGACAGCGGTTCTGAAGTTCGAGAAGAACGAAAAACCGGGAAAGCCGGAGGAGCCGGGAAATCCGGAAGAGGAAGAAGAGACGAAGATACATGTATTGAAAGTGTGGAAGCAGGATCAGGAGAAAGAACGCCCGGATTCTATCGTGGTAGAGCTGCTGCAGACGGATGTGGAGGGGAATACAACAGTTGTTGACCGTCAGACACTTACGAAAGAAAACCAGTGGTCCTATACATGGAAGAATCTTTCCACGTTGATGCGCTGGAGTGTGTCAGAGGCAGAGGTGCCGAATGGGTATACAGTTGCTGTTACGCGTGAAGGGGATACAGTTGTCTTGACGAATACAGCAAAGAAGTCAGGAAATCCTGACGGAGAAGCGAATCCACCATCGAAGAAGCCGACGGGTAAAACAACAGATAAAACAGTAAATAAAACAACAGACAAAACATCAGACAAGCTTCCACAGACAGGACAGCTCTGGTGGCCGGTACTTGTGCTTTTGTTTGCAGGTGCGATCTGTCTGCTGGTGGGAAGAGTTTTACGGGATAGAAAAGAAGAGAAGAATCGATGAGCAAGAAGAAAAAGAATCAGATAGGAAAGATATTTACAATCACAGGGTTGCTGCTTTTCGCGGCAGCCCTTGCTCTTTCTGTATACAATCTCTGGGATGGTTATCGGGCAGAGCAAAGCAGAGAGGAGCTATTGGAAGAATATAGAGACAAGAACCAGAACATTTCTGATGAGGGAGAGCAGGCAGAAGAATCTGACGAACAGATACCGGATTACCAGCTGAATCCGGAGATGGAGATGCCGGAGATCGCATTAGAAGATCTGGACGGCGCGGCGTGCATCGGAGTGCTTGAGATACCAAAGATCGACCTGAAGCTTCCGGTATTGAGCGAATGGAGCTATCCGCTTCTGAAGAAGGCACCTTGCCGTTATTCAGGAAGTGCTTATCTGGATAACCTTGTGATCGCAGCACATAATTATAGAACACATTTCGGAAAGTTGAAAGAACTTGAGACAGGTGATGAGGTGATCTTCACAGATGCAGCCGGGAATCGGTTCGAATACAAAGTGGCGGCGGTAGAGGCACTGACTCCACAAAGCGTGGAAGATATGACAAGCGGAGAATGGGCGTTGAGCTTGTTCACTTGTACGCTGGATGGAAAGAACAGAGTGACGGTGCGGTGCGAGGTTTCCGGTCGCACATCGTGTGAGCGGTAACGAGGAGTAAAAGATTTGTTTGACATAAGAAAAAAGAAATGCTAGTCTAATAAATAGAAAGGTGCTACCGATGACGGTTCGCCTGATATTTTATAGGGTTAAAAATAACCGCAGAGTTTCTCAGGCTGGACGGTTATTTTTGCGTCTTGGAATCATGCTTTCCACGCACGTAACCAAGACTATAAAAAGTCGCACACAGTGAAAACACTGCAATAAGGTCAGTAATGGTCAGCATAGGCCAATTCTCCTCTCCAAGATTTCTCAAATGAGAGATGATCTATGTAATCGGAGCTATAAACTCTCCGCGCAAAGCAAACCGCCATTCACGTCAATGTGAAGTAGCACCCCAGGCATAAAGCCTGAACATGCGATAACAAATATGTTGAGAAAAATCAACATAAAAAGTAACACATATAATGCGAAAATTATTGCAGTTAACCCCACTATTTCTCTGATTTATGCAACAAATTGCAGGAGACGGTTATTTTATTGACCGTCTCTTTTTTGTGTGATATAACCTAATCATAGCAAACAACAAACGTTTGCATAGAAAGAAATGAACAATGCGCATTGTTAGGAAACATTAAAAATCATGTTATCTCATACAAGAAAAAGGAGACAATAAAAATGGCAAAAGTAAAAACATTCAAGACAATTTTCCCAGCAGTATCTGTACCGCTTAATGACGATTATTCTATCAACGAACCAGAATTCAGAGCATACTTAAGATGGATCAAAACATTCTACGGAAAAGGAATGGACGGACTTGTATGTAACGGACATACAGGAGAGATTACAGGGCTTACAAGAGCAGAGAGAAAACGTGTTGTAGAGATCTGTGCAGAAGAGTGTGGAGACGTTATGACAATCATCTCCGGTGTTAACTGTGAGAACACAGCAGAGTCTATCGAGATGGCAAAAGAAGCGAAGGAAGCAGGAGCTGACGGAATCCTTCTTATGCCACCACATATGTGGCTGAGATTCGGTATGAACCCGGATGCACCGTTCGAGTATGTAAAAGATGTTGCAGAGGGAGCTGACATCGACATCATCATCCACCTGTACCCGGCAACAAGCAAAGCTTTCTACCCGGTAGAGACACTGATCAAAATGTGCAAAGAGATCGATCATGTAAAATGTATCAAGATGGGAACACGTGTTACATCTATCTATGAGCATGACGTACGTCTTCTTCGTCAGGAGTGCCCAGACATCTCTCTTATCACATGTCATGATGAGACACTGTGCGTAAGCTGGTTCCCGGGAATGGACGGAGCTCTGATTGGATTCGCAGGATGCGTACCGGAGATCATCTGCCCGGCAAGAGAAGTATTTGCTAACCCAGACAAACATACATTAAAAGAAGCTCAGGATTGGTCAGATCGTATCTACCACATTTCCCAGGCAATTTATGGAGGCGGACAGCCATCAGGTGAAGCTCATGCAAGACTGAAAGAAGCTCTGAAACAGAGAGGAATCTTCAAGTCAGCACTTATGAGAAAACCAGTTCTTCCGCTGAACGATGAAGAGAAAGCATGGGTAGCTCTCGGTCTTGAGAGAAGCCAGCTTCCGGAAGTAGACATGACACAGTTCGAAGACTAAGAAACATACTGCAATAATTCTGCCATGTTATTATAAGATAAAATATGCCTTTTAGAGGAGGCTGCCGCTTTAACAATAAAATTGCGAAGCGGCAGCTTCCTTTTTGCCTTTTTCGTTAAAATTATCTTTTTAAACTAATTTTTTAGTCTTTATGCGGTTTGTTGTGTAAATACACAATAAATTGCATGAAAATGGCAGATGAATTGGATTTATGCAACAAATTGCAGGAGAGGTCTGATTCGTTGACTGGGTGTTGCATTGTGTGATATAACCTAAACATAGCAAACAACAAACGTTTGTAATATGAAAAATGAACAATGCGCAAAGTTCTGGCAATTGATAATAATGAGATTCGGAAGAAAAAGGAGACAATAAAAATGGCAAAAGTAAAAACATTCAAGACAATTTTCCCAGCAGTATCTGTACCGCTTAATGACGATTATTCTATCAACGAACCAGAATTCAGAGCATACTTAAGATGGATCAAAACATTCTACGGAAAAGGAATGGACGGACTTGTATGTAACGGACATACAGGAGAGATTACAGGGCTTACAAGAGCAGAGAGAAAACGTGTTGTAGAGATCTGTGCAGAAGAGTGTGGAGACGTTATGACAATCATCTCCGGTGTTAACTGTGAGAACACAGCAGAGTCTATCGAGATGGCAAAAGAAGCGAAGGAAGCAGGAGCTGACGGAATCCTTCTTATGCCACCACATATGTGGCTGAGATTCGGTATGAACCCGGATGCACCGTTCGAGTATGTAAAAGATGTTGCAGAGGGAGCTGACATCGACATCATCATCCACCTGTACCCGGCAACAAGCAAAGCTTTCTACCCGGTAGAGACACTGATCAAAATGTGCAAAGAGATCGATCATGTAAAATGTATCAAGATGGGAACACGTGTTACATCTATCTATGAGCATGACGTACGTCTTCTTCGTCAGGAGTGCCCAGACATCTCTCTTATCACATGTCATGATGAGACACTGTGCGTAAGCTGGTTCCCGGGAATGGACGGAGCTCTGATTGGATTCGCAGGATGCGTACCGGAGATCATCTGCCCGGCAAGAGAAGTATTTGCTAACCCAGACAAACATACATTAAAAGAAGCTCAGGATTGGTCAGATCGTATCTACCACATTTCCCAGGCAATCTACGGAGGCGGACAGCCATCAGGTGAAGCGCATGCAAGACTGAAAGAAGCTCTGAAACAGAGAGGAATCTTCTCTTCAGCACTTATGAGAAAACCGGTTCTTCCGCTGAATCAGGAAGAAAAAGACTGGGTAGCTCTTGGACTTGAGAGAAGCCAGCTTCCGGAAGTTGATATGACTCAGTTCGAAGATAAATAAGACGAAAATTATGATATAACTATAGATGTGGTGTCTGAAATATATACGAAAAAATCATGTTTCAGACATCACTCTTAGAACGGAGGAGCCATGACAGAAAATAACAAAAATCTGGGAATAGATGGATTTGATCCATCAAAAGTCAACAAGCTTTCTGCAAAAGAAATTTTAAAACGTGTAGGTCCTGGAATTGTCCTTACCGGAGTAGTAATAGGACCTGGTAATATTACAACATCTGCAATGATTGGTGCGAATTATGGATACAGCCTGGTCTGGCTGATTATACCGATCCTGATCATGGGTGTTACATTCATGCTGACATCCTACCGTATTTCTATGTTGACAGGAATGCCAATCTTACATGCGATCAGACATTATTATGGAAAAGTTGCATCTGGATTCTGTGGTGTTGCATTATTCTTATCCTGCCTGTTCTTTACACTTGGAAATATTTCCGGAACAGGTGCAGGTATGAACCTTGTATTTGGAATCAACTGGAAATTAGGAGCACTGATCATGTTGGCAGTACTTACAGTGCTTTACTTTTCAAAAGGTGTTTATTCAAAAGTAGAAAAAGGAATTTTAGTTTGTATCATTGCTATGATATTTGCTTTCTATGCAACACTGATTGCAACCGGCGGACCTGACTGGGGTGCAATGGGACATGGATTAACACACTGGAGTGTACCGGAAGGAAGTCTTACAACAGCACTTGCTTATATCAGTACAAATGCAGCTGTGACAGCAGGAATCTATGGAACATATCTCGGTGCTGAGAAAAAGTGGAAAAAAGAGGATTTATTTAACGGAGCAATGAAATGGGATGCAATCGCACATATTGTATCAGTTATCCTGATTTCCGGAGCAATCATGCTGGTTGGAGCAATCGTTCTGAATCCACAGGGAATTCAGATTAAAGCACCGGCACAGTTGGCAGCGCTTCTTGTTCCTTTCCTTGGAAAAGCTTCTAACATTGTAATGGGAGTTGCACTTCTCGGAGCAGGATTCTCTTCACTTCTCGGTAATACGCAGAGAGGTATGGTACTTTTAAGTGCAGGATTCGACAAAGACGTTGCACTTGAGTCCAAGCTGATCCGCTGGGGATGTATGATCACACTTGCATTTGCATGTGTAGTCTGCTTCATCTACGACGGTTCTCCGACACAGCTGATCTTCATTGCTAACATCGCAACATCAATCGCAACTCCGGTTGCAGGTCTTTTCATCACATTGATGTTCTGGAAGAAAGAAGTTCAGGCTGGATTGAAGGCACCAAGAGTACTGCAGGTTCTTATGACAGTCAGTTATCTCTTTACATTAGCAATGACAGTCTCTGCACTTGCAAATTATATTCCGAAGCTGATTGCTTCATTTTCATAAAGATCGGGAAGTATGTGTCCGCTTCTACGGTCTTATAGATAAGAACGAAAAGTCTGGTGATTATCATAACGAGATGGTTGCCAGGCTTTTGTGGCATGTTATAATAGGAAGAGTGATAATTAATTGTACGAGACAGAACAGATGCACAGGAGGAAGAGATGTTATGGCTACATTAAAGGATGTTGCAAAGCTTGCGAACGTAGATGTGAGTACGGTATCTAGAGCATTGAACAATACGTCGTATGTTCATCCGGATACGAAAAAGAAAATATTTAAGGCGGTAGAGCAGTTAAGCTATCGCCCAAATCTGCTGGCGAAAGGTTTGAAACAGGGGAAGAGACGGACGCTTGGAGTAGTTGTACCATCTGTGAATCTTTCTATTTTTGGTGAGATCGTCCAGGGGATTGAGATGCAGGCAGGCAATAGAGGTTACAGTCTGATGATCTGTTTGACGAAGGATGACCCAGATATTGAAGCAGAGTGTCTGAACCGTCTGCGCAATGGACTGGTAGACGGAATCCTGATCGCATCGACCGGACAGAACACAAGATTGATTCGTGATATCAAGGCAAATGGAGTAGCAGTCGTGCAGCTTGTCAGAAACCAGGACAGAAAATTCAGTTCGGTAGAAGCTGACTGCTTCTCCTGCGGATATGAAGCGGCAAAGTATCTTTATAAGAAAGGGTGTACAAAGATTGGTTTTATCAACGGATCGACAGAGTTTACACCATATGCGGAACGTTACAGAGGATATCATAAAGCAATGAAAGAACTCAGCCTGAAGGAGTATCAGGTTGAGTCCGGACTGCCGCGTGGAAATTATTTCAAAGATGGTTATAAAGGCGTAGAGCGGCTCAAAGAGGCATTTGATGACGTAGATGGAATCATGGTCGCTGCGGATATGCAGGGAATCGGAGTACTCCGGGCACTGAAAGAGAGCGGAAAGAAAGTGCCGGAGGAGGTCAAGGTCATCAGCCTTACCGGTCATGTAATCGGAGGAATGCTTGAGACAGCCATGACTTCTATGGAGCTGCCGGGTCGCGAGATGGGACAGCGGGCAGCGGATATGATATTAGAAGATATTGAGGCGGCAGATGATGAGAAACCAAGCGTACAGCACATGGTGTTTGGAACGAAGCTGATTGAGCGAGAGACGACATAGAAAAAGATTCCCAAATGGGAATCTTTTTTTGAAAATAAAAAATAAACTCCGAAATGAGAATATTTTTTGATTATTTACATCTCCGATCGATATTGTATAATAAAAAATGTAGAAAAATATTAAAACATAGTTGACAGATGGGTTTTATAAGTATATAATACAAACCATCAAAAACACACCAACTAAGTAGGTTAATAAAGAAAGTGAGGATATAGACTATGGCGGCAATTTATAAAGGCACACTTGGACTGATTGGAAACACACCACTTGTTGAACCTGTGAATCTGGAAAAAGAGCTTGGACTTGAAGCAACGATTCTTGTAAAGCTTGAGTATCTTAATCCGGCAGGAAGTGTGAAAGATCGTGTTGCGAAGGCAATGATCGAAGATGCAGAAGAGAAAGGAATCCTGAAAGAAGGTTCTGTTATCATCGAACCTACTTCCGGAAACACAGGAATCGGACTTGCATCAATCGCAGCAGCGAAGGGGTACAGAGCAATTCTTACCATGCCAGAGACCATGAGTGTTGAGCGAAGAAATATCCTCAAAGCATATGGAGCAGAGATCGTACTTACAGAAGGTACAAAGGGAATGAAAGGAGCAATTGCAAAAGCTGAAGAGCTTGCAAAGGAAATCCCGAACAGCTTTATCCCGGGACAGTTCGTTAATCCGGCGAACTCAAAAGCACACAGAGAGACAACAGGCCCGGAGATCTGGAAAGACACAGATGGAAATGTTGATATCTTTATCGCCGGTGTTGGTACTGGTGGAACACTGACAGGTGTTGGTGAATATCTGAAGTCCCAGAAACCGGATGTGAAGGTTGTAGCACTTGAGCCTGCAGCATCTCCGGTACTTTCAGAAGGAAAGGGTGGACCGCACAAGATTCAGGGAATCGGAGCAGGATTCGTACCGGATGTCCTTAATACAAAGATCTATGATGAGATATACAAAGCAGACAATGACGAAGGATTCGCAGCCGCGAAGCTTCTTGCAAAGACAGAAGGAATCCTGGTAGGTATTTCTTCAGGAGCAGCACTTTCCGGAGCAATTGCATATGCAAAGAAACCGGAGAACAAGGGCAAGACAATCGTAGCACTTCTTCCGGACAGCGGAGACAGATACTACTCTACACCACTCTTTACAGAGTAGGCACGAATATCAAGACAACCGCAAGGCATTAATTAAGTAAGATTTTAACTTCCAAGCAGCTCTGGCTGCGGAATAAGAATACAAAACAGGAATTAGAAAAAGGAGAATAAACCCATGGCAAAATTAGAGAGAAAAGACAGAAAATTTAAATTTGAGACATTACAGCTTCACGTAGGCCAGGAGCAGCCGGATCCGGTGACAGATGCAAGAGCAGTACCAATCTACCAGACTTCTTCTTATGTGTTCCGCAACAGCCAGCATGCAGCAGACCGTTTCGGACTGAAAGACGCAGGAAATATTTACGGACGTCTGACAAACCCGACAGAGGATGTGTTTGAGAAGAGAATCGCAGCACTTGAAGGTGGTACAGCAGCACTTGCAGTAGCATCCGGAGCAGCAGCAATCGATTATACATTCCAGGCACTTGCAAAAACAGGTGAGCATATCGTAGCATCCAAGACTATTTACGGAGGAACATATAACCTTCTGGCACATACACTTCCACTTACAAACGGTGTAACAACAACATTCGTTGATCCGGAAGTTGAAGGTTCATTTGAAGCAGCAATCCAGGAAAATACAAAAGCAATTTATATAGAGACACTTGGTAATCCGAATTCAAATCTTGTAGATATTGAGGAACTGTCTAAAATTGCTCATAAACATCACATTCCACTGGTTGTTGATTCAACATTTGCAACACCTTATCTGATTCGTCCGATCGAATACGGTGCAGATATCGTTGTTCATTCAGCAACAAAATTTATCGGCGGCCATGGTACAGCTATCGGCGGTGTCATCGTTGACAGCGGCAACTTTGACTGGAAAGCATCGGGCAAATATCCATGGATTTCCGATCCGAACCCAAGCTACCACGGTGTTGCATTTACAGATGCAGCAGGCCCTGCAGCATTTGTTACTTATATCCGTGCAGTCATCCTGAGAGATACAGGCGCAACACTTTCACCGTTCCATGCATTCATTTTTCTTCAGGGACTTGAAACATTATCATTGAGAGTAGAACGCCATGTCAGCAACGCATTAAAGATTGTTGATTATCTTTCAAAGCATCCGCAGGTAGAAGCTGTTCATCATCCATCACTGCCAACAGAACCTAGCCATGAATTATATAAGAAATATCTTCCAAATGGCGGCGGTTCCATCTTCACATTCGAAATTAAAGGTGATGCCAAGACAGCACAGGATTTCATTGACCACCTGTCCATCTTCTCATTGCTTGCAAACGTTGCTGATGTAAAATCCTTGGTTATTCATCCTGCAACAACAACACACAGCCAGTGCACAGAAGAAGAACTGCTTGACCAGGGTATCAAACCAAACACAATCCGTCTTTCTATCGGTATTGAAAAAGTCGAGGATCTCATTGCTGCATTAGACGCTGCTTTTGAAGCTATAAAATAGTCGAATTAAACGCATTAACAGAATAAAATAAAAACAAAAAACTATAAAAGCTGTTGCTGAAGCCTTTGTCTGAAAATGATTTAGTTTAGGATAGTATATATTTTCAGATAAAAGCCAAAGAACAGCTTTTTTGGCTTTACAATCCTTAAAAATATGGTATGATTTAGTAGTATTCTCTCGTTCGGAGTACAATATCTAACAGAGATACTTGAAATTCATATGTGCAGGCAGGTGGAGTGGCCTGCTGCATTCAGGAGGACCAAAAATGGAAAAAGCAACTGACAATTTAAATGAAAAACCAGCAGTAACGAAGAATTTTATTGAACTGGCGATTGATAAGGATCTTGCAGAAGGCAAATATACCGAGATCTGCACAAGATTCCCACCGGAACCGAATGGTTATCTGCATATCGGCCATGCCAAATCCATCCTGTTGAACTATGGACTGGCTAAGAAGTATAACGGTAAGTTCCATCTTCGTTTTGATGATACGAACCCGACAAAAGAGAAGACAGAATTCGTACAGTCTATCATTGCCGATGTAGAATGGCTTGGCGCTGCCTATGACGGAGAAGTGCGTTTCGCATCCAACTATTTTGATCAGATGTATGAGGCAGCCGTAAAGCTGATCAAGAAAGGCAAGGCTTATGTCTGTGACCTGACCGCTGATCAGATTCGTGAATATCGCGGCACATTAAAGGAACCAGGCAAGAACAGCCCTTATCGTGACAGAAGTATTGAAGAGAATCTCCAGTTGTTTGAAGATATGAAAAACGGCAAGTATCCGGATGGATCCAAGGTATTAAGAGCGAAGATCGATATGTCTTCACCGAATATCAACATGCGTGACCCGATCCTTTACCGGGTTGCCAGAATGACTCACCACAATACAGGGGATAAGTGGTGTATTTATCCGATGTATGACTTTGCACATCCGATTGAAGATGCCATTGAAGGTATTTCCCATTCTATCTGTACACTGGAATTCGAAGATCATCGTCCGCTTTACGACTGGGTTGTACGCGAACTGGAATATCCGATGCCGCCAAGACAGATTGAATTTGCAAAGTTATATCTGACTAATGTCGTAACCGGCAAGCGTTATATCAAGAAGCTGGTTGATCAGGGTATTGTTGATGGTTGGGATGATCCTCGTCTTGTAACCATCGCAGCACTGAGAAGAAGAGGTTATACCCCTGAATCCATCAAGATGTTTATGGAGATGGTGGGTGTATCCAAGAGCAACAGCTCTGTTGACTATGCAATGCTTGACTACTGTATCCGTGAAGATTTGAAGATGAAACGCCCTCGTATGATGGCTGTTCTTCATCCGCTGAAGCTTGTGATCGACAACTATCCGGAAGGTCAGATTGAATACCTGGATGTACCAAATAATCAGGAGAACGAAGCGTTGGGTACAAGAAAAGTACCGTTTGGCCGAGAACTTTACATCGAACAGGATGATTTCATGGAAGTACCGCCTAAGAAGTATTTCCGTCTCTATCCCGGCAACGAAGTTCGTCTGATGAGTGCTTATTTTGTCACATGCACAGATGTTGTGAAGGATGAAGCAGGCAATGTGGTTGAAGTACACTGTACTTATGATCCAGCGACAAAGAGCGGTTCAGGCTTTACAGGACGCAAAGTCAAAGGAACAATCCACTGGGTAGCTAAAGAAACAGCTGTTAAGGCAGAAGTACGTCTCTATGAGAACCTTGTTGATGAATCCAAAGGCAGTGTTTACAATGAAGACGGCAGCGTGAATATCAATCCGAATTCACTGACTGTTCTGAAAGACTGTTGTCTGGAGCCGAACTTTGAAGGTGCAGTGGGCGGAGACAGCTATCAGTTTGTCCGCAACGGTTTCTTCTGTATCGACAGTAAGGATTCCAAACCGGATGCCCTTGTTTTCAACCGCATCGTTTCTTTGAAGAGTTCATTTAAATTGAATAAATAAAATACGTGGAGTGTGCTCCAAGAATACTGAAAATGGATGTTGAACAAGCAATTCAACATCCATTTTATGCTATTTACGCGAGCAACGAGCCAAAGTCCGTGCTTGCACGAGACCTTGGCGTTGCTAAGCGCCAGTGGCGCTTGTTTAGCAACGACCGAAACGGAGTGTAGAGGCCGCGATAACTTGAGAAACTCGCGGAGCGTGTTTCTCATAGTTGGCAGAGCATACTCCTTTGGGCTGAATGCGAGTTCTTCCAAATACAAAAGTTATTCTTGGGTTTTTACTCAATTTAACAATTTAAAAATAAGAGATATAGTGAGTATTTAAGAGAAATAATGAGATAATATTATAATATCAGCACATAATCACCTCTGAATAAAGTTGCACATTTTTGAAAAATTAAATAATATATAACCATCGATTAGCACTCAAATCAGGTGAGTGCTAGCAAATGATAATGATGATTATATATCCATTAGAATATCAAGGAGGCATATTAATATGAAGTTAGTTCCATTGGGTGACAGAGTTGTATTAAAACAGTGTGAAGCAGAAGAGAAGACTAAATCCGGTATTATTTTAGCTGGTCAGGCTAAAGAGAAGCCGCAGGAAGCAGAAGTTATTGCTGTAGGACCTGGCGGTGTTGTCGATGGCAAGGAAGTTACAATGCAGGTAGCTGTAGGACAGAAGGTTATTTATTCTAAGTATGCCGGTACAGAAGTGAAGCTGGATGGCGAAGAATATATCATCGTAAGACAGAATGATATTCTTGCAGTTGTAGAATAATCATTTATTCAGACAGACTTATTCCTATATTTTTTAATTATAGATTTGGAGGTAATTACAATGGCTAAAGAGATTAAATATGGCGCAGAGGCTAGAAAAGCCCTGGAAGCAGGCGTGAATCAGCTTGCAGATACAGTTAGAGTGACACTTGGACCAAAAGGAAGAAACGTAGTACTTGACAAATCATACGGTGCACCAC
>OLOH01001569.1_pt1 | contig 12848 bp, 7 predicted proteins | sample 1673221 | NCBI WGS metagenome assembly OLOH01 (sample SAMEA3136767, study PRJEB25190) | human gut metagenome
GGCAGTTGATCAGAATCTGCCAAATGTAGCCCAGCACGATGCCGCCGATCAGGTTCGGCATAAAGAAGATCGTACGGAAGATGTTGGTGCCCTTGAGCGCCTTGCGGGTGAGCGCCTGCGCGATGGCGAGGGCAATCACGTTGATGAGCACCGTCGACAGGAAGGCAAACGCCACCGTAAAGAAGAACGACGTGGCAAACTGCGGATCGGACAGCGCGCGCACGTAGTTCTCGATACCGACAAAGTGCGCGTTGTTGATGGTAATAAACTGGCAGAACGAGAGATAGAAACCCTGGATAAAGGGGATCACGAACCCGATCATAAACGCCAGGCACGTGGGCAGCATAAAGAGCGGCCACCAGCGCTTGAGTGCTTTGCCCATAAAAGGGTCCTTTCAATATGCAGGGGGCGGGCAAACCAACGTCTGCCCGCCCCCTGTCGCTAATCAGATAGCTTGGGCAGCAACTGCTTACTCGGAAGCAGCCTTCTCGGTCTTCCAGCCATCGACGAAGGCGTTCTTGACGCCGTCCCACTTGCTGTTGTCGGCAGCGTAGGCGATCAGAGCCTGCTTGAGGTTCTTCTTCCACTCCTCAGAGGGGATGTAGACGAAGTCCCAAGCGACGGTCTTCTTGCCGTCCTTGGCCATGGCAACGGCCTGCTGCGAGAAGACGTTGGTGGTCTCCTTGGCGCTCTTGAACGGAGCGGTCAGACCCATCTTGTCGGCGATGATGCTGGTCGGGGTGTCAGCGGTGACGCACCAATACATGAAGTCCTCGGTGGCCTTCTGGGCATCCTCGGAAGCCTGGGAACTGACGCACCAGTAGTTCTCGCCGCCGGAGCACAGGCCCTGGTTCTCCTCGCCGTCAACACCGATGTAGATCGGCATCATGCCAATCTGGTCGTCGGTCATGCCGGCCTTGACGAGGTCAGAGTAGGCCCAAGAGCCGTTCTGGTAGAAGACGGCCTTGCCGGTTGCGAACTCGTTGGTGGCGTCGTCGCCGGTCTTGGAAGCAAGCTGCGAAGGATCGCAGGTGGAGTCGGTGATGTACAGGTCGAAGATCTGCTTGTAGTTGTCGAGGAACTCACCCTTGATCTCGTCGTCCTCCTGGTTGTGCTCCTTCTCAAACTCGTAGTAGAGCGGCATGTTGGCAAGGTGGGTGGTGTAGCGCCAGCTGGAGGAGTCGTCCATGCCGGCGGAAGTGAAGGCACCCTCGACACCAAGCTCGTCCTTGCGGGCCTGGATGTCATCGGCACAAGCCTTCAGCTTGTCGAAGGAGTTGATGTCCTCGGCCTTGTAGCCAGCCTTCTCGAGCAGCTGCTTGTTGTAGATGATGCCGAAGCTCTCCTGAACCCAGTCGATGCACACATCCTTGCCGTCGGACTGCAGAGCCAGGGAGTCATCAATGAGCTCACCGCGGAGCTTGGTATCGGACAGGTCGGCGCAGTAATCCTTCCAGTTCTTAAGACCGGTGGGGCCGTTGACCTGGAACAGGGTCGGAGCGGAGCTCTTGGACATCTCGGACTTAAGCTTCTCCTCGTAGGTGTTGGAAGCGGCGGTCACGATCTTGACCTCGACGCCCTTCTCCTTCTTATAGGCCTTGGCGATCTCCTTCCACTCCTTGTCGACCTCGGGCTTGAATTGGAGGAAGTAGACCTCGGCAGCGTCACCAGAAGCAGAGGAGCCGGAGCCGGCAGAACCACCGCAACCCACGAGGCCCAGACCAAGAACTGCAGCCGCGGAACCAGCAAAGCCCAGGAACTGCCTTCTGCTCATTTCGTTCTTCATTACAATCCACCCTTTCACACCGTGGCGGCACCCTTTGCCGCCGCCTTCGGAGATTGGCTCGGGGACTTTGCCCCTTTTGCTGATTTGAACGATACGCTATTTGGCTAGTTGTTTGAACAAGTATTACTAGAGCGGTAGAAAAACTTCGGTGAACGGTAATTTCAACTTGATACTTGACAAGTTTTGTATAAACAATTATTTGTTATCGAATGCAGAGAAAACGCCCGGTCAAGCCGATGTACCGTCGGTTTGACCGGGCGTTTTCTCTTTGAGGCCATGAGTCTCGTCAGGCTGCGAGCTAGCCGGCTATCGCTTGGAATTGACGCGGTAATGGAAGATCTCGGGGTGTGTGCGAGTGTGCGTCACCTCAAACAAGATGCCATCCGAGGTGTACGACTGACTCTCCATGACGGCAACGCAGTTGTATTTGCCGAGGTCAAGATAGCTGCAGTCCTCATCGTTGGCGAGCTCGACACTCACCGTACGACGGCTCGCCATCACTTTGACACCGCGCTTGTGCTCCAGATAGCCGTAAATAGAATCTGCCGCGATCTCGGGAGTCAGGCCCTTGGCGATCGACGCCAAAAAATAGCCATGGTCCACTTGGCGCGCGTTGCCGTTGAGGCTTCGGACACGCACTACGCGAATCAACTCCTCGCCCACCTTAAAGCCCAGGTGACGAGAGAGTTGCTCGGTGCAAACCAGATGTTCGAAAGACTTAACGTCCGTCGATGCAACGGCATTGTTGCGCTTTGCAAACTCGCCAAACGACTCAACCTCTTCGAGTGCGCCCAACATGTCGGTTTCGCCCTTAAGCCAAATAACGCGCACGCCCTTGCCGTGTATGGGCTGCACAAACATCCCGTCGGCCAGCATACCCAAGGCGCGACGGACGGTATTGCGAGTGCATCCGAACTCCGCGGTCAGCTCGGCTTCGGTTGGCAGCATCTCCTGAAACGCATAGGTCCCATTAATGATGCGCGAGCGTATTTCTCGGTAGATTCCTTCGTATATCGCTTTTGGCATTGTTTCACCTCTACATTATTCATTTCCGGCTAGGCACGATAGCATTTCTTAAAGTTGTTTAAACCGAATATCGGTAAAGCGACAGGATTTAACCGTTGACGGTTTCTGTCATGCCCAAATCGGTTTCGCTCAAAACTGCCGGTACGACAATCGTCTGGTCCTCTACAATGAATCCATTGTTTAAACGTTTCCCCACGCGCAACGCGCCTCGATATTCGGAAGGCAGAACATGCTGCAAAAAATCCAACGCTTTGGCGGGGCAATGTTCGCGCCCGCCATGCTGTTTTCTATATCAGGCCTCATGGTCGGCGTCTCCGCTCTCGCAACGACTGCGGACATCGTCGGCGATCTCGCCGTATACGGAACCCCTTGGTACGTTTTCTGGGCTATCATCCAGCGCGGCTCGTGGACGGTCTTTAAACGCCTCCCGCTCCTTTTTGCCGTAGCGCTGCCCATCGGTCTTGCCCAAAAACAACCGGCTCGTTGCTGCCTCGAGGCTCTCGTCGCCTATTTTGCCTACTGCTTCTTTTTGAGCGAGATCATTAAGCTGAGCGGAGACAACCTTGGACTTGAGTACCCGTCATCTTTGACCTCCGCCAGCGGTATCACCGTCATCGACGGCATCAAGACGCTCGACACCGGCATTATCGGCCCGCTGGCGGTATCGGCAACCGTCGTTGCCATCCATGACCGCTTCTACGATGCCAAGGTTCCCGATTGGCTCGGCACCTTCTCGGGCTCCTCGCTGGTCTACCTCATCAGCTTTTTTGCCGTGTTTGCCCTTGCTGCTATCTCGGCCGCCATCGTGCCCTACGTATACGATGTAACCGATACGCTGCGTCACGCGCTTGCAGGCGTCGGTCCCTTTGGCGTGGGCATCTTTGTCTTTTTAGAACGAGCACTCGAGCCCTTTGGCCTGCACCACCTGCTCTACATGCCGATCTACTACGACAACCTGGTCATTAACGACGGCATCTACGCCACGTGGAGCAGTTTGCTCCCCATCCTCTCCCATAGCACGCGCCCCCTTAATGAGCTTGCGCCGTGGGCCGGTTTTACCGCCACCGGCTGGGTCAAGCTCTTTGGCCTTCCTGCCATCGCAGCTGCGTTCTACTCCACCGCAAAACCCGAGCGCCGCGCCGGCCTCAGGGTCATCCTTGTTCCCGCCATCATCGCTTCGGTGGTTTGCGGCGTTACCGAGCCACTCGAGTTTCTCTTTATGTTCACCCACCCCGGGCTCTTTTTGCTCTACGCCGTCTTATCGTCTTGCCTTGCCACAGCCATGAATCTCTTTGGCATCGTCGGCATCTTCTCGGGCGGCCTCATGGAGATGGCAGCCTTCAACTTTATTCCGCTCATGCGCACGCATGCCGGTGCCTATCTTTTGGCGCTCGGTATCGGCCTTGCCTTTAGCCTCATCTTTTTTGTTAGTTTTCGAGCACTCATCTTGGTCTATGACCTTAAGACTCCGGGCCGCGAGGATCATGTCGTCAATCGCGCGGCAATCGATTGTTTAACGGGAAGCGACTTTGCCAAAGAGCAATCTCCCAATGACGAGGTCAATAGTCGATCCGATCAAGATCACGTCCTCGCTGAGCGGGTAATTCAGCTTTTAGGTGGCGTTGGCAATATCGTGGGCGCAACCAACTGCGCCACGCGCCTGCGCGTCGAGGTCGCAGACCCTTCCATCGTTGCAGATAACGCGTCGTTTGTCGCAGTGGGCGCCAAGGGCCTCATCATTACGGGCAAGACCGCCCAGGTGATTATCGGCATCTCCGTTCCCCGCGTTAAAGAGCATTTTGACCAGATCATGGGCCTCGAGCCGGAATTTGTGCCCACCACCTCGGCCTCCCCTGCCGCCAGCGCGGCCCATAAGCGCGGCAATATTTGCTTCTTCGATATCGACGGAACGCTCGCCTGGCAAGACCCCAGGCTCGCCCAAGACCTTCCCGAAGACGAGCGGGACCTCTCCCCCTATCCCAACGAGGCGGTTTCGCAGGCAATCCGCGAGTTTGTCGCCAACGGCAACATGGCCTTTATCTGCACGGGACGTACCCTGAGCTGCATCCACCCCAAACTTCTTGAGCTGCCCTGGACCGGCATCGTCTGTCTTGCGGGCGGTTACGCCGAGATCAACGGACACGCAATTCGCGATCTGTCGATGACGCCCAGTATGCTGCAGCGTCTTGCCCCCTACCTTGAGCAATCGGGCGAGGTCATCCGCTTTGAGGGCCTCAACGGCGTCGTGCGCATGAGTGCCGATGCGCCCGATGCTCCCGGATACGCGCGCACCCTGGGCGACGCAGTCACGCAGCTGCAACATTACAGTGTCTACAAGATCTTGATGTCTACATCGCTCGCCAACCACATCGCTCAAGATAAGGCACTTGAGCCGCTGCTATGCTTTAACGAGCTCGAACTCGAGGTAACCGAAATCTCGCCCCGCGAATGCACGAAGCGCGGGGGCATCCAGTCTGTACTCGACGCCCTCGACCCCCACCACGGAACCGTATACGGCATTGGCGACGCCAGCAATGACGTCTCGCTGATGAACGCCGTCGATGTCGGTATCGCCATGGGCAATGCGCCGGACTATCTCAAGGATAAGGCCGATTACGTGACCGACACCGTCGATCACGACGGTGTCGTTGCGGCGCTCGAGCATTTTGGGCTGATTTAGGCGCGCTCCATCAAACGCACGCCCGTTGTCCCAAATCGCCAAAACTGCCGCGCCAAACGCCCTAATGTGGCAATATGTTGTCTGCATATTGCATCAACGCAACCTCAGAAAGAATGCGAGAACCCGTGTCCAGTCCGTTTACCAGCTTTTTAGCCCAGCACTTTGACCAGATTAACGACTATCTGGCCACGTTCTTTGACGGACAGGCGACCTCTGCCGATATCGAGCGCTACCTGTATGCGCCGCTCTCGGCTTTTACGGCCAACGCCGGCAAGCGCCACCGCCCGCTTATCTGTATGCTCGCCGCAACCGCAGTGGGCGGTAGCTTTGAGAGCGCCCGCAGCGCCGCGGCAGCCATCGAGCATTTCCAGTCGGGCGCGCTGATCCACGACGACATCGCCGACAACGGACAGCTTCGTCGAGGCAAGCCCTGCATGCACCTTACCGAGGGCACGGGCCTTGCCATCAATTGCGGCGACCTGGCGCTCACCATGGTCACCAAGACGGTTCTCGACGACCCCACGCTGGAGTCCGACGTGAAGCTGCGCGTGCTCCACGAGCTTACCGAGATGATCGTCCGCACCATTGAGGGTCAAGCACTCGACCTGGGTTGGGTCCGTGACGGGCGCTTTGATATCTCGGTTGATGACTACCTGGACATGGCGACGCACAAGACCGCGTTTTACAGCGGAGCCACGCCGCTTGCCGCCGGAGCCATTATCGGCGGCGGCAGCGATGAGCAAATCGAAGCGCTGCGCGCCTTTGGCCTACACACAGGCCTCGCCTTTCAGATTCAGGACGACCTGCTCAACCTTGTCGGCACTAAGGAAGCCGCCAACAAGGACTTCCGCACCGACATCACCGAGGGCAAGCGCACGCTTGTCGCCGTACACGCCCTCTCTGATGAGCGCCACCACGACGAGGTCGAGGCGATTCTTTCCTCGGGCACCGATGATCCCGCGCAGCTCGCACGCGCCGTGGAGATCTTCCAGGAGACCGGCTCCATCGATTACGCCCACACTTACGCGCTCGACCTGACCGCTAAGGCCAAAGCGGCCATCGAGAACGTTGAGCTTGATCCGCACGCACGCGAGCTGTTCCTCTCCATGGCAGATTTCTTTGTGGAGCGTCTTAACTAACGGGGGTTATAAAACCTGTCAGCAGCGTATTTAGGCACAACTTGCTACACTGTTGAGTGCATGTTTATGCATCCCTTTGCGTTGTCTATCCGACAGACGCTCAAATAGTACGAATGGTACGCCGAAAGGGGTTCGTTCATGGAACCTATTACAACGGGCATGCAAGGAGCAGCCGTCGAGGACGTGCAGTCTCGTCTCCTGCAGCTCGGCTACACGATTGATGCCGCCGAAGTCACCGACAAGTACTTTGGAGCCGCCACTGAGCAGGCCGTCAGCACCTTCAGGCTCGACAGCGGCCTTGCTGCCGGTCATGCCGTCGATATCCCCTGCTGGAGCGCCCTTGTAGACGCTTCGTATAAGCTGGGCGACCGCACTCTCTATCTGCGCATGCCCAATTTCCATGGCGCCGATGTGCAGGCCCTGCAGCGCGCTCTCAACGTTTTGGGCTTTGCCTGTGGCGAAGACGACGGCTACTTTGGTCCGCATACCGAGGCCGCCCTGCAGCAGTTCCAGGAAAATGTCGGCCTGTTTGCCGACGGCATGGCCTTCCAGGACACCTACGCCTACATCAACCGCCTGCACCATGTGTGGGAGGGCAAGCCCTCGGTCACCGAAGCCGAGTCCCGTATCGGTTTTGCTCGCGCCGCCAACGTGCTCGAGCGCTTCCAGATTGCCGTTATCGGCGAGGACCCCATCGCACGCAGCGTTGCGTCGCGCATGTGGAATATCGCCACGGCAACGACCGACAACAGCGGCATGATGCTCTGCGACTCCGAGGTCCCAACCGACGTTGACCTGGTGCTCGAGATCGCAAGCGACGAGCTGCCCGCCGACGCCGCACCGCGCGCCACGATTGCCCTCGCCGAGTGCCACAACCTGGCCCAGCGCATCCGCACCGCCAATGTCGCCGCGCAGCAGAAGCCGGCTCGCATTCGCATTGAGCTCACGGGCATGACGCGCTACAACGGCACCTTCACGGCCAGCGACGCGCAGACACTCGCCGTACGCCTACTCGACGGCGTTTGCGATGCCCTCGCAGATTAGGTAAACTAAACGAGTTGCTTTTGGGCAACACCACACATTGGGACGTAGTTCAACGGTAGAACTCCGGTTTTTGGTGCCGGCTGTTGGGGGTTCGAATCCCTCCGTCCCAGCCATTACAATTGAGCGCCCTGAGCCCATAACGGCCCAGGGCGCTTTCTTGTGGGCAAGCGGAGGGATTCGAACCCGCAAGGGTGCGAAGCCGAGGAAACGCGAAGGCGCCCCAAGCCCATTAAGACCAAGAGCGCCTAACATCAAGAAAATATCAGCCCAGTTCCGAAAAGCGAGCCGCATGCAACAACCAGGTAACCACAGGCCCCGGGAGAGCGGGGACACCGGCTTAGGTTTATCGCGAGTTCCGCACGAACAGGAGGCCACTTAATGTGGCCTCCGTCGTGAGCAGGACTGTAGAGCAGGAAACCTAAGCCGGTGTCCCCGCTCTCCCGGGGCCGAACGCCCTAGTTGTTGAGCATGCGGTCGAAGCTTCCCGAGTCGCCATCCCGATAGTCTGCGGTCATCAGAATCTCCTGCGGAATGCGCCCGCCCTCGCGCAGCACGTTGCGGAACTGCACGCGCGTGACCATGGGCAGATCCTTGATCGTCGCTGCCAGGTTCTGCGGCACGCCCTGGTTGGCAGCCGCGGGCTCGCACTCGCCGCCGGCCTTCACGCGACGCTTATGCTCGGCGAGCATGGCGCGGTACATGCCGGCATGCAGGCGAATCTCAACCACATTGGCATTGCGAGCCTGCTCGACGATGCGCGCGCCCTCGCGATCGATATCGCCCACGTAGTAGACGTAGTTAAAGCGATAGCCAATCTCGGCCAGATAATCATCCAGTGCGTGCGAGACGCTCGCTTTGCAGCCGCCGCCAAAAATCACGCCGCCCACTTTGATGCCAAAGAGCTTGGCATGTTTGCGTCCGCGCAGGAGCTTGACGATCTCGTCATAGGTATCCAGGTTCTCGACCATAATGAACGGCTTGTCGGCACCCAGCGTAAAGAAGCCCGTAAAGTGCACGGGGCGATTGGGGGCGACCTTGATCGCCTGCATGCTGATGCCCTTTTCGGTCATACGTCTGATCAGGCGCTCACCGTGCTTGCCGTCAAAAGCCTTCTCGTCGTTAAAGATCTGGTAGGCACGCTGGCGGCGCGAGGCAACCGGCGTATCGGCACCTCGGTTCTGCTCGATCCAAGCCTGGATGATTGCGATTTCCTCGGCAATCTTGCGGTTGGACATCTCGTTGTGCTGAGTGCGCTGCGGAGCCTTTTTGCCGTCCTTGCCCTCAACCTTTACAATCTGTGTCTGCTGCTCCTTGATCTTAGAGAGCGCCGTAGGCGTAGGGACAACTTTGAGCAGCTGCCTGCCTAAAACGCGGGCAAGGGCAAACGCCGAGACCTCGCCGTGGACTGCCGACTTGGGCTGCTGGGCAGCAGTATCTGCTGCGGTAGACTCCGGCTTCTTCTGAGACTTGCGCTTAGAATCGCCTTGGGAATTGCGCTCGCGCTTCGGCATAGACGCCTGCTTCTGCGGACGATCGGACTTGCTCTCCTTCGCCGGCTGGCGCTTAGGCTGCCCCGAAGAAACCTCGACCTTCGCATCCTCGTCCTGCGGCGTGGTCTTCTCGGCTGCAGTCTCGGCATGGGAACTGCGGCCCCCACGATGGCGACGGCGGCGAGGCTTGCTCGACGCGCCCTGCTCCGCCTGCTCATCAGTAGGTTGCTGGCCCTTGGCCTCGGCATCAACCTCAAGCTGCGGCTCAGCAGGCTTCTGTTCGCGAGCCGCCGGCTCAACGACCTTCTCGGCCTTCTCGTCCTGAGTGGTCGAAGCCGGCTCGCTCTTCTCCTGATGCCTTACGGGATACGCGCGCCCCGCAAAACCACGTCCGGGACGGCATGAACCCGGAGCCTTCTTGACCGGTTCATCGGACGCGTCAGCAGCCTCGACGGAATCCTGGACCTCGCATGCAATACCTCGCTGCTCGGCCTTAAAGTGGGCACCGCGGCGACGCTTGGGCTCCTGGATCTCAGCATGCTCTTGAGTGCGAGTCGGCTCCTGCGTCCCGACGGACTTTTCCTCGACGGCCTCAGCATCCGTCTCACCCTTTTGAGCAACGGCGCGACGGAAGCGCTCCTGCTGGGCGCGGCGCTGCGCATCGCGCTTGCCACCCCCGCCAAAACCGCCGCGTCCTGCCTTGGCCGTAAAGGCACGCACGACGTTCTCATCGAGCAACTCATCGGTATCGACATGCTCACGCGGAGCAGTTTCTTCCACAGCAGGCACGTCAGCGGAATCCTCGACGACAAAATCTTCGACGGACTCGGCAGGCTGCTCCTGGGCATCGAGGATCTCGGCATTGATGGTATAGAACGCCGGGCGCCCGTTAATGCCGCTACCCTCGATCTTGGTCACGATATTTGCCGCGATAAGCTCATCGCGCATCGCCTTGGTGTCACATTCCTTATCGACGGAACGGAAAATCTGCGCCAGCGCACTCGACTTGATCTTAAGCGCCTTGCGGCAGAGCAGGTCGTAGGCAACCAGCTTGGCACGCTCGGCAGAAAGCGACGTCTGGCTGCTCAGACGCTCAGCCAGGGCATCGACATTATTTTGGTTATCGGAATATACCGTCTTGGCCACGGGGCCCCTTTCATATGTACACATATACGTCTATATGGTACAACGCGCGCCCTTATCCACGCAAAACATCTGCGAGAACACTCGAGCATCACCCGCTTTTGCATGAAAAAAGACCGAGCCCGCGAAGTCGCGGACCCGGTCTTTCCGAGTCATATAGATGTGACGTCCAACTCGTCAGGCCGACTAAGCCTTGGCGGCCTCGGCGTCGGCAGGAGCCTCAGCGGCAGCGGCGCGGCCGTACTCGGCCTTGCCCATATCGGACCACTCGGGCTCCTCGTCGGGCATGGAACCGGCCTCCTTGCCGAAGAACTCCTTGAGGCAGTTAACGGCAACGATGAGGCCCAGGACCATCAGCAGGACGGCAAAGACGAGCTGCAGGCCCTTGGTGGCGGCGACGGAGACGGCGGCCGTGGTGGCGGTAGCCGGGATGGTGCCGAAGAAACCGTAGGCCTGGACGGCGGTCATGCAGCCCATGGCGCTCTGGACCAGCGAGGTGAAGGTGCAGCAGAGCAGGAAGACGACGGGCACGTAGAGCATCCAGCCCTTGCGGCCGGTGCACTTGCAGAACACGGCGAGGGTGATCATGGTCATACCGCCGAGCAGCTGGTTGGAAGCACCAAAGAGCGGCCAGATGTTGGCATAGCCACCAAAAGCGAGGGCGAGACCGGGAAGCAGGGTGACGACCGTGGCGAACCAGGGGTTGCCGAGGACCTTCATGTAGCCGGCCTTGGACTCGATGGCCAGGGCGTCGTTGGTCTGGGCAAAGAACTCGGAGAACGAGGTGCGGGCGATGCGGGCGACTGCGTCGAGCGAGGTCAGGGCCAGAGCGGAGACGTTCATGGTCATGAAGACGGTAGCGAGCGTGCCGTCAACACCGAAGGCCTGCATACCGCGGGAGATGCCGGCGGCGAAGATCTGGAACGGGGTGGAAGCGACACCGGCGTTGAGAGCGCCAGTACCGGCGGTGTTCATATCGGAGAACATGATGCCGGCGACGATGATGGCAAGGATGCCAACGAAGGACTCGACGATCATGGCGCCGTAACCGACCTTGACGGCGTCCTGCTCCTTCTCGACCTGCTTAGAAGAGGTGCCGGAAGAAACGAGGCTGTGGAAACCGGAGAGAGCACCGCAAGCGACGGAGACGAACAGGACCGGGAACATCATGCCGGAGGCAGTGGAGAAGCCGGTGAAGACCGGAGCGGTGATAGTGGCCTGACCGTTGACACCCAGGACGACGATGCCGAGGACAGCGCAGACGATCATGACGATCATCATGATGGAAGTGAGGTAGTCACGCGGGGTCTTGAGCATCTGGATGGGCATAGCGCCAGCGAAGACCAGGTAGACCATGACGACGGCGAACCACTGGAACTTATCCAGGTAGACCGGGAACTGCATACCGACGGCGAACATGAGAACCATGAGGATAACGCCGGTGACGAACTCGGCAGCGCCGGTGAGGTTGAACTTCTTCTGGGCCCAACCAAAGGCGATAGCGACGAAGGTGAACAGGATGGAGATGGTACCAGCGCAGCCGGCGGCATAGGACTTGGTGAAGTCGATGGCACCGGTAGCAGCACCAGAAGCGTCAACGGCCGGGGTGAACATGAACGTCTTGCAGACCATGTCGGTGAAGGCGGCGATGACGATGATGCAGAACAGCCAGCAGAACAGCAGGAACAGGCGACGGCCGGTCTTGCCGATGTACTTCTCGATGAGCTGAGCGAGCGACTTGCCGTTGTTCTTCATCGAAGCGTACAGGGCACCAAAGTCGTGGACGGCGCCAAAGAAGATGCCGCCGACGAGGACCCAGAGCACGACGGGCAGCCAGCCAAAGGCCATGGCGACGATCGTACCCGTAACAGGGCCAGCACCGCAGATCGAGCTGAACTGGTGCGAGAACGCAGTGAAGGCGGAGACGGGCGAGAAGCTGTTGCCGTCCTTCATGCGCTTGGCCGGCGTGAGGGCCTCTTTGTCAACGCCCCACTTGTTGGCCAGCCATCGGCCATAGCCCAGATAGCCGCAGGCGAGCACCGCCGCGGCCACAACCATGAGCAAAACTCCGTTCATTACATTTCCTCCTCTAAAAAGAACTTCCCAGACATAAAAAAATGAGGGCCGTCGGTTGCGCTCGACGGCCCTCATCTTCATCAGCCGCCCGTTATCGTACGGGCTAGCTGTATGTGCTAACCCGCATCAGATAATTACTACGCTGATAATGTTTAGCTGATGCGTGAACATGTCTAAGAAATCCTCTTCAATCATGATGCGAACGATCCGTGCGTGTTCACATCCCCCAGTGGTTGAAAAGGAGTATGAAACTTTAGTTGCCTAAAGTCAACGCAAATTTGTAATGAATTTTCAACTTTTTTTTGGATTTCTCGGTATTAAACGCCACTGACCTCGGACTTTACCCCACGACAGTTTTTGCATGAGAGATGCCCCTGAGAGCCGTGGGAGCCGGGCGGCGCATATGAACTTTCCTGCTCTACAGTCCTGCGCAAGACGGAAAGCACATTAAGTGCTTTCCTTTG
>OLOH01001570.1_pt1 | contig 12839 bp, 10 predicted proteins | sample 1673221 | NCBI WGS metagenome assembly OLOH01 (sample SAMEA3136767, study PRJEB25190) | human gut metagenome
CGTTGTTCGACGAACAGGGCAATGTACTGGAGAGCGGTTTGCTTTATAAGCGCCTGTGTGCCATGCTGGAGGAGGGCGATGCAAACAGCGCGGAAAATCTGCTGTTTGACGAAGTGGAAGCTCATCCCGACCCGGCATATTTGCAGGTGGCTGTGCAGTTCTATGCCGATTTGCAGCATTGGACGGACGCGGCGCTGGAAGCGGCTGATTTTTCCCGTCAGGAGGTTTTGGACGGCCTTGCAGCCGTGAAAGAGCTGTATGAGAAATATATGACTCCTGCAAATGAAGATCTTAAGAAAGCAATTTCTTTTGATAAGGTCGGAAATGTAACAGTAGAGAACCACAATGGAGATTCTGTTTCCTGTAAACAGTATACAGTTACACTCCCAACTGCAGATGTAAAGGCATATGTTACTGCATTATGCAATTATCTGAATGCATATGCATCTGAATTTATAACAGATGAGCAGCTTGAGTCTGCTGACATAACAAGATCAGATCTTGCACAGATATTTAATTATGTACCAACCTATTATGGTATGCTGTTCTCAAGAGATTTTGTATTAAATGTATATGTAAAGCATAATGAAGTTGTTAAACTGGGTATGGATTACAAGTTTACTGTACTTAATGCGGAGGCTTCACTGGCAGTTGACTTTATGGGTACAGACAGTCCGGCTGATGATATCTATGCAGTGCTTTCTGTTACAAAGGATGAAGAAGAACTTGCATCTGTTACGATCAGTGACAAGAGTGAGAATGGCAAGGGTTCATATACAAAGAAGCTGGAAGAGACAGTTGTTGTAAATGGAGAAACGACCGCAACTCTTACACAGAACAGTTCATTTGTAAAATCAACAAATGCATTTGAGAGCCATATGACAGTTTCTGCAGCAGAACAGCCTGTATTTACTTATGATCTGACAGGAAGCCTGAAGGACATCAACAAAGGAAAGTCCTATACAGTTGCTATAGATTCCCTGAAGGTAACAAACGGTGATTCTACCGTATATGCAGATCTGAGCGGTGAGATTAAATTAGGTGATCTTGGTGCTGAGATTAAGGCACCGGATTCTTCCAAGAATGTGATCGATTATACAGAAATGACAGATGATTACATGCAGAATAATATGAACACAGACAATCTGGAAAAGATCGTATCTGCATGGAAAAAGGCACTTGGTTCATCAGCAGATATAAAGGATGATATCAGTCTTGGAGATCTGACATCTTCTGATATTGATCTTGGAGATATCTCAGACATTGAGGATGATTCTGAGATGGTCGTAGACAGTGCTGATATTGATGATCAGGACTATTCCGGCATCAAGATGTCAGGCGACAGCTATACGATCGCGATCAAGGATCCGTCCGGCTATGACCGTGGATATGCAGATGATTCTGAAGTTGATATTTACAATGATAAGTACAATGTATACTACACACTGACACCGGATTGTGATAAAGAAAAAGAATGCGAGAACTTTAAAGCATATTTTGATTATCTTGGAGAAGATGGCAAAGTAGTTGATGAGAAGATGGAGCAGGTTACAGGTGCAAATGGCCAGACGCTGGACTGCTATGTAATAAATTCAGAAGTTTACGGAACAAATACCCGTGATTATTATTACTTCTATCCTGTCAACGACAAAGATTACCTGGTTGTAAATGTCAATGTATGGGCAGACGGAGAAGGCAAAGAAGTAAAGGCAGATATAACAGCTATAGCAGATGAGCTTGTAAATGATCAGGTCATTGATATACAGAAATAGCAGGAGAAAAGAATTCCGGGAGCACAGATAATATGAATGTAGTAGAAGTGAAAAGGGTAAGGATCGGTGAGGGCGCAACTAAGATCTGCGTACCGATGGTTGCACCGACAGACTATGATGTAGATGCGCAGATCCGTACGATCAAAAGATCTAAGACAGATCTGGTAGAATTCCGGGCAGACTGCTTTGAGGACTGTCTGGATATGGATATATTAACAAAGACGCTGGAAAAGATTCAGGATAAGTTATCTGAGTTCCCGATCATTTTCACATTTCGTACCAGAAGTGAAGGCGGCAGTCATGATATTACACCGGATCAGTACCGGGAAATGCTTCTGCATGTGATCAAAAGCGGATATGCGGATCTGATCGATGTAGAATATTTCTATGATATTCCATTCGTGACGGAAGTGATCGAGACAGCACATGCACATGGCGTAAAGGTTATCGTATCGAATCATGATTTTAAGACTACGCTACCGATGGAGCAGATCGTAAACCGGTTTAAAGATATGATCAATACCGGAACAGATATTGCAAAGATTGCAATGATGCCGGAAGATGGCTCGCAGGTTGTTGATATGATGCAGGCTGCAAAGGAGCTTCAGGAATCTGGAAATCAGACACCATTGATCGTTATTTCGATGGGTGAGCTTGGCGTATCCACAAGAACGACCGGAGAAATGTACGGAAATTGTATCTCATTCGCAACTGCGGGAATCCCTTCTGCACCGGGGCAGATCGATGTAGAAGCACTTCGCAGTCAGCTGGAAATGATACATAATATAATTGGCAGCTAAAGATGAAGGATGGAGACTGGATGGTTTTATTTGCAGAGAACAGGGATTTTTTGCAGATAAGATTCTCCGGTCTTTCTTCTTATAGAACAGGAGAGATCAGCTTGAAAGAATATATTAATCAATATCTGGACAGATACAGGAAAGCGGATTATTACCCATGGCATATGCCGGGACATAAAAGGCAGGATGTATTTAAAGATGATTTCTGGGAAAATATGTTTCTCTGGGATTTTACGGAAGCAGAAGGGCTGGACGATCTTCATGAACCGGAGCTGTTCATGAAGGACAGTTTGGAGCAGATGCAGCGGTTTTATGGTACGGAGAAAACCTATATGATGGTAAATGGAGCCACCGGAGGCATCCTGACAGCCTTGTATGCCTGTGCACCGGAGGGGGCATCTGTGTTGATGGGACGGAATTGTCACAAATCGGTTTGCCATGCAGTCAGTCTTCTGAATCTGAAGCCGGAATATGTCGTACCGGAGTTGCTGCCGGGAACGGATATATTTGCAGATATCACACCGGAACAGATGGAACAGGCATTAAATGAACTAAAAAAAACGGACAGGCTGCCGGCTGTGGTTGTTATCACATCCCCAACGTACGAGGGCGTGATATCAGATATCTGTGGGATTAAAAATGTGCTTGAGCCATATAATATTCCATTGATCGTAGATGAGGCACATGGAGCACATCTCCCGTTTATGCCGAAACGAAATCTGTCAGCGGTCGCAGCAGGAGCAGATCTGGTCATACAGAGTACGCATAAGACGCTTCCTTCACTGACACAGACAGCACTTCTTCATGTGAACCGGAAGGAGCTGGTTCCGAAGGTGGAGCGGTATTTGCATATTTTTCAGACATCATCACCCTCTTATCTGTTCACACAGAGCATGGAGAAAGCAGTCGTATATGCGGGGAATCATCCGGAAGTATTTGATGCATATAGAAAACGACTAAAGCATTTTCGAAAAAAATGTAAGGAACTGAGGCATATCAGACTGTTACAACCGAAGCAGACATGTTATGCTTATGATAAAGGTAAGCTTGTATTTACTGTATCAGGTGTGCACCCGGCAGAACCGGGAACGGACAGCCGGAACGACATTCCGGCTACAGGACCGTGGCTTGCGCATGTATTAGCGGCGGAATATCAGCAGGTGGTTGAGATGGCAGGAACGCATCATGTGATCCTGATGACCTCATTTGCAGATAAGAAAAAGGCATTTGAGCATCTCTATGAGATATTGAAACATATAGATTCGGAGCTGACAGAAGCAGCGGATAAAGCAGGAAGAAATGCAGATCAGATGAACCATGTAGATTCCATGTCGGTGCTACCGGATATGGAGAATGCCGTTTTATGTAGTACAGGGTTTCATCTGCCGGAGCAGGTTATGACGCCGGGAGCAGCGTGGAGACTGGATAGCAGCAGAGAGAAGCTGGCAGAGGCGGAAGGAAGCATAGCGGCAGATTATGTATATGCATATCCACCTGGAATTGCAGTTATAACACCGGGCGAGAAGATCGACGGGCAGGTGATCCGGGATATTACGCAGATGGTGGAAACCGGTCTGAATATGATCGGAGTCGAATATCAGACGGATGGGATCTATATTCCGGTTACAGAACCTGTGCGGTAAAGAAAACATCAAAAGTTCAGGTGTTTAGATGACGATCATTCATTTACAAATATGATTAAACACATAAAGGAGCATGGAATATATGCAGGGAATATTTATAACGATGGAAGGTCCGGACGGAGCCGGTAAGACAACACAGATCGAACTGTTAAAGGATTATCTGAATAAAAAGGGATATGATGTACTTATCACCAGAGATCCGGGCGGAAATGCTGTCAGTGAAGCAATCCGTGAGGTCATTTTGAATAAAGATTTTACAGAGATGGGATATATGACAGAGCTGTTATTATATGCAGCAGCGAGAGCACAGCTTGTAAAGGAGAATATCAAGCCGGCATTATCTGCAGGCAAAGCAGTTATCGCAGACCGTTTTGTGGATTCATCAGCCGTATATCAGGGAATCGGACGGGGACTTGGAATTGATACCGTTTATAAAGTAAATGAATTTGCCTTGCAGGGCATTCTGCCGGATATGACATTTTTAATGGACCTGGATGCAGAAGTCGGTATTGCCAGAAAGAAAAATCAGGCAGAGCTTGACCGTATGGAACAGGAAAGTCTGGACTTCCATAAGAAGGTTGTTGAGGGCTATAGAAGTCTTGCAGAAATGAATCCCGATCGTATCGTAAAAGTCGATGCAGCTTTGCCAAAAGAGGCAATACATGATATAATAACTTCGTATGTAGAAAAATGGCTGGCAAGACCATAGCATAAGCAAGGAGAATAGCATGATAGAATTTTCTGAAATTATCGGACATGAGGATATAATCCAGCATTTTAAGAGGAGTATAGAGATGGGAAAGGTATCCCAGGGCTATATCATAAATGGAGAAGAAGGCAGCGGAAAGAAGACTCTGACGCGTGCCATAATCAAGACTCTGGAGTGTGAAGAAGGCGGAACGGAACCATGCTGCAAGTGCAAATCATGCAAGCAGATGGATACGGATAATCAGCCGGATGTTACATGGGTCACACATGACAAGCCAAATGTGATCTCGGTAGAGGAGATTCGTGATCAGGTAAATAAAGATATAACGATCAAACCGTATAGCAGCCGGTACAAGATCTATGTGATCGACGATGCACAGCTTTTAAATGCAAATGCACAGAATGCTCTGCTCAAGACAATCGAGGAGCCACCGGAGTATGCGATCATTTTCCTGCTGACCAGCAATATTGACAAGATCCTTCCGACGATCATTTCCAGATGTATCGTACTGAATATCAAGCCTGTCAGAGAGCGGGATGTACTGGATTACCTGATGAATGAGCTGAAGCTTCCAAAGGAAAAAGCAGATTTCTGTATGGACTTTGCACAGGGAAATCTGGGTAAGGCGATCCGGCTTGCGACCAGTGAAGAATATAAAGAGATCATAGAGGATGTAACAGGCATTCTCCGCAGGATCCCGGATATGACAGTCGATGATATTATATTTGCGATCAAGAATATGAACCATCATAAGCTGAAGATCAGTGATTATATTGATCTGATGATGATGTGGTATCGTGACATCCTGATGTTAAAGATCACAGGAAATGCCGGACGACTGATGTTTAAGGAATATTATACAGATATCCGCAAACAGTCAGCTCACATTTCCTATGAGGGTATCGAGAATGTTTTAAAGGCGATGGATAAGGCGAAGATCCGTCTGGAAGCAAATGTTAATTTTGATGTGGCTATGGAACTTATGCTTCTGACTATAAAGGAGAATAAATAATGAAAGAGATCATAGGAGTCCGGTTCAGACCGAACGGTAAGATTTATTTCTTCTCACCGGGAAATCATGATGTAGAATGTGGACAGTTTGTTATCGTGGAGACTGACCGTGGCGTTGAATTCGGCAAAGTGGTTCTGGGAAAGAGAAATATAGACGATGGCAAGATCGTATCTACTTTAAAGACCATCATAAGAGTAGCTACAGATGAAGATAAGAAGAAAAATGAAGACAACAAGGAAAAGAGCAAAAAAGCATTTGTGATCTGTAAAGAAAAGATTGCAAAGCATAAGCTTGATATGAAGCTGATCGATGCGGAGTATACATTTGATAACAACAAGGTGTTGTTTTATTTTACAGCAGATGGAAGAATTGATTTCCGTGAGCTGGTAAAGGATCTGGCATCTGTATTCAAGACCAGGATCGAGCTCCGGCAGATCGGTGTCCGTGATGAGACCAAGATGGTCGGCGGTATCGGTATCTGCGGCAGGGAACTGTGTTGCCATAAGCATCTTTCGGAATTTGTTCCGGTATCGATCAAGATGGCAAAGGAACAGAATCTGTCTCTGAATCCGACAAAGATATCCGGTGTGTGCGGCAGACTGATGTGCTGCCTGAAGCATGAACAGGACACATATGAATGTTTGAATGAAAAACTTCCAAATGTTGGCGATTTTGTCCGTACAACAGATGGAAACAAAGGTGAAGTCTTATCTGTAAGCGTTCTTCGCCAGAAGGTAAGGATTGTTGTTACGGATAAGGATGACAATAAAGAGGTTATGGAATATCCGGTCAGTGAATTAAAATTCAAGCCGAAGAAACGCAGAAGTACAGAGCGTATCAGCGACGAAGAATATAAGGCATTGGAAGCACTGGAAGATAAGGGAGGGAAATCCAAGTTTGATGATTGATCTTCTCCCTGATGAACGAATCGATGATCTGCAATGCAAGGGACATCAGATCATACAGAATCCGAATATGTTCTGCTTTGGTATGGATGCGGTGCTGCTTGCAAATTTTGTAAAGCACAGACGGGATGGCATGTACATGGATCTGGGAACAGGAACCGGTGTGATACCGATCCTGCTGGCGGCAAAAGAGCCGTCTGACGGCACCTGCCAATTTATCGGTCTGGAGATTCAGGATGCCTGTGCAGAGATGGCTGGAAGAAGTGTCCGATTAAATGATCTGGAACAGAAGGTTCGAATCGATCATGGAGATATCAGAGAGGTCTCCTGTAATTACAGGAAGGCCTTTTTTGATATTGTGACATCGAATCCTCCATATATCAGCGGAAATCATGGACTGACGAATCCGGATGAACCGAAGAATATTGCCAGACATGAAATCTGCGTGACGCTTTCGGATGTGATCGAAGCAGCAGCATATCTGCTGAAGCCGGGCGGCAGTTTCTATATGATACACAAACCATTCCGGCTGGCGGAGATCTTTGAAGGGCTGCTTGCAAATGGATTGGAACCGAAGCGGATGCAGCTCATTCATCCATATATTGATAAAGAACCGAATATGGTGATCGTAGAGGGCGTAAAGGGCGGTAATTCCAGAATCAAGATCGAGCCGCCGCTGATCGTCTATAAAGAACCGGGCGTTTACACGGAACAGCTTCTTGCCACGTATGAAGGAGAAGCAAAGAAATAAAACAGACAGAACAGGAGAATCTACATGGCGGGTATATTATATCTGGTCGCTACACCGATCGGGAATCTCGAGGATATGACATTCCGGGCGGTGCGTACACTGTCCGAGGTGGATCTGATCGCAGCAGAGGATACGAGAAACAGTATCAAGCTGTTAAACCATTTTGAGATTAAAACGCCAATGACCAGTTACCATGAATTTAATAAATATGATAAGGCGAAGGTTCTGGTGGACAAGCTTCTTGCAGGAACAAATATTGCTGTTATAACCGATGCAGGAACGCCGGGTATCTCGGATCCGGGCGAGGAGCTGGTACGGCAGGCACTTGCAGCAGGAGTAACCGTAACAGCTGTACCGGGGGCATGCGCCTGTATCACGGCGCTGATCTCATCGGGATTGCCGACCAGACGGTTTACATTTGAAGCATTTCTGCCACAGGACAAGAAAGAAAAGGCAGAGGTTCTTGCAGGATTAAAGGATGAGACCAGAACGATGGTGATCTATGAAGCACCACACCGGCTGCAGAAGACACTTGCGGAATTATTTGATACACTTGGCGACCGCAGGATCACACTTTGCCGGGAACTTACGAAGCGGCATGAAACAATCGAACAGTTTCTGTTGTCGGAAGCGATCGCCTATTATGCAGAGCATGAGCCGAGAGGTGAATATGTGATGGTGATCGAGGGCATGGATGTGGCTGCGGCAAAAGCAGAAAAGCAGCAGGAATTTCTTTCGATGACGATAGAAGAACATGTTGCCATGTATGAGAAACAGGGCATGACGAAGAAGGATGCGATCAAACAGGCGGCAGCAGACCGTGGCGTTCCAAAGCGTGAAGTATATAATGTGGTAATGCGATAGAAATAAATAGTTATAAAGTTCATGCCGGAATGAATCATGTGAGATAAAAATGGTGATTTGCAGGCAATTATAAACAGATGAAAGGTGAAAGGGGTATAAGCATATGACGTGGTTGGAAATATCAGGAACAGTTGGCAGGGTGGCAGCCTGCCTTGGATTTTTTATTGCAGGTATGGTGATCTTCTATCTGCTGACAAAGGTGATCTACCGGATACCGGAGAAACAGCAGTTAGAGCGGCTGCATGAACCGGGAAAGTTCAGAAATGCAGGGATCATTATATTTGGTGGTCTGGCAGCAGTTTTATTTACCGGATTTTTCGGAATGGGGTTACAGGGGATTATTTATTTCCTGTTTCTGGCGGTTCTTACGGTAGTGACCTTTATAGATATGGATACCATGGAGATCCCGTTTATACTGAATGTCATTATTTTCGTGATGGGTGTGGTATCTCTGATCCTTCAGTTCGTGTCCGATGCAGCTCCGGGGTCTGAGTTCCTTGCAATGGATGGGGTTACGATCGTATCCAGACTGATCGGTATGATCTGTATCAGCCTTCCGTTATATCTGATCGTTCTTATTATTCCGGAAGGCTTTGGCGGCGGAGATATCAAGCTGATGTTTGCTGCCGGCTTCTTACTTGGCTGGAAAGCAACAGTAGTTGGTTTCTTTATCGGACTGATCCTTGGCGGAATCTATGGCGTGATCTGTCTGGTTCGCAGAAGCCATGGTAAAAACGACCATTTTGCATTTGGCCCTTTCTTAAGCGTAGGTCTGGCTATTACATTATTCTGTGGAAATGATCTCATGAACCGGTATATTGATTTCTTGAAAGCAGCAATGAACCCGGAGATGTAAAGAGATAAATCCCGAGCTGATATTATTTATAGAAAAAACTGCTTGTGTATTCGGATGAGATTGAGTATACTAAAGGGTATGGATGTTTAACGCGTTAAAGCGTTTGAGCGAAAAAGTTGTAATATACGGAGGAATATAGGTATGCCAATTATAGATTATCTGGAAAGAAATGCCAGAGAATTTGGGGATGATGTAGCGCTGGTTGAGATTAATCCGGATGTCACAGAGACGAGAAGAGTGACATGGAGAGAATATGAGCTGATCGAGGCGAATCCAACCTGTCAGTATAGACGGGAGATCACATGGAATGTATTTAACGAGAAAGCCAATCGTTTTGCAAATCTTCTGGTTTCCAGAGGAATCCAGAAAGGAGATAAGATCGGTATCTTGATGATGAACTGTCTGGAATGGCTTCCGATCTATTTTGGAGCATTAAAGACAGGAGCTTTGGCAGTGCCGCTTAATTTCCGTTATGATGCAGAGGAGATCAAATACTGCGTAGAGCTTGCGGATGTGGATGTACTTGTATTTGGACCTGAATTTATCGGGCGAGTTGAGACAGTTGTAGATGAGATCGCAGAGAAGCGTATTCTGTTATATGCCGGTGGCAACTGCCCAACATTTGCAGAGGACTACGACAAGTTGACAGCAAACTGTTCCAGTACCTTTGAAAAGAGAGACATTAAAGACAGTGACGATGCAGCAATCTATTTCTCATCAGGAACAACAGGTTTTCCAAAGGCAATCTTACATAACCATGAGAGCTTGATGCATGCAGCTACAGTTGAGCAGAAGCACCATGGACAGACAAAGGATGATGTATTCTTATGTATTCCGCCTTTATATCATACAGGTGCAAAGATGCATTGGTTCGGAAGCCTGATCACAGGCGGAAAAGCAGTTCTGTTAAAGGGTGTTAATGCAAAGACGATTCTTCAAACTGTATCCGATGAACAGTGTACCATTGTATGGCTGTTAGTACCATGGGCACAGGATCTGCTGCTGGCATTAGAATCAGGTGAAGTAAAATTATCAGATTATAAGCTGGATCAATGGAGACTGATGCATATCGGAGCACAGCCGGTTCCACAGAGCCTGATCAAACGTTGGAAAGAATATTTTCCACATCACCAGTATGATACAAACTATGGTCTGTCAGAGTCTATCGGACCGGGTGCGGTACATCTGGGTGTAGAGAATATCGATAAAGTTGGTGCGATCGGCGTGCCGGGATATGGTTGGCAGGTGCGTATCGTAGATGAAGATGGTAAAGATGTGAAGCAGGGAGATGTTGGAGAACTGCTATTAAAGGGACCTGGCGTTATGACCTGTTATTATAAGAATCCGGAAGCAACGGCTGAGACATTAAAGGATGGATGGCTGTATACCGGAGATATGGCAGAGCAGGATGCAGATGGCTTCATCTATCTGGTTGACCGTAAGAAGGATGTTATCATCAGCGGTGGTGAGAATATTTATCCGGTACAGATCGAGAATTTCCTGAGTAAATATCCAAAGGTCAAAGACGTAGCAGTTATAGGGCTTGCAGATCCACGACTTGGTGAGATCACGGCAGCGATCATCGAGACAAAGGACGGTGTGGAATGTACCGAAGATGAGATCAATGAATTCTGCAAGGAGCTTCCAAGATACAAGAGACCAAGAAGAATTATTTTTGAGGATGTACCGAGAAATGCAACCGGTAAGATCGAGAAGCCGCTCCTTCGTAAGAAGCATAAGAGCGATAACCTTGTTGCAGCCGAGAATAATGCATAAAGAGATCACAGATCGTGGTATTATACAGATAAAGAATGCAGAATCTGATATGTATTCTTTACAAATCCAGATGTGTGTGCTTAAATATATAGTCGGAATTACAAAATACAACAGGAAGGTAAGATGATCATGAAGACACCATTTGTAACAAAAGCACAGGTTGATGAGATGATTAAGAAATACCCAACACCATTTCATCTTTATGACGAAAAAGGTATCAGAGAAAATGCAAGAAAGTTATATCAGGCATTTTCATGGAATAAGGGATTTAAGGAGTTCTTTGCGGTAAAGGCAACCCCAAATCCTACTATTCTTCGTATTTTAAAGGAAGAAGGATGCGGTACAGACTGCTCATCACTGACAGAGCTTATGATGTCAGATAAACTGGGATTTACCGGAGACGAGATCATGTTTTCATCCAATGATACGCCGGCAGAGGAATTCATCCTTGCAAAGAAGCTTGGTGCAACGATCAATCTGGATGATTTCACACATATTGACTTCCTTGAAAAGACAGCAGGAATTCCCGAGAAGATCTGCTGCAGATATAATCCGGGTGGAACATTCTCTATTTCCACAACGATCATGGACAACCCTGGAGATGCCAAGTACGGTATGACCAAGGATCAGATCATAGAAGCGTATCGTATCCTGAAGGATAAAGGAGTAAAGAGATTTGGAATGCATGCATTCCTTGCAAGTAATACTGTGACAAATGACTACTATCCGGTTCTTGCAAGAACCTTATTTGAGGTAGCAGTTGAGATTAAGGAAAAGACAGGCGTAAAGCTTGACTTCATCAATCTGTCAGGCGGCGTAGGTGTTCCGTATACACCGGATAAAGAGCCGAATGATATCCTTGCGATCGGTGAAGGTGTAAGAAAGGTATATGAGGAGATTCTGGTTCCTGCTGGAATGGGTGACGTAGCCCTCTATACAGAGCTTGGACGATTCATGCTGGCTCCATATGGTCATCTGATCACAACAGCCATCCATGAGAAACACACCCACAAGGAATATATCGGTGTTGATGCATGTGCAGTCAACTTAATGAGACCTGCAATGTATGGTGCATATCACCATATTACAGTCATGGGAAAAGAAGATACGCCGTGTGATCATAAATATGATGTAACAGGTTCCCTTTGTGAGAATAATGACAAATTTGCAATTGACCGTATGCTTCCGAAGATTGATATGGGAGATGTTCTGGCAATTCATGATACAGGAGCACATGGCTTTGCAATGGGATATAATTATAACGGCAAGCTGAAATCCGCAGAGGTTCTTCTCTGTGAGGATGGCAGCACGAAGCTGATCCGCCGGGCAGAGACACCGGATGATTATTTTGCTACATTAGACGGTTTCTGGGATGTAGATCTGAACGTAAAATAAGAGTGCTTAAGCCTGCTGAAAGTTGCAGTGACGGTCATAGAAAAAACATAAAAAAACAGCCATTTTGGAGAAATATGTGTTTCCAAAATGGCTGTTTTAGTTTATACTGAATTTTAGTCAGGCTTTTTCAGGTTCCGGGTAATCAATACCAAATGTGTCAACAGTTACGGAAGCCATTTTCTGTTCTTTTACAGGACGATCACCGTAAGTTGTTCGGGTTGTTGCAATCTTATTTACAACATCCATTCCTTCGATTACTTTGCCAAATGCAGCGTATGCACCGTCTAAATGAGGAGCGGCCTTGTGCATGATAAAAAACTGGGATCCTGCAGAATTTGGCATCATGGAACGAGCCA
>OLOH01001579.1_pt1 | contig 12770 bp, 10 predicted proteins | sample 1673221 | NCBI WGS metagenome assembly OLOH01 (sample SAMEA3136767, study PRJEB25190) | human gut metagenome
CCGTCTCCGTTGCTGTCGCAAAAACTCCGGGGATAAATCTGATAAACTACGCTTTCTTTCCACCATGCTTTGGTCATAAGAAATCCCTTCCTGTTCTTGCATAGTCTTGTAGTTGGCAAAGAGCCAGCACGCCCTGGTCGGAGCCTAAAAGGCCATGGTCGCCAATTTGCCTTAGATTATAGCAGAAGCAGGTCAAAAATGAAAGCAGTTCCATCGGGTTTCGTAAGAAAAGTCCAATGTATTTCAAGGATATTTCCCAGGTAGGGCGGGGAAAGGCTTTCTTTTTAAAGTGTTTACATGTATACTAAAAAGCAGAAAAGAAGCTTCCTTTTCGGACGTGAAAGCTGATGTAGGTTTCCGGTTTGTACAAAGAAAATATGGTGAAGCGAAACAGGAAAATGTGGGATGGAGGGATGGCTTATTTTACCAAATCCTTGCACAAGAGACGTTAAAAAGCTGGCAGGGCGCAGAAAACTCCGATTATTTTGGGCCGTTGTCATGGCTTTGTTTCTTGCGGCCAACCTGAGCGGATGTATTGCATATCGGCCACTTCGGCTCCCCCAACTTCAGGAGTTTGAAAGGAACGTCCGCCTCAAATACCCCCTTTCTGCAATTTCCTGCAAATACGACTATGAAGTAGGGGTGTCCATCACGGTGGACAGACTTGCCTTTGATGAAGAATGTGCTTACACCATTCTCGGTTACCTGCAACCCATTGTCCGGGATGAGGAGTTTATTCAGGATCTCTTTGAACTGTTCGAAGAAGAATCACACGGCGAGCCAAATTGGGAGAACGGCAGGCGCCCGGAAATCTATGTGTTTCTGAGTGTTTGTGGATTTGATCGTTATCAATTTACAACCAGAGCTACCAAGGAAGGGTATAATTCTGGGCGCGATCCGGATTCCTATACCTGGGACGGCTATACCACATGGTATGGGACGGAAGTTGTAAACAACGTGCCCCAGGAGATTTATTCGGAGACGATCAAAGAAAAGATCGAGCAGTATTCCGCTCCGTGAGGGGGAAAGTGACGACAAGGCTGAGAGAAATCTCAGCTTTTCGCTTTTTGAGGACTACTTGATTACACCTTTGTGAATAGAAGAAAAATAATACTAAAAATATAGATATATTTCTGCAAATATGGTATGATTTCGCTGTGAGAAACCAGATATGAAATTTCAAATAGGGGTGATCCTATGTCGGAAACTTTCTGCGGAAAATCTTGTGAGGAATGTGCACAAAGAGAGATGCTCCAATGTCCCGGCTGCAAGGAGGGCCCCGGGCGCTCCTTTGGGGGAGATTGCGAACTGGCTCAATGCTGCCGGGAAAAGGGCCATGAGACTTGCCAAACTTGCACATTTCAGGGAACTTGCGCCAAGCTGCATAGCCGGGATCGCCAAATCGAATCCATACAGTGGAAACGTGATTTTGAACATCGCCATCGGGAAGAGATGGCAAGGCGTGTGCCGGTCTTGGGCAGGTGGCTTTGGATTCTGTTCTGGCTGGTCATCCCTTCCATCATTGGGGCTATTTTGGAGAATGATACTGTGAAAAGTATAGCTCCCCACATTTATATTTTTGGAGCGCTGTTAAGCGTTGCTTGTTCCATTGCCTATGGATTTATTTTGCTCAAGCTGTCCAGCGAAGAAGACAGGTACAGGACCGCCGGTATTTGCACCTTGATTCCCGCTGCGCTAGATGTGCTTGTGATTGCTTTTTCCGGTGCCGGGGAAGCGGCGGGCTTGTTGCTGTTTGTCACCATTCCCGTTGCGATTGTGGCCCTGGTGGGAGAGTACTATGAATACAGTGCCCATTCCGCGGTGCTTCGGGGAGTGGATGACATTCTTTCCGACAAATGGATCAATCTCTGGAAATGGAATGTTGGTTTTTTGGCAGGAATGATTGGCGGTATTGTTCTGGGGCTGATTATACCGATCCTTGGGGTTGTGGCTCTGCTGGTTTCAGGGATCGGGCTGATTGTGGTAAGCATTGCAAAGCTGGTTTATCTCTATCAAACTGCGAACGTGTTTCGAAATTACACGGTGTGACACATTTTTCTCTCTTCTCAAACAGAATAAGACAAAGTTTCATCACAAAGCGTTGGGGAGGTTGTCTCCCTGACGCTTTATTTTTGTCATCCGGTGCTTGGGCATATTTGGCACAGAGAGAAATAAAGTATATGAATCATAAAAAATATGTTTCATGTACTATTGACAAGACTCATGCGCATGTGTATTCTAAAAAGTAAGAGAACAAGCACTTAGAAAGGGCGTGTAAATCCGGCTATGGTGTTGACAAATCGGGAAGAAGAATTGATGGATTTCCTGTGGGAGCAAAATAAGCCGTTGGCAGCAAACGAGATTTTGGCGGAGTGCAAAGAGCGTTCCTGGAGCGACCGTTATTTGCAGGTGATGCTTCGCTCTCTCGAGAAAAAAGGGGCAATCGAATCCTGTGGAACAGTGCGTCAGGGAAATCATTACTCCCGGCAATTCCACTGCCGCCTGACCAAGGAGGAGTATTTTGCCCAGCTTGCCCAGGCCAGTGGGGTGAATTCCAGGCTGTTTGCCAGGGCGGTAGTTTCTTTGGCCGCGAAAGCTTCCCCGAAAGAGCAGGAAGAAGTGATCCGAGAGCTGGAACAGCTGCTGGAAGAGTACAAACAGAAGGAATGATTCTCTATGAGTGTATCAGGATGGGGTTTGGGAATGGCCATAATCTCCGGCACAGTGCTGATTTTATGCCTGCATCTCCTGAAAACGTATCTCCAAAAATATTTGGGCGAGTCCGGGATGGTGGCGGCCTATCTGCTTTGTGGAATTCGCATGCTGGTCCCTGTGCAGTTGGCGGTTCCTGTGGCCATTCTTCCGTATAAGGCCCCCTTTGACGCACCTTCAGAAAACCAGATTGGATGTTTGACCGTGGCGCTTATTTTGTGGGGAGTGGTGGCTGCAATTTTGCTGATGCTTTTTGGGGGACGCTATTTGACAACGTCCAGACATCTTTCCCGGTTGGGAAGAGAGAATCCTATGGCCGCGGCGATTTTAAACCGGCTTCTAAAAGACCATTCCTGTAGGGGAAAGATACAGGTGCTTTGCTGCCCGGAAGTGAAGATCCCCCTGGGCGTGGGGCTTTTTCGCAGAAAGATCTTGCTGCCCCAGAAAAGCTATACCCAGGAAGAACTTTCCATGATCCTTTGCCATGAGATCACCCATTTCCGCAAAGGGGATCTGTGGATCAAATTTCTGGTGTGTGTCTTTTGCTGCCTGTTTTGGTGGAATCCGGCGGCGTATTTGCTGCAAAGGGACGTGGAGCAGCTGTTGGAGCTCCGCTGTGACCGGATTGTGACCCGAAATCTCACCCAAGAGGAAAAAGCGGCGTATTTGTCCGTCTTGCTGGAAGCTGTCAAACAATCCGTCGGCAGAAGGGAGAATACTTTTCCCTTTTTCGGAGCACAGCTATTTTCAACTGGCCGCAGTGCGATGACAGAACGGTTTCGGGCAGTGATGGCACGGCCTGAACCGAGAAAATGGTGGAGATTGTGGGCGTCGGCATTTTTGGTTACCTGCCTGGCGGCGGTCAGTGTGCTGCTGGCTGGGGTTTCCTGCGATGAAACAGTGGGTCAAACGGTCATCACTGTGGTCAACGGGACAGCACCGGGGGAAGAGTCCACCTGGGCGTTTGACACGGAGGAAGGTTTTATTCAGCTGCCGGAACAGGAGGCCCAACATTGGTTAGAATCTCAGGGCTATGAGGTACAAATAGAAACGGTGGGTTGAAAACGCGCTGCCTGGAAGGGAGGAAGGACGGTGCTTTGGTGGGAAGAAGTAAAAAGAGCTATCCTAGGGAAAAAGAGCCAAAGTCTGCTGCAAATGGGCCTTGCCTGCCTCCTGCTGCTCTGCCTGGAACTTTACATGGGAAACATCCAAAGCAACCAAACAGCCCTTTGGCAGGCTGGGCAGGAACTACCTGTGGAGGTAAAGGTGGTCAGTACGGATGGTTCCCAGGACGTGGGAATCCGCATTGAGGAAAACAAGTTGGAAGGCCTTCTGGATGCAGGGGTCAAAAACCCTGTTTACTCTGTCCAGATCGCTGGCAATGTGGACCCGGTCAACCAGGTGGAGCCTGTAAAAGCCTGCGACACCTCCCTGTATGGGATCAATTCCTTGGAGGGCTTTTCCTTTGTGGAGGAGGATTCCTTCACCTTTGCCCCGGGGTATGACCAGGATTTTGTGGAAGGGCAGAAGGCCATTTGCGCTATTTCCACCAGCTATGCCGCAACCTACGGCGTGGAGTTGGGGGACAGCCTGGATCTGCCTGTTTACTCCATTGAATACGACCAAACGGGATATAGCTTTCAGTTTGGCAGTTTGGGTACTGTTTCACTGAAAGTGGTGGGGATCTTTCAAGAGAGGGCAGGCGGCCAAAGTGTGGTCAATGGAATCGTGCCCATTGGTTGGGTGCGCGATCTTTTTGAGAAAAACAGCGCGCCGTTTTTCTATCACTCCTTCCAGGGGTTGGTGGAGCATCCGCTAGAATTAAACGGGTTTAAAAGCGCAGTGGAAAAATTGGGATTCCGAGAGATCAATCCCACCGCAGCGGACCCCCGCACAGGAAATGCCTTGGAGATCCAGGACCGTGTGTTTCGGGAAACAGCGGAAAGGCTTATGGCAAACATTCAGATATTCCAACGGTTTGCCCCAGCTTTTTGTGTCTTGATCGGAGCCTTGGTGATGGTCACCACCTTCTTTATGTTGCGGAGTACACGCCGGGAGATTGCCATTGCCTCCGCTTTGGGAAAGCCGTTGCTGCAGTCCGGAGGAAAGCTCCTTTTGGAACATTTGCTGCTCACCTTTGTGGGGAGCGGTATTGCGGTTGCTTTTTCGGCGGTGTTTCTGGGAGCCGCGGCCATCAAAATCGGCTTGGTGTTTGTGGGAGTCTCGGTGGTGGGAAGTATGGGGGCAGTCGTGCTAGTTTGCCGGTTTAATGTGCTGGAAATCCTCACCAAACAAGAGGGAGCCTTGTGAGAAAGGGGTGGCCGCTGTGGCAATGTTAGAAGCCAAGGATGTCAGCTTTGTGTATCAGACGAAATATCAACGAACTCAGGCGCTCAAGGGTGTGAGCTGCACCTTTTCCCCGGGGAAATTTTACGCGATTGTTGGACCTTCTGGTTGCGGAAAGACCACGTTTCTTTCCTTGCTGGCAGGGCTTGGGACTCCCACGGGTGGGGAGATTCTGTTTGACGGACAGCCTTTAAAGCAGATCGGGTTTGAAAAATATCGCCGGGAGAATGTGTCGGTGATCTACCAAAATTTCAATTTGTTCCCGTTGCTCACAGTGCTGGAAAACGTCCTGTTTCCCATGAAAGTAGAGCGGAGAAACAGGGCAGCCTGCAAAGAACGTGCCAGAGAGCTGCTCCAGAGCGTGGGATTGACATCGCAGCAGGAGAAGAAATTTCCGGCCATGCTCAGCGGAGGAGAACAGCAGAGAGTGGCCATCGCACGGGCCCTGGCGTCTCAGGCCAAGGTGCTGCTGGCTGATGAACCCACCGGCAACCTGGACACGGAAAACGGGCGCGCCGTGCTGGACATTTTAAAAGGACTTGTCTCGCAGCGGGGATGCTGCCTGATCATGGTGACTCACGACTTGACCATTGCCAGCCAAGCGGACGTGGTGGTCCACATGCGGGATGGGGCCATTGTCAGCGTCCAGGAACAGTGGGACCCAAAGGAGGGAGGAGTGCTGTGAAAAACAGTTTGAAGCAGTTGTTTCGTGCACCGGTGAAGCTGTTTCTGTGTGGGTTGGCTGTCATGGGGAGTACAGCCTTGTGTGTGTTAGGATTGATCTTGTGGCAGCGGGCGGAGGGTGAGATCCGTTCCTTGGAAGAGAATTTTACCACTCTTGCCACCGTGGAGCAGACTCCGAATGCCACAGAACTTTCCTCTGTGTGGGACGCTGCATTGGGTGCTTACACCCATTCCTCCGCTGCGGTGTATGACTCTTTCCTACCGGTAGATATGGTGGAGGAAACGGGGTTCCCCTTTGTGGCCGGGCCTGAGAAACGGCCCTATTACGGCGCTCATCTTCCCAGTGGATTAGAGACGACCACTACCCGGCAGGCCACGTCCAACGATTACATTGTGGAATTTACACCCCAGGAAACCTGTGTTCCCACCCAACCGGTAAGGGTAGATGTGGTACAGGTGCTCTTTGGCAATCACGATGGGGATTCCCTTTGGTTCTGCGACCATTTTTCCCAGAATCCGCCCACTTTGGAAAAAGGGAAAACTTATATTGCTTGTATGCAGTATTGGCCCAATACCCATGGGGAGGCAATTTCCACTACCGTGGAATTTGTCCCACTTCTGTGTCCCTATACCACCCAGTGTGACAGCTCCGGAAATAGGCTGGAAAGCGCAGTGGTCCCGGATAGGGATACTCTTTGGGAGGAAGTGACGGACGGCTTTTTTGAAACGGGCCGGGGCCAGTATTGGCTCAATTTAGCGGAGTCCCTCCAAGGGCTGGATACTACTCTCCCGGTCCTTCCCACGGACAGCCTCTCCTTGCTGCCTTCTTTCCACCAGGATAAAGCCACGCTGGTGGAAGGGGAGGAAATCACAGAGGAACAATTCCAAGAAGGGGCTTCTGTGTGTCTCATTACAGAGGAGTTTGCCCGAACCAATGGACTGCATTTGGGAGATTCCCTGCCACTGTCCCTGTACTTTGCAAATTACAACACACCGGCAAGCCAGCTGTTTGGGTACGCATCCAGCGCGTTGGACTTTTCACTGTTAAATAGGGAGGGCCAGGTGTATCCCACATTTTTTGAGGATACATATACCATCGTGGGAATTTACCGCTACAGCCCGGAAGGCAGCGAATCCGTGCAGCTGGGCGCTTCGGAAATGGGAAGAGACATGGTGATCGTTCCCGCAAAGTCCGTTACCGCTTCAGACGCGGACAACATCGCCGACTATGGTCCCATGAGCGCCACAACCACTTCTTTCCAAATTGAAAACGGCACCATTGCCGCCTGTGAAGCTGCCTTTGCCGATTTGCCTCAAAGCCAGTTTCTCTTCATCACCTTTGACGACAACGGCTATACCCAGATCATGGACAGCGTTTCCCAGGCAAGAAGTGTGGCAATACTCTTGTGCGTGATGGGATTTTTCTGTTTGCTGCTGGTTCTTTTTCTGCTGCTCTATTTCTTTGTGGTAAAACAACAGAAGCGGGTTGCTATAGAGCGTGGGTTGGGGTGGAGCAAAAGCCAGTGTAAGCGCTCCATTCTCAGTGGACTGCTGATGGTGGCAGCGGTATTCGCCATTCTGGGTGGAGTTGTCAGTCTTTGGGCAGGGGAAACGCTTCCAGTAGATGAAACTTTGTATGGAGATGAAGGGAGTTTTTCCACCCGGTACAGTGTGGGAGAAACGGATGTGGAACAGGATCGGATGGTGGAGAAGCCTCCAGACTGCGCCACGGGTTATCCGGAGGTGCTTGTGGTGGTGGCGGTGGTCCTTGCTATCACTGCTGTGGCAGGAAACCTGCTCATGGAGCGAAATCTTAAAAAGGAGCTGCTTCCGCTGTTGAGCGGCAGGGAATAGAAGAGATGGATTTAAAAGGCTGGGAGAAATCCCGGCCTTTTTCATGGGTGAATGAAGATAACTTTGTCCTACAGCGCCAGAGAGCCCTGCTTTCCGGCGTTTTTTCATGCAAAACACTTCAGGAATAAGAGGCAGAAAACACCCTTGTTCCATGACGTTGCCACGAAATGCGACATGTATTTTTTTACTTTATCCATAAAACCACCTCTTTAATTCGCGAAAAACAAAAAGAAGAGTAATTGTACAGCTTTAATAGTGACATATTTAAAATTATATGCTATTATTTACATAAGTATAAAAATGAATATTCAGTTACCCTTATTGAAACCAGAGCTGGTAAGAGATATCCAAGGTGTCCCACCCTTTTTTGGGGAAGATATTTGAATTTTTTCACAATACTGGATGAAATGGGAGCATGGTGAAGACTGTGCTTCCCATAATCATACATCAATTATTATTTTAATAGGAGGAATGATACATGAAGAAACTGATGTCATGGTTGTTGGCACTCTGCCTAGTGGTAGGAATGGTACCAATGACAGCACTGGCAGCAGACGGCAGCACAGCTGCATGGGACGGTACGGTGGATACCACATGGTACAACGGAAATGATACCATATTCACTATTGAAGATGCTGCGGATCTTGCCGGCCTGGCACAGTTGGTCAACCAGGGCAATACCTTTAGCGGGAAGACCGTCAAGCTGGGAGCGGACATCGATTTGGGTGATAAGGAATGGACGCCCATCGGCACATCCAGCAATCCTTTTAAAGGTACTTTTGACGGCGCCAAGGAGGATGGGAGTAGCTACACTATTTCCAACCTGTTAATCAACAAACCCGGAATGAGTGATGTAGGCTTGTTCGGTTTTACCAGTGCTGGCGAGGTAAAGAATTTTACCCTAAAGAACGCCAAGGTAACAGGTTATCTGGATGTAGGAGCTGTGGCGGGCACACCGTACACTTCCAAGTATTCCAATATCAGCGTTACAGGATTGATTCAAGTAAATGGATTTTCCTATGTGGGTGGCGCGTTGGGTAAAAACGCCTATGCCGATATCACAAATGTAGATGTGACCGGAGACGAAGGCAGCTATGTGAAAGCAGATAGCGTTGAGGGGAATCTGGCATACCGAACTTACGTAGGTGGTCTGGTAGGCTTTATGGGCGAAGGCAGCCACGTTGTCCAAGATTGCGATGTGAAGATTGACGTTACAGGCTCAACCTGTGATGTGGGCGGCATTTTGGGGATTCTTCATTATGGCAACACCTTGACAAACTGCACCTATGAGGGCAGCCTGACGCTGACTGATCCTGATAAAGAAGACGGTGTGGACTTTGGCGCCTTAGTAGGTGTAGTAAATACGGATTCCACCAATGACACTACCATCAGTAATTGTACTGCCACGGTGACAAAAGCCATGTCTGGAAACGTGGATGTGACGAACACCATCACCCCGCACGGCGCTTTCTACCGAGGCTCAGCTAACACAAGTAAAGTTTCCATCAGTGCTACAATTAACGGTACACCAGTGACGGTGTATAATTATGAGGCACAAATTGAGGAAACACGGTATAAGACCTTGACCGAGGCTGTCCAAAATGCAGAGAGCGGCGCGGTGATACAGATCCTTCAAGATGTGACCCTGTCCTCTCCCATCAACGTAAAAAAGAGACTTACCTTTGAGGGTGTGACCAAGAGCGATGGCATAAAACCGGTGATCCGGTCCTCTCAAGGCTCTGGCATTTTCAGCCAGAGTGGGGATGCTGTCTACACACTGAAAAATTTGGAACTGCAAATCAGTAATGATGGACAATGGTATATTTACCACAGTGCTAACACCCTGACCATTGATCACTGCGATTTCACCATGCCCGATGGGGTGAAAAATACGGGAAATGTGGTAATGGGTGAAGGCGAGCCTAAAGATGACGGCGATTATGCTCTGATCTTTACCAATAACACTATTAAAGCGAATTCCCGGGCAGCTATCACGGGTATTGGCAATGGTTCTGTCGTTACGGGCAATGAAATCGATTTGATCGACGAGGCGTATGAAGGAGATGAGGAAAGCCGTACCAGCGTCATTTCCATTACCGCAATAGCTGGTGGGGATGGCGTGACTATCACGGACAATACCTTTAAAAATTCCAACCGCGCCATTGCGGTGGATAATTCCACTTTGAAGGCGGAGAACCTCACCATCCAGAACAACAAGTTTATCGATGTGCGATATGCCTTTGAATTGAGCCCAACAGAGAATAAAACTTGCGGTACTTACGACCTGAATAAGAACTATTTTGAATTTGATGGAGTTGTTTCCGCACCGAAGATCGAAAACGCGGATAGCACTGGCAACCACTTTGAAACTGGAGAGGGCTCCACGGAGTATTTGCCCGCTGATGGGGAAGCCGATCTAGTGGAGAATGACGAGTACTATATCAAGGATACCATGCGCCCGGAAGATCTGAATACCTATGTTCCAACGATTACTGTGTATGACAACACCGTAGCTGCTACCACCAATGGTACTGCGACTGTGGCCGATGTCAAGAAAGGAGCTACGGCTACCATCACCACTACCCCGGACAAGGGTTACAAAGTGGGAAGTGTGACCGTTCTCGATAACTCCGGGAAGGCTGTCACGGTGACAAATATTGGGGATGGAAAGTATACCTTTACCCAGCCCACCGGCGGTGTGACTGTGACTGTCACCTTTGTATGGGACAACCCCTTCACCGATGTGGGGGAGGCTTGGTACACGGAGGCCGTCCAGTACGTGTACCAGAACGGTCTGATGGCTGGCACGGGCGCTACTACGTTTGAACCAAATACCCAGCTGACCCGGGCAATGGCTGTACAGATCCTCTACAATGTGGAGGGCAAACCCACAGTCACCGGTGAAGCCACCTTTACCGATGCTGCCGCTGCTGGCGATTGGGCGGTGGATGCCATCACATGGGCGGAACAGAATGGAGTCGTTGCCGGAATGGGAGATGGGACTTTTGCTCCCAATGCCAAGGTGACCCGTGAGCAGTTTGCGCAAATGATGTACAACTATGCGGAATACAAGGATTACGATCTGACAAAGACCGGGAACCTGGCTCAGTTCTCCGATGAAGGGGATGTGTCCTCTTGGGCCGAGACTGCTCTGAAATGGGCAAACGGTAACGGGCTGATCAACGGTCACGATGACGGCACATTGGAGCCTCAGGGCACTGCTATTCGCGCCCAGGCTGCCAGCATCTTGATGAACTTTGATCTAACTTTTGTTAAGTAAAATTGAGCAATAGAAAATCCCCCGTTCCGGTTTTTGCCCCAATGGGGGATTTTCTTAGTTATCTTCCAATATTTCTGTCTTTCATCAAATGTGTTAGGGGAGAAAAAGCCTTGTAAAGCGTTGTATTCCCATACTGTGCCAGAAAAGAGCTCCAATGTGAGAACACTCTTGCAAAGTGCCTTCACATTCGGCTATACTTAATTTAGGATTTATGCGGGAGGGATTTGGAGTGAACGACTATCAATCCATCCAAGATGTGGCGGAGCGTTGGGGCGTATCCGAACGGCGAGTGAACCAATACTGCACGGAGGGACGTGTGCCTGGAGCAGTAAAGTTTGGAAAGAGCTGGGCTATCCCTATTGGAGCGGAAAAGCCCAGCGACCCACGGAAAAGGAAGCAGCAGGCTCCAGTTGATAGAAGCCTGGCTCGAAAACTGTTGGAAAACCGGAATCTCATGCCCTTGATGAACACAGCTTTTATACCAGGCAAGTGCCTGGATACGGTGGAGAGAATGGCTTCTGGTCCTCGGAGAGATATTGCCCTGGCGGAGTACCACTATTTCAGCGGCCAGCCGGAAGCCGCGGCTATGGAGGCGGAACAGTATTTGCAAAGCGAGGACATGGGTGCGCGGCTGTCAGCTTGCCTGCTCTTTGCTTATGCAAACCTATCCCTGGGACGCATTCAGCAGGCAAGGTTTGCACTGAACGAGCTGAATGCGATCTTTGCCAGCAGCCATGATTCCCCCGAGTCAAAGGCGGCATCGGCGTTTGTGGCGGCGGCTGGGGCGGTGCTCTTGCATTTGCCTTTGCCGGAAGGTATGCCGGACATCCAAAAGTTTATGCCCATGCTTCCTCCCGGATTGCGAGCATTCGCCTTGTATGTGTACGCGCATTACTTGTACTTGCAGATGGACTATGGGCTTAGTATCGGGGTCGTAGAGGGTGCCCTTGCCATGGGTGCTGGGAAGTATCCAATCCCTGCGATCTATCTCCACCTGGTAGCGGTGATGGACGCCATGAGTCTCAAGCAAACGGACCGCGCCCAATCCCATTTGTTGGCGGCTTGGGAACTGGCCCGGCCCGACGATTTGATCGAGGGGCTGGGAGAGCATCATGGCTTGCTGGGCGGGATGCTGGAGGCTGTGATCAAGCCCCGGTGGCCCGAAGATTTTAGAAGGATTATCGAGATCACCTACCGATTTTCTGCCGGATGGCGCAGAGTACACAATCCCATTACAGGTCACGATGTGGCGGACGATCTCACTACCACGGAATTTGCCGTGTGTATGCTGGCAGCCAGGGGGTGGAATACCCAGGATGTGGCGGATTTGCTGCATATATCTCCCAACACCGTGAAAAAACACATTGACGTAGCCAAGAAGAAGCTTGGGGTCTCCCACCGTAAAGACTTGAAAAAATATATGCTTCAATAGAGGAATGCCCGGGGAAAATGCTCCGGGCATTCTCTGTTTTGGGGGTCAACCGGGTAATGGTCAGCGGGACTTCACCCAGGAGGAAATTTTGGAAAACCACCTATTCTTTCAGCAACGAACACTCTAAGATGACTGGCGATGTGGAAATGATCCACCATGCCTGGTCCCAAGAATGTTGGTGATAGTTTGCACCTTTTTCCCGAAAGACTGGGCAAATGACCCGGTAATACAGAGGATCTCATTCTTGTTGATTTAGTAGGATAGAAGAGTGGTACCCTTAATGAGGATTTGTAAACACTTTTGTGTAAATTAATATAAAATATAATAAAAGAACAGAATATCTATTGACATAAACGGTTTATACGACTATGATCAAATTTAGAAAGAAAATAAAAAAGGTGATCCCCTTGAAGCGTAAAATCCCAAAAAAGACGGCGATTTTCTGTGTGGTGTTGGCTGCTG
>OLOH01001581.1_pt1 | contig 12762 bp, 6 predicted proteins | sample 1673221 | NCBI WGS metagenome assembly OLOH01 (sample SAMEA3136767, study PRJEB25190) | human gut metagenome
TTATGAAGTGGTTAAGGGAAAAGGAGAAGAATATTATTATTGTCGAGTTTCTGATGGAAATCAGACAATTACTTATATTTTTTATTTAGAACAGCAACCGAGCTTTAAAGCAGAAAGATATATTAATGGAGAATTATTTTCTAATGATGATTACAAATCATATGTTAAAGGAACATCACTTAAATTAGAAGTAAAGGTGGCGGCATTGGAAGATGACACTTCTGCTTTTACATATTTATGGAGAAATAATCGCACTGGAGAAGAAATCAAAGAAGCTACAGGTTCTATTTGTGAAATAGAAAAAGGAAAAGATTGGGAACAGTATTCTTGCGTTGTCTCTAATAGTGATTCGGAAGCAACCTATGTATTTGATATTTATGCAGAGAATACATTGGACCCTCGTATTCATATTATTATAGGCGATAAAGAATATGAATATTCAGATGAGATATCAGAAATAAAGAAGGGACAGGAATACAAATTAAAAATTTATGCAAACAGCTCTTATGAAAATAATGCGGATAATATTAAATATCAATGGTATGACAACGATGGAAATGAGTTATCAGATGATATCGGAGGTAATACAGATACAGTAACATTAACGAAAAAAACAAGAGCTGATGAGAAATATCGTTGTTCAGTAGATGACGGTAATTATGAAGATGAATGGAACACGATTACTGTTCCGGGAGAACAGACGCTGACAGTTACACAGCAGATTAATAATAAGAAGAGAGAGTTATATGAAGCATTAAAAGATGAAAATATTACTTTAAAAGTAGAAGCAGACACCGAATATGAAGTTGATGGAAAGAAGCATGAAATCACATATCAGTGGCTGGATAAAGATGAGGAAGAAATTCCAGATGAAACAACAGATACTTTTAAATTTAAGAAAGGAGCAGGAACAGAAGAATATTATTGTCGAGTTTCTGATGGAAACCAGACTAAAAAATATCGATTTTGGATTAGTGCAAAGACTACACTGAAAGTAAAGAGTTACATTAATGATTATGAAAAGACTTGGATTGATGCAAAACAGGGTAAATCATATAAGCTCAGTGTGAATGCGGAAAGTACCTATTCTGATAATATTTCTTATGAGTGGTATATAGAAGGCGATGAGAATGATGAACCATATTGTGATGAAAACGGAAAACAATATACGGGAAATAGTATTACTGTCATAAAACAAAATAATGACAATGAGGATTATTATGTACGGATAACAGATGGAAATGAAACAAGAGACGAGGAATTCACCTTATATGCTGAAGATACGTTAGATGTAGAGAGTTATATTAATGGAAAAGTTTATGATTCAGATAGCGATTGGAAAAAAGAATTTGATGCGGATGTCCAAGATATTGTTTTAGAGGTAAAAGCAGAGTCGACTAAGGATGCACATATTACTTATTTATGGGAAAAGTATATAGGGAACCAGGATAATGATGGAGAAAGACCTATATATGAGCCGATAGAAGATGCAATAAATCCTTCTTATACTGTAAAGAAAATGGAGGAAAGTTCGGAAGGTTATCGTTGCACAATCACGGATGGATTTAATACAGTATATAAAACATTTTATTTAGAAAGAAAGGAGTATGAAGTTACCACTTCTGTAAAAGTAAACAATGAAGCTGTTACTCCAGATGCGAATGGTTATTATCATGTAAAAACCGGAGATAAAGTGCGGATGGAAGTACAGGTAAAGAATTTGATATCAAATTCAGAGCTTACTTATCAATGGAAAGAAGATGATGAAGATGACGAAAAAGATGAGATTCTGTCAAATAATAATTATTATGAAAAAGTAATTACAAATAATGCTTATCTAGGTTATTACTGTAGGATAATGAATGGAACATCAGAAATTGACCAACAAGATTTTAGCTTAAAAAATGATTCTGTGGCAGTTGATAAAAAATTTGAATCTTACATTAACAATCAGAAAACAGATGAATTGTGTGTAGATTCTATTGAGAATACAATCTGTCGCGTAGAACCCAAACAGGAATCGGATGATTATATTTACCAATGGGGAATTTTGGACAATGATGAAGAGGAAGATGTTTATAATCCAATTGCAATCAGTGGAAACAGCTGTGCTTTGACAAAACAAATATTGGAAGATAATGATTTTACAGATAGGCACTGGATACAACTCAGAGTGAGTGTAACAAGAACCTCAGATCCAGAATATGAAGAACAGTATTCTTTCTATATCTCATTAAAAGATTATACACAAGATGCAAAACAGTATATTAATGATATAGGAACCGCTACAATAAGGATTATTAAAGGAAAACAGGTTGAACTCAAGGTTGTTCCAAAAGAAGAAAGCGATAAACTTACCTATAACTGGTATGATGAAGATTACAAAAAGGTAGCTTCTTCAAAGGGTAATATTTTATCTATCACAAAACAGGCAGGAAGAGAGAGTTATTATTGTGAAGTAAGAGATGGAAATTATTCATGGAAGTATACTTTTGTGTTAAAAGAAGCTGATCAGGTAAATTGTAAGCATGAATATGTCACTGTACCTGCGGTAGAACCAACCTGCACAGAACCTGGAAAAACAGAAGGAAAGTACTGTAAGAAGTGTGACTATGTTGAAAAAGAACAGGTAGAAATACCAGCTTTAGGTCATAAAATGACAAAAACAGAAGCAAAAGCCGCAACCTGTACAGAAGCTGGAAATAAAGCATACTGGACATGTAATACCTGCCACAAAGTATTTAGCGATGAATCAGGCCAGACAGAAACAACAGTAGAAGCGATGACAATAAAAGCTACAGGACATGACTGGAACACAGAGTGGACAGTAGACAAAGAAGCAAGCTGTAGCGAAGAAGGTAGCAGAAGCCATCATTGTAAGAATTGTAGTGAAGTAAAAGACAGAGAAATCATTGCGAAGAATGCTCACAACTTGACAAAAGTAGAAGCAAAAGCCGCAACCTGTACAGAAGCCGGAAATAAAGCATACTGGACATGTAATACCTGCCACAAAGTATTTAGCGATGAACATGGTGAAACAGAGACGACAGTAGCAGAGATGACAATCGCGAAAAAACCACATACCGAAGTTGTCGATCCAGCCGTTGCTCCAACCGAGACAACCCCTGGAAAGACAGAAGGAAAGCACTGTTCTGTATGTAATACCGTTCTTGTAGCACAGAAAAAGATTCCGGCAACAGGAAAGAAACAGCCATCTGATAACACAAGTACCCCAAATACACCGACGAAACCATCTCAGCCATCACAGGGTAATAACGGTACAGATTCCACAAAGGCTCCAAAGAAGGACACTTCTTTAAAGCAGGGAACAAAAGTAACGGATAAGAAGTCAAAGGTTGTTTACAAAGTAAATGGTAATAAGACAGTTGAGTACAATAAAGTAAATAAAAAGGCAAAAACAGCTACTGTACCAACAACTGTGAAAGTAAATGGAGTAAATTATCAAGTAACAGCGATTGCGCCAAAGGCATTTGCCAATAATAAAAACTTAAAGAAAGTTGTAATTCCTGTAAGTGTAAGAAGTATCGGAAAACAGGCATTTAGTGGATGTAAGAATCTTAAGACAATTATAATCAATACGCCGTACCTTACTAAAAAGTCTGTAGGAGCAAAAGCATTTAAAGGAATCCACGCAAAAGCAACGATTAAAGTGCCAAAGAAGCAAAAGAAAGCATATCAGAAGTTCCTGAAATCAAAAGGGATTGGAAAGAAGGTTAAGATTAAGTAGGAAAAAATTATAAAAAATATGTTACAAAAAGTCGGAAGTTTTCCGACTTTTTGTCATATGGCTACCAAAAGTGTCGAAAAAACGACCACTTGGACAAAAACTATTGAATTAAAGAATATAAGGTTTATAATTTAAATAAAAGAAGGGGGAAAATTGTAGGTAAAAAGAAAGATGAGAGGAAAATATAAAATAGCAGATTATGTTTTTGATATACAGACAATGTATCCTTATATTCATGAAATGTGTCATGAATATAAAACAGAGGGAGAGGCAGAGTTCATTATTTTTACAGAGAAAAAGGATATTGAACAGGAGAAGAAAAAGTCGGAAGAAAATCAGGAGAAACAGATTGCTTTTTCAGAAGGATATTTTGAAAGTCTGGCAGTGTATCGCAAGATGGCAGAAGTATTGATTAACAGAAATATTTTATTGTTTCATGGCTCAGCAATTGCGGTAGATGGTGAGGGGTATCTTTTTACTGCGAAAAGTGGTGTCGGGAAGTCTACTCACGTAAGTTTTTGGAGGGAAACTTTTGGAATAAGGAGTCAGATGATTAATGATGATAAACCGTTATTAAAAATAAAAGACAGTGGAGTGCGGGTGTATGGGACACCATGGGACGGAAAACATCGTCTAAGTACGAATATTTCTGTCCCTTTGAAAGCGCTATGTATATTAAATCGGGGAAAAGAAAATAAAATCTATAGAATTTCGGGAGAAAAAGCATATCCATATTTGTTGCAGCAGTCGTATCGTTCTGCTGATCCTGAAAATATAATAAAATGTTTTTCGATGTTAGAATTGCTTGTATCGAAAGTACCGATATATAAGCTGGAATGTAATTTGGAAAAAAGTGCAGCACTGACGGCATATGAGGGAATGTGTAATGACATATGAAGAATATTTTAAACGGCATACAGAACTCATTTATCGGAATGTCGGGGTAAGTATGCTTCCTATGTTAAAGCAGGGAAGAGATTTATTTATTCTTAAAAAGAAAACAGATCAAAGATGTAAAAAGTATGATGTTGTTTTGTATTACAGAAAACCAGGGCAATATGTTTTGCACAGAATAGTGGAAGTTCATGAAAAAGAGTATGTAATTCTTGGGGATAACTGTGAGTATAAAGAATATGGAATAAAGGAAGAAGATATTCTCGCAGTGATGGATTCTTTCGTGCGAAAGGGAAAGATAATATCTGTATCAAACTGGAAATACAAATTATATGTATATTTGTGGTATGGGATTTATCCTTTTCGTAAACAAATATTTCGATGGAAGAGAATGGCAGGGAGAGTAAGGCGTGTTGCAAAGAAAGCAAAAAAATAGACAGATTCTATGCTGGATTGGACAGGTGGCTGGGAAGAAAAAAATATATATTTTTATGCTGGCAGTTCTTCAGATGGCATCGAGTGTTGTCAGTGTAGCGGATGCGTTATTTCTTCGAAATATTATTGATGCAGCAGTTGCAAAGGATTCACAGAGATTTTATCAAGGCATTTTACTTTTTGTAGGATTAATTGCAATAGAAATTATTTTGCAATTTGTCAGTCGGTTACTCGAAGAATATACAAGGGCTTCTTTGGAAAATAATTTTAAAGTAAGATTGTTTGAGTCTTTATTGTATCAGAAGTACTCACTTGTTGCTTCAATTCATTCAGGAGAATGGATGAATCGTCTGACTTCCGATACAGTTGTGGTGGCAGATGGAATAACACAGATTGTTCCGGGCGTAATGGGGATGGCAGTAAAGATTATAGGAGCGCTTACCGTAATTTTTTATATTGAACCTCGATTTGCTTTTGTACTGATTCCTGGAGGAATTTTTCTTACCCTTTTTACTTATGGGTTTCGGAAGATTTCAAAGAGACTTCACAAACAGGTGCAGGAAGCAGATGGAAAGTTGAGAGTGTTTTTACAGGAAAGTCTCAGCAATATGATGGTTGTACGTTCTTTTGCCAGAGAAGAATTTTTCAAAGAACAATCATGGGAAAGAATGGAGAAGCATAAAGAAAAAAGATTAAAAAAGACTAGTTTTTCAAATGTCTGTATGGCTGGTTTTGGGGTCATTATGAATGGTGCGTATGTGATTGGTGCAGCGTATTGCGGATATGGAATTTTAAAAGGAAGACTTACATATGGTACACTGCTAGCTGTGCTGCAGCTAATCGGGCAAATACAGAATCCATTTGCGAACATTACGGGGTATCTCCCAAGATATTATGCAATGTGTGGAAGTGCAGAAAGGCTTAAGGAAATAGAAGGAAATGAAAAAATCATTTCAGAAGAAGCAAAAGATGTCAGGTTATTTTATGAGACTAGATTACAGGGGATTTATCTGAAAAATGTAAAGTTTGCCTATCCATACGAAAAACAGGAAGAAAGAAATGTAATATTTAATGATGTCAGTTTTTCAGTCAGAAAGGGTGAATATATCGCTCTTACAGGACCTTCAGGATGTGGAAAGAGTACCATTTTAAAGCTATTGCTTTGTCTATATGATCCAGACGAAGGGGAACGTATTTTGGAAACAGATATAGAGCAGATTTTACTTACGGTAGAATACAGAAAACTTTTTGCTTATGTACCACAGGAAAATTATCTGATGAATGGAACAATTAGAGAGTGTGTTGTTTTTGGGGAACAAGAGAAAATAGATGACGAAGAAGTATGGAAGGCACTTAGAATCGCGTGTGGGGAAACGTTTGTACGAAATCTTCCAAATGGTCTGGATACGCTTCTTGGGGAAAGAGGAAGTGGATTATCGGAAGGACAGATGCAAAGGATTGCGATTGCAAGGGCTGTATTTTCAAAAAGGCCGATTTTATTGCTGGATGAATCGACAAGTGCGCTTGATGCACAGACGGAAAAACAGCTCCTTGCAAATTTGCAGTCAATAACAGATAAGACAGTATTTATTGTGACACATCGCCCGGAAGCGTTGTCTATTTGTGATAAAGAATTGAATTTTTCTGAAAACGGAATACAGATAAAATCATTAAAAAACAAAGAAAATGGGGATGAAAATGATTGAAAAAACATTAGAAATAAATGATTCTTTTTATACTTTTTTATATTTGCTTATGTGCGGAGTAGAAGGAAAACCACCTTCTTCTGAACTGCTCAGAGAGATGAATATGGAGGATGTTTATCAAATTTCTGTATATCATACACTTTCAGCAATGACTTATATGGTCTTGGAGAAGGGACAGGATATCTTAGAAGGAGAAGTTTTTAAAAACTGGAAAAAGGAAAAAGATAAAGCCATAAGGAAAAATATTCTTTTAGATAGGGAAAGAGAGAGAATATTTGCTTTTATGGAAGAACAGGGGATATGGCATATGCCACTAAAGGGAATCATTTTAAAAGAAATGTATCCGGCATTTGGTATGCGGCAGATGGCAGATAATGATATTTTATATGACAGCAATTTTCAGAAACCCCTTTGTATCTGGATGAAAGAGCAAGGGTATAAAGTAATATCCTGCGGAAGAGGGAATCATGATGTATACGAAAAAAAGCCAGTTTATAATTATGAGATGCATACAGCGTTATATGGAGGGGAACATAATCCGGTATGGATAACGTATTATGAGAATATAAAAGGAAAGCTTATAGCGGATAAAAAGAAAAAATATAGTTTTCATTTTACAGATGAAGATTTTTATATATACATAATCACACATATATATAAACACTTTGCTGGTAGTGGAACCGGCATACGTTCACTTTTGGATGTTTATATTTATCTTCAGGCAAAAGAAGCGATTATGAACTGGGATTATATAAACGAAGAACTTAAGAAAGTGCAGGTGTCTGATTTTGAAGGGAAAGTACGACATCTAAGTCAAAAAGTATTTTCAAAAGAATTGCAAAAGCTTACAAAAAAAGAAGAGGAATTACTAAAATATTTTCTTTATTCAGGAACCTACGGGACATTAGAAAATCATGTACAGCATAGATTGGATCAGTTTGAAACAGACAAAAAGGGATATATCATAAAGCGATTGGTTCCGGATGAGGAATTTTATAAAAATTATGTACCATTTGTTTATGAACATAAATGGAGCAGACCATTTTTTATTATTTTTCGCTTAGTCAGGGGACTGTTTAGAAAAGATAGAAGGATTATGAAAGAAATAAAAGCACTAAAAAAGGCAGAAAGCAGATAAGGCTGTTTTTGCCTGTTGTTCAGGGAGGAAATTATGAGAAAAAACATGAGTAAAGCATTGGCTGTATCATTATCTATCGCATTAGCGGCAGGAAATACACCAATAGGAACAAGGTATGTTTCTGCACAGGAAAATCCGGCAGTCTGGGAAGCACAGACAACAGCAGAAGGTGAAGCGGTAACAAGTGGACAATCAGTGGAAGAGGATACAGGAACGAATGTAGGGGGAGAAACAGAAGAAACGACAGAAGTTTCTTCCGAAAAGAAAGAAGATACATCAGGAACAGTGACAACCGAAAACAAAACAGAAGATTTACAAGGTGTCACAACAGAAGGTAAATCAGAAACATCCACAACGGAGGGAGCGGGGGAAGCACAGCCCGAAGAAACAGAACAACCGGAAGAAGAACCAGTCGTTTCATTTACACAGGGTGAGGACACAACAAATTATAGGAACTTTAAAGAAGCTTGGGATATCGCATCCGTAACAGGTGGAACTCTGACTTTATGCCAGAATGTAGAAGCCTCAGAGTTATTAGAAGCATCCTCAGATATTACTTTGAATTTAAATGGATATGAGTTATCAGGAAGTATAGAAGTAACAGCAGGAACTTTATATGTAACAGATACAAGCGAGAACGGGGGAGGTCTGCTTTTTAATCCATCAGGTACGGCAGTGGCTGTAACAGGTGGAGCACTGGATATTGCTAATGCGCGGATTACAGGAACGGATTCTGTAATTAACATTACAGGTGGAGAGCTGAATATTACGAATGCGCAGATTACAGGAAAAGATTCTGCAATTAATGTGTACAACGGAACAGTAAATATTGATAAAGATACCGTTATTTCTGCGGAAGGTAACGCTGTTAATTTAATTACGCCATATAGTAAAAATAATGAAGAAGACAACAGCGTAGATATAAATAGTATGGATAGTAATAGTATGGAACTTACTGTATCTGGAGGAAGTATTACTTCAACAGAAGGAGCAGCAGTCAGAGAATACCTTGATACATCAGAGAGTCAGGATGGGGAAGAGATTATCTGGCATACTAATATTTCCAATATTACAATCAAGGACGGAACTTTTTCAGGAAAGGAAAAAGCGTTAGATTTTAGTGATTCTTTGGTAAAAGAGGAAAGCGTGCTTAATATCATAGGTGGAACATTTTCCTCTGATATTAAAGAATACTTATCTTCAGCTTATACAACAAACAAAACTGAAGACGGACAGTATATTATTTCAGAAAGAGAAAATCCTGTAAAAGAAGATTTAAAATATAACTTAGAAGATGTCACTTATGATGGCAAAACGCATCCAGTCAAAGTAAGTAGCGAAAAAGCATTGGGAGCAATTAAAGTTCTTTATAATGGAAAAGAAGAAATGCCGGTAAATGCCGGAACATATGAAGTATCTGTCGAAATAGCAGAAAGTAATAACTATTATTCCGGACAATTTGACTTAGGAAGTTTTCAGATTACAAAAGCAGAAACTTCTGTAAATCTCACAGTGGCACTTACGAATGAGAGAGAACATGTCGAAGAAAATACGATTGGATACTTCGGAGATGAAGTAACAATGACTGCATCTGTAGACGGTGTAGAAGGAGAAACTTTAGAGGGAAGTGTAGCATTTTATGACGGTGAAACGGAATTAAAAACAGTTCCATTAGAAAACAATAGTGCGCAGTTCAAAACAAGTGAGCTTACAGCACAGACACACCAGATTACAGCAAAGTATATTCCAGCAGAAGAAGCGAACTATAAAGGCTCAGTCTCTGAAAAAGTAGCTGCAAATATCGCAGAGGTCAAAGAGACAGGTATCGAAGTAACAACCCAGCCGGCAAAAACAACTTACACAGATTCAGAAACCTTTAATCCAGAAGGAATGATTGTTACTGCCCATTATAATAATGGAAGCACAAAAGAAGTAGAAGATTATACGGTTGACACAACGACAAAATTAACTGTAGACACAACAGAAATACAGATTACTCATGCGGACAACTATACAGCATCTGTTCCAGTTACAGTAGGTCATGATACAAATTACAGATATGAAAAAAATGAAGCAAGGAATACTCTTACAAAAAAATGTGGTGGCTGCGATGAAACATTTGGAACCATGTCTATAGCTGCGCCAGAAAGCATGGAATTAGACCGCGAAAATGGAAATCCGGCAGTACTTACAGTAACAGGGGATATCAGTGCATCGGAAGTAAGTATTACATATGCATCATTAACAGGTGCAGATATATCCCCTCTCGCACCAACAAAAGCCGGAGCATATACGGCTACAGCAACTTACAATAATCAGACAGTAACAGTTATGTTTACATTGATTATCAGCGTAACAGGAGTAACAGCAAATGAAGTATATGCATTAAAGGTCGGTGACAGCGCTAACCTAAGCAAGAAAATAGCACCAGAAGATGCAACGAATCAGGATGTTATCTGGAAATCCGACAATGAAAACATCGTAACAGTAGATGAAAACGGAAAAATTACAGCAGTTGCGGAAGGCGAGGCAAACATCACTGTAACGACTAAAGACCAAAATAAAACTGCAACCTGCAAAATCTACGTAATGCCACAAAATGCGAAGTTTGGTAAATGCGGAGATAATGCATGGTGGAAATTCAACAATGGCGTGTTTACTGTTTGGGGAAATGGAGCGGTAACGGATACTTCTGGATTTTCGGCTTATAAGACAAAGACAACATCTGTAGTTGTGGAAAAAGGGATTACGGAGGTTGGAGGATTTTATGGTTTTACTGCATTAGAAAATATTGAAATTATGGATGGAGTAGAGAAAATAAAAGAATCAGCATTTAAAAGCTGCAAAAATCTGAAACAGATTGAACTGCCAGAAAGTATCACAAAGATAGGACAAGATGCCTTTAGAGACTGTACAGGAGTAAGTTATATCAAGATAGGAAGCCCGAAATGTGAATATGCCTCAGGTTTTGGAGTATTTTCAGGAATGGGAAGTAGTGAAGGGGTAACAGTAGAGTTTGGGGAGAAAGTAACAGAGATACCGAGACTAATGCTTGGCGCACAGGTAAAGACAGTAAAGTTTGATGGGAAAGTAAAGAAGATAGGGAATTATGCATTCTATGGATGGAGTAACCTCGGAGAGATAGAGCTGCCAGAGAGCGTAGAAGAAATAGGAAATGGTGCATTTGTAGGCTGTGCAAAATTAAGTAGTATCACCCTCGGCTCAAACATCACAACAATAGGTTATAATGCCTTCTACGGTCTTACCAACCTAACCACCGTCACTCTCCCATCCAAACTCAAAGACATCGCCGGCAACGCATTCGCCAACTGCAAGAACCTAAAAGAATACATCGTCAGCGATGAAAATAAAGACTTGTCGGCCAAAGACGGTGTACTATATGGCAAGGATGAAACGGAACTGATTTCCTATCCGGCAGGCAAAGATGACCAGACAGAATTTGATATGCTGAGTATGAATGTTGATACGATCAGAGAAGGCGCTTTCGATGGAAATACAGCATTAAAATCGGTTAAGATTGGCGATGATGTTCAGACAATCGGTGAGGAAGCTTTTGCGAATGTATCGGATGCCCTTACCTTACATGTGTATAAGAACAGCTATGCAGATGAGTATGCAAAGGAAAATGAAGTGCCAGTTGAATACCTATCAGAGGAAGTGGAGGAAGGAACACCAGTCTTCCGTGGAGCGAGCTTATCTTTGGCTGGAACAATCTTAATTAACTATTACATAGAATTTCCAGAAGATGTAAAGGATGGAAGAGTAGAATTTGATCTGGTGGATGATTCTGGTAAGACAAAGTCAAAGGTTACTGCAACGTTAAAGGATGCATCTAAAGAAACGATAACTTCAGGTGGAAAACAGTATGAGTATTATAAGTATTCCGTTTCTCTGACTGCAAAACAAATGGCAGATAAGGTACTTGCCAAAGCTTATGCAACAACTGCTGATGGTAAGGAAGTTGCTACAAGAAAGTTCTATTATTCTGTTGAAAAGTATGTATCAAACAAAATGAAGAACACAGCTACGAAAGACAGCTTAAAGAATGTATTAGCATCTATGGTAAATTATGGTGCAGCAGCACAAAACTATTTTGCATATAATACACAGCACTTGGCAGATAAACTTTTGTATGATACAACTATTGTAACAGACGAGAATAAGAAAAAGCTGGATAGTACATTGGAAGGATATCAGAAAACAAAAGAACAGATGCAGCAATATATACGAACGATTACAGAAGTAGAGAATCCGAAGACTAGAATTGCAGGAATTGCATTAGATTTGAAGTCAACAGTATCTATTCGAGTGATTGTTCCAAAGGATATTACTTCTGCAGATAATAAAATAGCCTATACAGTAGGAGATGGAACAGCAGTAAAATATCTGAAGTTACAAAATTACGATGCGACATATTACTATGCAGATATAACGGGAATAGTTGCAAAAAATCTTGATGATATGTATCATATTTATGTTTGTGATGCTTCTGGTAATCAGATTAGTAATATTGTAAATTACGGAGTCATGTCTTATGCTATACAGAAATGGGAATCAGAGAATGAAGATTTAGTGAATCTAGTAAAGAAACTGCAAGTTTATAACGTAGCTGCACAAAAATATTTTGAAAGTAAATAAAGGGAAAGGTGAAGAAGATGAAAAAAGAGTATGAAGAACCAGTAATTGAAGTCGAGTGGGTGGAAGATATTATTACCACTAGCGGAGATGTTGAAACAGAGGTAGATTGGTTTTCAACCACCAGATAAACAGTAAAACATTGTAGGAAAAGGAGCAGAATAGCGATATTCTGCTTCTTTGTC
>OLOH01001582.1_pt1 | contig 12761 bp, 12 predicted proteins | sample 1673221 | NCBI WGS metagenome assembly OLOH01 (sample SAMEA3136767, study PRJEB25190) | human gut metagenome
TCGAGCTCATGGGCGCCGGTGGTCTTCGGGCAGACCTGGAAGTGATCGCCGGGGCGGTGGCAGCGTTGTCCGCTTGCGTGCCGGACTTCCGCGTGGAGATCGGGCACGCCCGGTTTTTCCAGGCGCTGGCCGATCAGCTGCCCCTTTCTTACGAGGAAAAGGAATCTTTGCGGGACACCATTGAATCCAAAAACTATGCCGCCCTGAGCGAGCTGTTGGACCCCTTGGGGGATTTGCCTGCAGCCAGAGCCATGGCTCAGCTTCCCCGGCTGTTTGGCGGGGAAGAAGCCCTCAACGAAGCGGGTCGGTGGTTCCAAGATGGGGAGACCCGGGAGATCCTGGAATATTTGAAGCAGCTTTACAACGCCCTGGGAGAGCTTGGTTTGGGAGGCCGGTTGATGGTGGACCTGGGATTGGTCCAGCGCAACGACTATTATACCGGGGTTGTGTTCAGCGCCTATGTGCACCAACGGGGAGACGCGGTGCTTTTAGGCGGCCGTTACGACAGTTTGTGTGAGAAATTTGGCGACCCCATGCCCGCCGTGGGATTTTCTTTGGATTTGGATGCCGTGGCAGATCTGCAGCCCGCCGCTTCGGAGGGGGAGAAACCTGCCCAAGCTCTTGTTTACGGCCAACCGGGATATGAGATCCAAGGGCAGCAGCTTGTAAACCAACTGACAAGCCAGGGAGTCATGTGTGAAAGTTCCGTGTTTGATACAGAAGAAGAGACGCTTTGTTATGCCCGAAAGCGTGGAATTCCCAAAGTGTATTCCGTGGGGACGGAGACAAAAGAAATCGATTTGTGTGAAAGGGGGGAGCAGCAGTGAAACCATTGCGGATCGCCTTGACAAAAGGCCGGTTGGAGAAATCCACCGTGGAACTTTTCGAGAAAGCCGGTATGGATTGTTCCAGCTTGCGGGAAAAAGGCCGGAAGCTGATCCTTCCTGTGGGGGACGGTTCCCTGCAGGCCGTGCTTGCAAAAGCCGCGGATGTAATCACCTATGTGGAGCATGGCGTCTGTGATATGGGCGTGGTGGGCAAGGACACCATCATGGAAAACGGAAGCCACTTCTTTGAAATCTTGGATCTGGGTTTTGGACGCTGTGGGTTTGCGCTGGCAGCCCCTAAAGGTTCTGATTTTTACAGCGGCTACAAGGCCAAGACCATCGCTACAAAATACCCCAATGTGGCCCGGCGCTTTTTTGAGAGCAAAGCCATGGACGTGCGGATCATCAAGATTGAAGGTTCGGTGGAATTGGCGCCTTTGCTGGGCTTGGCCGATGGCATAGTGGATATTGTAGAGACCGGGGCCACCCTTCGGGAAAATGGCTTGGAAGTGGTGGAGCCCATTGTGCAGGTGTCCGCCCGTCTCATTGTCAATGCAGCCAGTTTGAAACTGCGTAAGAAAGAAATCGAGGGCTTGGCGGCCCTTCTGGAACAGCAAATCACCAAGGGGGAGCAAGGGAAATGATCAAAGTAGTGCAGGGGGACCGGCAGACTTGCCAGTCCTTTGTGGAGGATTTAAAAAGCCGCGTGGGACAAACCTCCCCGGAGATCGAAGCGTCTGTCCGGGAGATCATCGAGACCGTGCGTACCGGCGGCGATCAGGCCGTGAAGGAATATTCCAAGAAATTTGACGGTTGGACTCCGGAGAACCTGGAGCTTTCCAAGGAAGAATTGGAAAAAGCGGTAGAGGAATGCGATCCGGAATTTATTGCCGCGTTAAAGCGCGCCGCAGCCAATATTCGGGCATTCCACCAGCGCCAGAAGCAGCAGAGCCGCATTGACCCCATGCCCAACGGCATCATCACAGGCCAGCGGGTGCGGGGACTGCACCGTGTGGGCGTGTATGTTCCCGGTGGCACGGCGGGGTATCCTTCCTCCGTGTTGATGAACGTGATCCCTGCCCAGGTGGCGGAAGTTGGGGAGATTGTCATGACCACGCCTCCCGGACGCACAGGCCGCCCAGACCCCAATATCCTTGCTGCCGCATTGGTGGCCGGTGTGGACCGGGTGTTCTTGATGGGTGGCGCCCAGGCGGTAGCAGCCCTGGCTTTGGGAACTGAAAGCGTTCCCAAGGTGGATAAGATCGTGGGCCCCGGAAACATTTTTGTGGCAACAGCGAAAAAGCAGCTCTATGGCGTGGTGGATATCGATATGATCGCCGGGCCCAGCGAGATCCTCATCGTGGCCGATGAGACCGCCAATCCCCGGTACCTGGCCGCTGACTTGATGAGCCAGGCGGAACACGATAAGATGGCGTCGGCCATTCTCATCACTCCCAGCAGTGACATTGCCCAGCGTACGGTAGATGAGCTTTACCGCCAGATGGCGATCTTGTCCCGGAAAGACATCATCCAGGAATCCATCGATCGTTTCGGCGGCGTGATCGTCTGCGAGAATATGGAGGAAGCGGTGGACTTTGCCAATGAGCTGGCGCCGGAGCATTTGGAAATCTGCTGCCAGAATCCCTTCGATTATCTGGGGCGGCTGGATAACGCCGGTTCGGTGTTTTTGGGGAATTATTCTCCGGAGCCTTTGGGGGATTACTATGCGGGCGCCAACCATGTGCTGCCCACCGGCGGTACCGCCCGGTTTTTCTCTCCCTTGTCCGTGGACGATTTCATTAAAAAGTCCAGCTTTATTTATTACCCCAAGGAAGAACTGCAAAAAGCGGCGGAGGATATCATCCGTCTGGCAGAGACCGAGGAACTTACCGCCCATGCCAATTCCATCCGCGTGCGGGTGGAGGACTAAAAGGAGCTTTCCATGTACCGTTTAAACGCTAAGATCAAAGATTTAAAACCATATGACCCGGTGGAGGGCGGTTACCGGATTCACTTGGACGCCAACGAGTCTTTTTTGCCTTTGCCGGAGACCATTCTCCAGGAATTGGGAGAAAAACTGCCCCAGGTGCAGTTCAACCGCTATCCGGACCCGGCTGCCCGGGAAGTTTGCCAAGCTTTCGCCGATTTTTATGGTGTGCCGGTAGAAAACGTGGTAGCAGGCAACGGTTCGGACGAATTGATCACCGTGCTGTTTACCGGATTCTTGCAGCGCGGGGAAACCTTCGCCACGGTGGAGCCTGACTTTTCCATGTATGCCTTCAACGGCTATTTGCAGGAAGCGCGCCATGTGGCGGTGCCCAAACGGGAAGATTATTCCCTGGATATTGACAAGCTCATCGAAACCTGCCAAAATGAGAAGGTAAAGCTGTTGGTGTTCAGCAACCCGGGAAATCCCACGTCGGTGGTGTGTCCCCGGGAGGAGATCCGCCGCCTTGTGCGGGGGGGGGATGCCCTGGTGGTGCTGGACGAAGCTTACATGGATTTCTCCGACCAAAGCTTGTTGCCGGAGTTCCAGGAATACGACAATTTGTTGATTTTGCGCACCTGTTCCAAAGCGTTTGGTATGGCTGGTCTGCGCCTGGGGTTTGCTGTGGGGCAGAAAGCGTTGATCGACGCTGTGAAAGCTGTGAAATCCCCTTATAATGTGAACACCTTGTCCCAGACGTTGGGAGCGATTGTGCTCCGCCATCCCCAAGCGTTGAAAGAGGCCACGGAGAAGATCCTCCGTTCCCGGCAGGAATTGCTTTCCGGGCTGGAGGCTTTGGGGAAGGAATTTCCCGGCCGGTTCTGCCTGCTGCCCTGTGCCACCAATTTCGCTACCATGAAACTGGCGGATGGGGAACAGCTTTTCCAGTATCTGGGTCAGCGTGGTATCGCGATCCGGTATACCGGGGGATTGGTGCGGATCACCTGTGGCACAACCGGAGAAAATCGGGAAGTGCTCAAAGAGATAGCCGATTATTTTGCCGCGACTCCAGCGGCGGAGGAGTGATAGGATGGAACGCTACGCATCCATGCACCGAAAGACCAGTGAAACAGAAGTGTCCATAGAGTTATGCTTGGACGGGGGAGAAAGAAGCGTTTCCACCGGAGTGGGCTTTTTCGACCATATGCTCAATGCTTTTGCGGTCCACGGAGGTTTTGGCCTGAAAGTGAAAACCGTGGGGGACTGGGAAGTGGATTGCCACCACACCGTGGAGGATACGGGGATCGTGCTGGGAAAAGCCTTTGCGGATGCCCTGCCCACGAAGCGGGGAATCAAGCGGTTTGGCCACGCCTTTATTCCCATGGATGAAGCGCTGGCCTTTGCCGCAGCGGATATCAGCGGGCGTCCTTACCTGGTGTTTCAAGGGGAGTTTCCGCAGGAGCGTGTGGGAGATTTTGACTCCTGCATGACGGAGGAATTTTTCCGGGCGTTTGCCACAAACGCAGGAGTGACCCTCCATTTGAAGTGTGAATACGGAAAAAATTCCCATCATATGATCGAAGCGCTGTTCAAAGCGGCGGCCCACGCATTGCGGGATGCGGTATCTTTGGAGGAAGACGACAGTGTGATCCTCTCCTCCAAAGGAGTGCTTTAATAGGTTTTTGGCAAGCTCCCGGAAGGGGGCTTGCTTGAGGTTTGTGTGATTGAGAAAGGGGAGCGGATGAATTATGATCTTATTGCCAGCCATTGACCTGCACGAAGGAAAATGTGTCCGGTTGTTCCGTGGGGATTATGATACGGCGGAAGTGGTAGCTCAGGACGTGCTTGCTACGGCAAAGAACTTTCAAGAGCAGGGCGCTCGGTGGATTCACATGGTGGATCTGGATGGCGCAAAAGAAGGCAAGCCGGAAAATTCCCAGTTGATTTTGGACGTGGTGGAAAACACGGACCTTCTGGTGGAAGTGGGCGGAGGAATCCGCGATATGGCCACTGTGGAGTACTATTTGGAAAAAGGCGTCAGCCGGGTGATCTTGGGTTCTGCCGCTCTTCGTGACCCGGATTTTGTCCGGGAAGCGGTGCGCCGCCACGGGAAGCACATTGCCGTGGGAGTGGATGCCCTGGATGGAAAAGTGGCCGCAGAAGGCTGGCTGGAACAAAGCCAGGTGGACTATGTGGACTTTGCCAAGAAGATGGAGTCCTTGGGCGTGAAATATTTGATTTGCACGGACATCCATCGAGACGGAACCTTGAACGGACCCAACCTGGTGATGTTGGATAAAATCAATCAGGCGGTGCACTGCCATATTATCGCCAGCGGCGGTGTGGCCAGCTTGTTGGATATTGTCAATATATACGACCTGGGGCTTTACGGAGCGATTGCGGGAAAATCCCTGTATACAGGGGCGCTGGATCTGCGCGCCGCCATTATCGCTTGCCATAAGATCTCGGGAAAGAACGCCAGCGATATGCCGGATGACGAGTTGGATCTGTATTTCTCCAAGTCCGACCTGATCCCTGCCATCATCCAGGATGACGATACGGAAGAAGTGCTGATGCTGGCCTATATGAACCGTGAGGCGTTCCGCCGTTCCTTGGATACCGGGTATACCTGGTTCTATAGCCGCAGCCGCAAGACCCTTTGGAACAAGGGCGAAACGTCGGGTCATACCCAGAAGATCGTGAGTATTTTCTCCGATTGTGACGATGATACCCTGCTTCTCCGGGTCAAGCAAAAAGGAGCGGCTTGCCACACAGGCAGCCATAGCTGCTTCTTTAAAAAGCTTCGGGGCGAAGAGGAAAAGAAATAAACCGTGTTATAAAAAGGACCGCAGAGGGGCGTTTCTCCAAAAAGCGGCCGAATACATTTGGAAGGAGAACGGGTATGGATATTTTGCATGAACTGTATGAAACTGTGGAAAGCCGCCGCCAGGAAAAGGCGGAAGGTTCTTATACGTGCTATCTTTTTGAAAAGGGCCTGGATAAAATCCTGAAAAAGTGCGGCGAGGAATGCAGCGAGGTGATTATCGCTGCGAAAAATGGCAAGAAAGAGGATACCGTAGGGGAATTGTCCGACTTGCTGTATCACCTTACCGTGTTGATGGTCAATGAGGGCATCCCCTTTGAAGAAGTGGAAGCGGAGCTTGCCCGCCGCCATCAGAAGCAGGGCAACTTAAAAACGTTCCATCAGGTGGATAAAAACACATGAGTCGTGAAGAGTTGCTTGCCCAGTGGCGGGAGGAAGCAAACCGTGGCATGGAGGGGTGGGATTTTTCCCACATCCATGACCGTTACTTGGTAGATCCTCTTCCCTGGAACTATGTGGAACGGGTAAAGGAGTTTCTTCGTCCTGGAGTGCGTTTGCTGGATATGGGCACCGGCGGCGGGGAAGTGCTTTTGAGTCTGCGCCATCCCTACCAGCTTACCAGTGTTACCGAAGGCTGGGAACCCAATCTGGAGTTGTGCCGGAAAAAGCTTTCCCCCCTGGGAATCACGGTCAAATCCTATGATAGCGAGAAGGACCCGGCGCTTCCGTTTGGGGATGACAGCTTTGATTTGGTCATTGACCGGCACGAAAGTTATGATTTGGCAGAAGTCCACCGGGTGCTGAAAAACGGGGGTTTTTTTGTCACACAGCAGGTGGGCGGAGAAAATAGCCTGCCCTTGGCAAAACGATTGTTTTCCGGGTTTTCCGGAAACTTTGTGGGGTTTAACCTGGAGAATGAGCTTCCCAAGTTCCGGGAAGCAGGGTTTTGCATCATGGTCAGTAACCAGGCTTTTTTGGAGGGCCGGTTCCTGGATGTAGGCGCCCTGTGCTTTCAAGCCAGCGTTTGTCCCTGGGAGTTCCCCAATTTCTCGGTGGATCGCTGCCAGGAAACTCTGTTTCAGTTTCAGGAGCAGATAGAGAACCTGGGATTCCTGCCCAATTTGGAGCATCGTTTCTTCATTATCGCCAAGAATAAGAAGTAGGGAGGAAGGCCTGTGGAGATCCGTCTGATCCACCAGAATGAGCTTCCCGAACTGCTGCGTTTATACCGTCAGCTCCATAAGGACGGCTGGCTGGAAGAAGGTCCTGCTGCCAGGGCGATATGGGAAAAACTGCGGCAGTTGCCCGGATGTTATGTGATAGTGGCCGCAGAAGGGGAGAAACTTCTGTCAACTTGTACCCTTTTGCTGGTTCCCAATTTGACCCACCAGGGCCGGCCCTATGGATTGGTGGAGAATGTGGTGACAGATGTTACCCACAGAAAACAGGGCCTTGCCAAAGCATGCTTGGACTATGCCAAAGAGTTGGCGGAAAAAGAGCAGTGCTATAAACTGATGCTCATGACCGGCCGGAAAGACTCTGCCACCTTGAGATTTTATCAGGAGGCTGGCTATAGTTCCGAAGAAAAAACAGCCTTTGTCCAGTGGCTTTAAGCAAAAAAAGAGACCCATTACGGGTCTCTTTTTGCGTTTTAGTGTACGTCTTTCAAAAGCCGCTCCACAGCTTGAATGTTTTGACGTTCCATGTCTTTGAGCTTTTGGGCTTTTTCTTGCAATTCCTTCCGTTGGGGAAGAAGTTCCACAGCGTGTTTTACAGCGTTGTTCAGCGCTTCTTCGCTTACGTCCCCCAGTTCAATGCAGGTGCCTGCTTCCAAATATTTCAGGAAGGAACCGATCTTCGGGTCGTAAGCCACGCCAACCAGGGGAACACCACTCAGGGAAGAGAAGATCAATCCATGGAGCCGCATGGAAACCACCACATCCATGTGCCCTAACAACCCAATCAGCAATTCCGGTTCAGCCCAGTCATCCAAAATGTGGAAAGGCGCTTTCATCTTCTGAGCCACTTTCTGCGCGGCGGAGGTGTCATGGAATATGTTCAGGGACAAAAAGACTGGCGTCATGCCATATTGCTCGTAAGCCCGGTCCGCACAAGAGGCGAAAGCGGAAGCTTTGTCCTCAAACCCTTGCCAGGTGCGAAGCATGAAGCAAATATATTTTTGCCCTGCCTGTAACCCGTGCTTTTTCAAATAGATGTCCACGTCCAACTGGGAAGAGGGGGTCAATACCAGAGCAGGGTCAGAGCTCAAAAGAATTTCCGGACGCTTTACCCCAAAGCTTTCCAATTCGGTCATGGAATCCTTTTCCCGCAAAGTAATGGTGTCCACAGAACGGTCCAATACTTTTTTCACCAGCCGGATATTTTTCTCTCCCCGTACAGGACCGATGCCGCAGCCATACATATCCACTTTGTTGCCCAAGAATTTGGCCAGCCGCAGCGTAAACAAGTAGTACCACAAACTGCGCCGGCTGGTAGCGTTTTGAATCAAAGTGCCGCCGCCGTTGATGTACAGCACAGATTTCCGCATGGCAGAGAACATCCGTGGTACGTTAAACGAGTAGATAGAGTTGACCCGATAGCGCTTTTTGATGCTCTGGGTGTTTTTTGCCAGCACAGTGATCGGCATGGTGTCGTCCAATTCCTGTACCGACTGGATGATGGATTTCAAAATGGCGTCGTCACCCGCATTGCCGTGACCATATGCGCCGCAGACGATGGTCCCGTCCCGGCGGCGGGATTTTTGCCGGGCGTCCCGCTTGAGGATGCTCTCGTAAATTTCAAGCTGGTGCTCCACCATTCGATCAATGGAGAATTCGTGAGAAGCTTTCTGGTAAATGCGCTCGCCGAAAGTTTTCCGAAGCTCCGGGTCTTCCACTAACGTGAGCAAATGTTGGGCCAGTTGTTGTTCGTTGCCCGGTTCAAAAATCAACCCGTTGATCCCGTCGTCAATGAGCACAGGTACACCGCCCACATTGGAAGCAATGGTAGCCCGGTGCATTCGGGTGCCTTCTGTCAAGGAGTAGGGGAACGTCTCCGAAAGGGAGGTGAGCAGGTTGATGTCAATGGCGTTGTAAAAGGAGTTGATGTCGCTCAGCCAGCCTGCAAAACACACTTTGTCGGCTATGCCCAATTCCTTGGCCATGTTTTCCAGCTTTTCCCGGTCCTCGCCGTCTCCGGCAAGGAGCAGTTTCAAATGGGAGGTTTTTTCGCAGGCGATTTTCATGGCCCGAAGCAACGTGGGAATGTCTTTCACAGGGGAAAGCCGGGCCGCAATGCCGGCAATTACATCCCCTTCCTGCCAGTTCATACCCACGCTTTTGAGGAATTCCTCTTTTGGAACGGTTTGAATAGGGGTTTTGAAATCAATGCCGTTGTAAATGGTGTAAATCCGATCCGCCGGGAATCCCCGATCAATGAGGATGTCCGTCATGGGGTCGGAAACGCCGATGTAAAAATTCACTCGGCGCAAGGCCACCATGTTGGTGGTGCCATAGGAAAGCCTGGCCACTGGCCGTCCCAAATAGTCCAGCCGGTAGTCGCTGTGTACCGTGGTGACCACAGGGGCTTTCAGATGTTTTTTAATCAGGTTGCCCATGAGATTTCCCCGAGCACCGTGGCAGTGGATGATGTCCACCTTCTGGCCTTCCAGGCGGCGTTTCAATTCCCGCAGACCCAACACAGGGTTGCCGGACTCGATCACTTGGATGGGAATTCCCATTTTAGCCGCATCTTCGGAAAATTCGCCTTTGCGAAAGCAAAAAAGCTGGGCGTCAATATACTGGTTCAATTCCTTTAACAGGTTGAGTACATGGGTCTTGGCGCCGCCAGTATCGCCGCCGCCAATCAAGTGGATCACACGCATGGAGTCACTTCCAAATTCTGCCCTGTCCGGGCGTATTTTCAACAGAGATCAAGCCTTTTGGGAAAGTCCGGGCATGGCTTCAAATTCCGGCAGGAACCACACATCCCCAGCAGTAAATTCTTTCCCATCCAGATAGCTGAGTAAACCGCCGTCGGTTTGAAAATCAAAACGAAGCTTGTAGGAGTACAGCGCTTGATAGGGAAAACCGGACTCTTTGTTCACCGCGTTTTTGCCGTATTTTCCGTCTCCCGCCAGGGGATGGCCGATAGACGCGAAGTGGGCACGGATCTGGTGGGTCCGTCCGGTGAGCAGTTCCACTTCCACCAGGGAGAAGTCCCGCTTTTCCTCCAATACCCTGTAGCGGGTGCGAATGGTTTTCGCGCCTTCCTTGGGCTTTTTTAAAACATAAACCCGGTTTTGGGCTTCGTTCTTTTCCAGGTACCCTGTGAGCAGGTCTTCCTTTTTGTTCAGATGGCCGCATACCACGCACAGGTAGAACTTGTGCATTTCCCGGTCTTTCACTTTTTGGTTCAAAATCCGAAGAGCTTCCGCGTTTTTTGCCGCCATAACAATGCCACCGGTGTTCCGGTCGATGCGGTTCACAAGAGCAGGAGCAAAAGCCTTTTCCCCTTTGGGGTCAAATTCCCCTTTGTCGTAGAGATAGTGTTGGATTCTGGCGATCAGGGAGTCAAAATGGTAGTTTTCATCGGGATGGACAATGAGGCCTGGCTTTTTGTCCAGCAGCATGATATTTTCATCTTCATAAAGAATGGAAAGCTTTTTGGGAGCCTTTAGAAAATCTTCTGGCCGTTCTTCCTTTTGGAGAAATTCTTCCTTCAAAAAGAGAGAGAGCACATCCCCTTCTTGAAGCCGGGTGGAAATCTGGCAGCGTTGGCCGTTTACCTTGATGTCCTTTTTACGGATGCACTTGTACAGCATGGATTGGGGCAAATTGGGATAGGCTTTGGTGAGAAACTTGTCCACTCGCTGGCCTCCGTCGTTTTTGCCGATGGTTACTTCTTCTCTGGGCATGGAGCTCCCTCCTTTCAGGAACGTTGCCCGCCGTTTTTAGATGCCCGGTGCAGGGTGAAAAAACAGGCAGGCAGGGAAAGTACAATGCCAATGCCCAACGCAATGGCAATGGCGATTTTAATGGTTTCAAGCCCTTTCAAAAGGCCTTGGGAATTGTCACTCATAAAGAAATGATAGCCGGTATAGTAAATGCCAGCTCCAGGGACCAAGGGAAAAATGCCAGTGATCAGGAAAACCGTTACCGGCGCCTTACGGAAGAAGGCGAAACTCCGAGAGGCCCAAGCCAGTGCCACCGTTGCAAAAAAGGAAGCGGTCACTACGCCGGTTTGAAAATACATGCACACCAAGTAGACCAGCCACCCCAAGCCTCCGGTGATGCCGCAGAAAATGTATTCCCGGCGGGGAGTGTGAAAGATGATGGCGAAGGCAATGGTGGAAACAAAGGCCACCGCTGTTTGGAACAGCCAGTTAAGCAGCAAGGGAAGATCAATCACAGCAATGCACCTCCGGTCAACATGGATAAAATCCTTACAACAATGCCTACGCCCATAGCAATGCAGCCTCCCACCAGTACAGCGTCCAGCATGCGAATAGCGCCGCTAAGATAGTCCCCGTGGAAGAAATCCCGAATCGAGGTGGTCAAGGCCACACCGGGGACCAGGCGGATAATGGAACCGATGATGATCATATCCATGTTGTGCCCCAAGCCCCCTAAAAGGAGCAAAGCTCCACAGAGGGTAACAAGAGCGCTGGCGGATAGATTGGTCAAAAATTTGGACATGTTATGCTTGCCCACCCAGTAGAGGAACAACTCCAAAATCAACCCGCAGAAAAAAGCGGTAAGGGCGTCAAATCCGTCACCGCCGAACAGGTAGCTGAAACAAGCGCTGCCCACTCCGCAGGCCAAGGTGGCCAAAGGCAGAGGCGAATAGGGGATCTTCTGGATCCGGTGAAGAATGTGAAACGCTTCTTCCACCGTGTGTTCCCCTTGGGCAATCTCACGGGAAAGCTGGTTAACAGCGCAAATCCGTCCCAAGTGGGTGGTGGTGCTGGGAATGTGCCGCAGTTCGACAGAGCGTTCCTTGCCCTGTTCTGTGCCCACGGCAAAAATGGCGTTTGTCAGCACGTAAACGTCAAATCGTTCTGCATGGTAGGCTTGGGCAACCCGTTCCATGGTTTCCTGAACCCGGGAGATTTCCGCGCCATTGCGCAGCAAAGTTTCTCCCATTTGGAAGGAGAGTTCCAAGACGCTGTTCTCTTCACCCATAGCCTGACCCTCCTCTTTCAAATCTGTCTTTGATAATGGTAAACGAACAAATCCCGTCTGTCAACTGTCCGCCGGAGAAAAACAGGGAATTCAAAAGGCACCATGGGACAAAATTGTCGAAATATGTAAAATTATGTCTTTTTTAAGGAAAAAACTGTGCTATAATAGTTTTAACAATTACACAATTCCTTAGGGAATGGAGGGGCGTCCTTGAAAAGGTGGAAATGGGTAATCGGCCTTTTTGTCTGGTCAGTGGTGCTATCCTTGTGTGGTGTGGCAGCTCAGGCCGCCGGGTTTGCTCCGGCGATCACAGCCCAAGAGGGAGAGCCCGATACGGTGATAGAGGTGTCTTTGCCGTACGACGGCTCTTTGGGGGAGATCGCCGCGTTTCGTGCCAGTGTGGAATATAATCCCGAAGCCTTCGAGTACCTTCGTCCTCAGTATGGGGAAGCTATTCAGAAAGGAACCGTCACTATTGCGGAACAAACCGGGGTTGTCTCTGGAGTGTATACTGCATCCAGTAAAGGTCCCTTTTTGGAAAGCGGAGACAGCATCACGTTCCGATTCCGGGTGTTGGAAGATGCGCCGGCAGGGTCATACGGGTTCTTTGTGTCTGTTTTTGAGATTGCCAGTCCAGAGCCGGTACGGCTGTACCAGGACGTGGATGTTTCTTTGTCTTTCCGCGTGTTGGAGCCACCCAGCAGCGATGCCAGACTGTTGTCCCTGGAGCCGGATTCAGGGACGTTGGACCCTGTGTTTCACCCAGATTGTTTTGTCTATTCTATGACCGTGCCATACCAAGTGGACGCTGTGACATTTACCGCGGAGCCGGTAGCAGGAGCGTTGTGTCGGGTAAACAGAAAGAATTTAGGGGCAGGCGGCAGTGACACCGTGTTCACGATTACAGTCACCGCGGAAGACGGGGTCACGAAGAATCTGTACCAGATCGTAGTGCATCGGGAGGAAGAGGAAAAGCCCATCCTCAGCGCAGAATCTCAGCT
>OLOH01001584.1_pt1 | contig 12751 bp, 14 predicted proteins | sample 1673221 | NCBI WGS metagenome assembly OLOH01 (sample SAMEA3136767, study PRJEB25190) | human gut metagenome
AGAAAGGAGCAAAAACATGTATACGAAAGTTGATTCAACGATGACAATCGGAGACCTGATTGCCGGGAAGGACTACAGTGTCGTAGTGTATTGCGGGTATGATATCGAAAATGATATCCCAAAAGCAACAGAAAACAAAATCGGCAGCGTCATAGGATGGTTTAAAGTTAAGGACGGCAAAATCGTTTCAGACGATAAAACATATGACGAAGCCGAGCCGGTATTGTTCTTCGCAGAGCCGTTTGAAAAAGAACTTGTAGTTGTTGTTGACAAAAAGTTCTTTGATGGCAGTGAACTGAGAGAATGTCCGTTTGGTTTGGCTGAAGAAAGGAGGAAAAAGGAATGTTAAAAAAATACACAAAACCTTATCCAACAATCGGAGAGATTATCGAAGCAAAGGACTTTGATTATGTCTCTTATCGTGGATATGACGAAAAGCGAAACGTTCCACCGGCAACCGGCAATAATATTGATGGCGAGTTTTGCGGCTGCTTTAAGGTAGCAAATGGCAAAATCATTCCGCTTGATGGTGATTTTTATGGTGATGGTGAAACAGTAATTGCATCCGAAGAGTGGACTATGCCGGATGAAGGTATTAAAAAAGGACTGACCGTTATCGTAGAGATGGAATTTGTGCCGGCAAAAGAGCTGGACGGATATTTCAGAGCTTACCGTAAAGAAAGAGAGGAGAAAAAATGAGCGAAACTAAGCAATTCCCAAAAAGAATTCAGGATATCCTGGATGGTCTAGAACTTCGGGCCGGAAAAAGAAAAGTACAGACGAAAGAAGACTTAAAAAAATGCTTCCGGAAAGACTGTGTTAATATCTATTCAGCAGAAGATGATGGTAAACCGAGATTGTATCGCCGAACTGACCTGACGACATGGGCAGCAGAAGCCTTTTCCCGCGGAGAAAATTATTTCTGCGCCGAGCCGGTAAACCCTAAAGAGCCATGCGGCAAGCTTAAACTTGCCAAGCCGAGGTATGTATATACCTGCAGCAGGGCGCTGACGGAAGAGGAGTTTAAGGCTGTGTTTGGAGAAAAGGAATAGCATATCTTACCGCTGGAGAAATCTCCGGCGGTTTTTCATTGTCTGGAATTATTGTATATGTTTTCTGTAAAAAAAGTAGACTAAAAAATATTCAACAGCAGAAGAGAGTAGTGCTACTTGGATTTGCTCCCGGCATTCTCTTTGCAGGAAAGAGATGTTGCGAATATATGTTCTGTATGCTAAAATGTAAAAAGAAAAGCAAAAACAGCAAAAAACAAAATCCAAAAAAGAAAAAGGAAAAAGATGAGGAAAGAAACTGACCTAACAGCAATTAAGAATATACTGAAAGATTTTCTCCATATGCCGGTAGAAAAAACAGAGTATTCTCCAATTGTTGTACAACATCCAATATTTGAATCTGGAATTTCGTATGTTAACAATAAAATGACGGATATTATGACACCTGAAGGTTTTGCAGCAGTTGCGAAACGGGTTGAGGAAGATATTGACAAGATTGATGATGCTCTTGGATGTGTAAATATCCTGAGACAATCATACTATCTGACGTTTCTTAAATTTGCAAAAGAAAGTCTATCTTTAACTGATTTCAGCATGCTGCTTGGAAAATTCTGGACAGAGGAAGAAAATCCGAACGGCGACGTGAACGTGCCGGTATCATTGTCTGCACAGTGGTTCAAGTCTGCTGATAAACAGGCGCTAATGTATGATGATGAGCATAAAACATACAAAGACTTACCAGAGACATTCACTGTTTATCGTGGTGTAACGCCTGGGAGAAATCCTGACGGAATGTCCTGGACGAGAGACTTAAGCAAAGCTGACTGGTTTTCCAGACGTTTTGGTGATGGATATGTTCTTGAAGGAATTGCAAACAAGAAAGATGTTCTCGCTTTCTTCAGCCGACGTGGAGAGGAAGAGGTTGTAATTGAGGCAAAAAAAGTAAAAAATAAGAAAGAATTGCAGTAATTAAAAAAGGAGTGTATGAATGCGAGAAATCTACGGAATCTGCGTAAATAATCTAACCATTGACAAGAAAAAACTTGTGCGTCTGATGCAGAACACCATACCAGATTTTCCATCTGACAAAGAGTCTGTGTATGCAGATTATATTACAGACTGCAAAAATAAAAATATATTTTTAACACCGGAAGACTGGATGCAGAACTACACATTCTTTGATGGATGGATGGAATATCGCGGAATCGGCGCGCTGCTCTACAAAAATCTCAGAGTTCATCTACCGAAGAAACTTATATTCTGCAGGACCGGAAGTGCCGGCGAAACATATATCGGTGAAACAATATACGAACCTTATCCGGCAGATATGCCAGGCTCTTATGTTCCAATTTCGGAGTTAAACGAAATCCTTAAAATATACACAAAGAAAATCAGCAACGATGTTGCTGACATACGACTTTTTCAGTACAGCTAACTATATTTACAAAGAGATGCAAAAGGCATCTCTTTATTTTTTTTCGCAAAATTTGTCCTGTTTTAATTTTTTCGGCATATTACAAAAAAGAAAACTAAAGTCAAGGAGAAAAAATATGCGCAAAAAAGATTCAAACGACGGACAGTTAAGCCTTTTTGAACCTGCTGAGGAGAAAATAATAAAGCAGGAATATTCAGATATTATGAAACAGTCATATATTGACTATGCAATGAGTGTAATTATCGCAAGAGCAGTTCCGGATATCCGTGATGGTCTTAAACCGGTACAGCGCCGTATCCTGTATGATATGGGTGAGGAGCTGGGGCTGGATTATAATAAACCTTACAGAAAATCAGCTCGTATCGTCGGTGATACAATGGGTAAATTCCACCCGCACGGCGATTCATCCATCTATGACGCAATGGTAGTGATGGCACAGGATTTTAAGCGTGAAATTCCGCTTGTTGACGGTCACGGTAATTTTGGCTCTATTGAAGGTGACGGTGCCGCTGCTTCACGATATACCGAAGCAAGGCTGCAGAAAATTGCACAGGAAAATTACCTCGCTGACCTGGACAAAAAAGTTGTGGACTATGTCCCGAACTATGACGAGACAGAAAAAGAGCCGGAAGTACTACCCGCAAAAATTCCAAACTTCTTAATCAACGGTTCTGAAGGTATTGCTGTCGGCATGACCACTTCAACACCTTCACATAACTTAGTGGAAGTCCTGAAAGCGGAAGAATATTTAATGGATTCACCGAATGCCAGCATTGAAGAACTGATGGAATTCGTGAAAGGCCCGGACTTTCCGACAGGCGGCATTGTTGCAAACAGTGACGACCTTTTGGAAATTTACAAGACCGGAACCGGAAAAATCAGGGTGCAGGGCAGGGTGGTACATGAAAAGAACAGACAGGTAAACCGCCTCATTATTACAGAAATCCCATACACAATGATTGGAGCAGGCATTGCAAATTTCTTAAATGATGTAGCATTGTTAGTTGATTCAAAACAGATTCCGGACATCGTGGATATTTCCAACCAGTCATCAAAAGAAGGCATTAAAATCGTTCTGGATTTAAAGAAAAACGTATCAGAAGAAGATGCAGAAAAAATCAAGACAATCCTGCTTAGTAAAACGAAACTGGAAGACACCTTTGGCGTCAACATGCTTGCAATCGCTGACGGTCGCCCGGAAACACTTTCCTTAAAATCTGCATTGGAATACCACATCAACTTCTTATTTGATATAAACCAGAGAAAATACACAACAATGCTTGCAAAAGAAAACGAAAAAGCAGAAGTGCAGGAAGGTTTAATCAAAGCGATTGATGTTCTGGATGCTGTGATTGAGACAATCAGGGGCAGCAAGACAAAAGCAGAAGCAAAAGAATGTTTAATGACAGGTAAGGTTGACAATATCAAATACCGCATCGCTGAAGATAAAAAAATTGCAAAGACCTTTGATTTCACAGAAATGCAGGCTGACGCAATCCTGGATATGCGTCTTTCACGTCTGATTGGTTTGGAATTGGAAGCATTAAAAAAAGAAAACGAAAAGACCAAAAAGAATATTGAGAAATATACAAAAATCCTGAGTGATAAAAAGTATATGAAAAAAGTAATCAAAGATGACCTGGAGCGTATCATCAAAGAATACGGACAGCCGAGAAAAACAAGCATTAAAAATATTGCAAAAGCGGTGATAAAAAAAGAAGCACCGAAGGCTTTTAAAGAAGTTGTACTGATGGACAAATTTGGATATGTCAGGGCTGTGAGTGATACGGTTTATGAAAAAAACAAGGAAGCAGCAGACTCTGAGAGCAAATGGGTCATCCCGGTGATGAGCGATGATAAGGTTGTGTTCATTACAGAAAACGGAATCATGCATACCGTGCCAGCAAATAAGATTCCATTTGGCAAGTTTAGGGACAAGAGTATTCCGGTTGATAATGTTTCAACGCTTGATACTACAACAGACCTTATTCTGTATGCTGAAGCGATGAAAGATATGGCATGCGAAAAGGTTGTCAATAATTATATTATGGTAACTAATTTGGGCGGCGTAAAGAAACTGCCTGGTATTGAATTTAACGTGAAATCAAAAAATACCAAATACATCAAGCTGAAAGACGGCGAGGTATGCACGAATTTTGTGAAAGTAGAAAAAAGTGAGCCTGAAATCGTGCTTGTAAGTGAGGCCGGAAGGTTCTTGCGGTTTTCCGCAGCAGACATCCCAGAGAAGAAACGAGGTGCGGGAACGGTTGCCGGTATCGCGATGAAGGACGGTGAAAAATTAAGTGATGTGTTCTTTGTATGGCCGGAAGATGTAAAGAAGGCAGCTGAAACTGGAGACAAAGAAACGTCGGCTGGAGAGAATAGCGAAGAAAAGAATAAAAATGATGTCGGAAGTGTAAACATGATGCCGGAAGCAATACTAGCAGGCAGGGAAGAAATGCCTGTAGATAAAGCGGCGGCAGCGAAAGATGACGTCATACCAGCTAAAGAGCAGCAGCCGGCTGAGTTGATTTTAACCTTAAAGAACAAAAAACAGATTCCGTTTTCCAAACTGGCGAAAGCAAAAAGGGGAGGAAAAGGAACACTTAAAAAAATATAATATAGCGAAAGCAGGAGGTGTATAGTATGTGGCTCTGGATTATCGTGGCAATAGCAGCAATAGTGCATTCACTTCTAATTGATGATGATGAAAATCAGCGAATCAAAGACATCAAAGACGAGATTCTTGGCAAGTATACGAAGATGCGCTAAACGCTGAAAAACAAAGAGGAAGGAAACGATAGGTGCTTTAATATCGTTAATCCTTCCTCTTTTTGTTGTATTGTATTACCGCAGGCAGGATGTATGACTTCCTGCCTGTGTCTGACACGATAAAAAGGGGTATGCGTGTCAGATATGCCTAAACTTGAGCAAAGATAGTATATCGCACCCTGCGGTAAAATACAACTGAAATTGTGTATTTGCCGACAAAAAAAATGAGGACGAGAAAAAATCTCGTCCTGCGTAATACGGTTTCAGTATAGTCTGAGTTCTCAATACCATCCATGATTATTAAATTCATCATTCTTATACGCATCAATCACTGTATCTCTTTCTTTTTGTGTCAGGTCAGAAAAGAAATTAAACGCACGGATTAGCGTCCCAAATCCGATTTTCTCGTTACCAAGAAAGTCATGAGTTTCTTTGATGATATCTCGTGTTTCAAGTTGATGCTGCATTGAATCAATGATTGCCTGATATGCCTTGCAAAGATTGTCAGGCTCGCCGTTCAGGTAGTCCAACCGTTCTTTTAGTTCCTCACGCAAGTATTTAATGGCGGCCTTTTTTTCTTTTTTCTCTTCTGGCGTTAAACATCTTTCCATGTTAATTTCTCCTTTCGTGTCTGTAAAGTGTTTTTCATATCTAATATGCTGAAAAACAACAATTTAAAAAAGCTGTCATTGCGGTGTATCCTGAACTAGTAAAAAAAATTCTTAAAAACAAAACCAAAAGAATGGCAGATGCATATTAAGACCATGTATTCCATTGCAGCAGGAGTGGAGAAAAAGTACTGGAAAGTGCTGAAAAAATGCACAAAGAAGAAGAGAAAAATAGCGAGGTGGCTTAAGTATAAGAGTCTCCGCCGAAAAATCGGCGGAGACTCTTTTTTGTCATTCAAAAAATCACGCATGTTAACTGTGAAACAATATTTTTCTTAATAAGAAAGGAGATAAAAAATGGTAAAAACTAATATCACTCTGGAGACTTTTGAAAATATCATCGTCTCTTTACTGAAAGAAAAAGGATACGATACTGAAATCGTAACCTGGAATGGAACTGGCGGCCCAGAACATCGCTTAGCAAGAAAAGAAGTTGAAAAAGTGGGTTCCGGATTAAGTATTACTATATCCATTAAGATTGAAGTTATTTACAATCACTACATGAAACAGCTCTCATCCGGCAAACCTCCACTCCTTGATGATGTTGTTGACGGTATTATCAGTGATTTTGAAAGCGAGCCGCCTGCAGCACTAAATGATATTGCAGATAAGATGAATTCATGGGACTGGGTTAAAGACAAACTGGTTCTTTCTTTGTATAATACAGAGCTTCATAAAGACTATCTGAAAAATAAAGTCTATGAAACGATTGATGACCTGGCACTTACTCCGCGAATCTTCGTTAATGTAAATTCCGAAGATATAGCAAGCACCCTGATTGATTATCACTTACTAAAAAACTGGGGAGTGACAAAAGAAGATGTTATACAGCAGGCAAAAATCTCTGCACCGAAGCTACTTCCACTGTGTATTGTAGATACAAGAAATTTGTTTTTCGGGATTGCTGATAAAAAAATTATTGATATCAACAACCAGAAAATCAGTGATGTGATATATGACCCATCGATGTATGCTATCACCACAAATCTTGGAATCACAGGAGCATCAATATTTTATGAAGGAGTACTTGATGAACTCTCAAATGTTTTTGGAGGATTCTTTTTTATTATTCCTTCCAGTCTCTGCGAGGTCTTGGTTATGCCGGGAGATAAGACTATGTCGCCAGAAGAGCTTTCAGAAATGATAAAAAATGTCAACAGCAGTAATGACCTTATTCAACCGAAGGAAATACTTGCTAATCATGGTTATGTATACTATCATGGCAAGGTTTCTGCTTATATCTAATACATATTGTTTTTACATTTTTTTCTTAAGCCCGATTTATTCGGGCTTATTTTTGTTGTATTTTTCTGCATATTAAGTATGAGGAGGTACTGAAAAATGAGAGCAATAATTAATCCGAAAGTTAAGAAACATCTTCCGTATATCCTAATTGTCTGCATTGCGGCGTCATTCCTGGTTCTTTTTGTAGATTACAGGTATGCTGAAAAATACAGCGATTTTGTCAATGTTGATGCGGTTATTGCCGATGTAACAAGAGAGACAACATATCATGGAGAATCTCAAAAAACATCACACGATACTCTCGTCACATACGAATATTCTTACAACGACGAAGACTACGTGTCAAGCAGAAGAGAGTTAACAAAAATTGGCAAAAAGACTGGAAAGCAGGTCACAATCAAATGCAATCCGGAGTCCCCGGAAGAAATCCAGGAAGTATACGAAAGAAATATTTTTGCTCTAATTACAGCCTTATTACTTTTGTGGGATTTTTTCCTGTGGAAAGGCATGCAGGGCATTGCGAAAGAAAATAAAAAAATGCAAAAATTTTTTCAATTTCCAGTTTTTTAAGCATATTAAATATGTAACGACAAGACAAGAGAATTCTAGAAAACCAAAAATGGAGGTAAAAAATTAATTATGGAAAAATTAACATTAAGACAGTTCGCTGATGTAACTAAAGCACTCGTGGAAGCAGGCTTAAACAAGGAAGGAGGTGAATACACCGTCGAACTTAATGAGATGCCCGACAGATTCAGAGACGAAGGAGTTTATTTCAGCCTGAAAGGAACAAAAAAGATTGAAAAAGAAGTTGAAGACGACGATGAGGAGACTGATGTTGCCTGCAGCTTCCGTTCTGAGGGTGAGATTGAGTTGGATATGAATCATAAATATGAGAGATATGTTGAGGAGATGAACAAAGGCAAGAACCAAACAGAAATCCTGAAAGAAATTGCCGTGGAAATCGCTGAAGATATTCTTCATTGTGACGAAGAGCCTGACGATATGTTTAGCGAATTCGATGAGCTAAAAAACTGTATGCTCTGCAAAAATGCAGCAAAAGCAGTACTCGCAGTTGCCGCAACAGCAGCAGGAGTGGCTGCCGTTAAAAAACTTGCAAAGAAAAATTAAAAAAGTGGCCGAAAAAATTCGGCTGCTTTTTTTGTCCGGTGAAAAATCACGCATATTAAATGCGTCAAATAAAATAAGGCAGGAGACAATCTCCTGACCACACAAAGAAAAGGAGAAATAAAATGAATAAAATGAATCTTAGAGAATTTGCAGAAGTAATGGCAGTACTTGTGAACAAAGCCGGTGTGTCTTGTATTATTGATAATAATGGACAGGATGGTCGGCTTCGTTTTGCAGCAAAAAAAGGTGATATTGTGGTTTACACTGATGTATCAAGTCTTTGGAAACAGTGCAACGAAACCGGTGCTGATATTCAGCCGCTCGCTAATGCTTTAGCACAGGCGCTTTCAAATGCTCTTGCAAAGGGCGAAGCAAACATGCCAAAACGTCCACAGCCTCAGTACCAGCCTAATCCACAGTCCCAGAAAAAGCAGTTTAACGCTGAAGATATGCTGAGAAAAGCTATTCTTGGTGAATCTACATCAGCACAAAAGCCTGTAAATGCTCAGACAAGTCACAATACAGAAGAAAAAACACTGAATGATGTTCTGAATGAAATGTTTAGACAGGCTGAAGGAACCGCAAAATCCGGATGTACATGCAACGGTGATAAATGCTCTTCCTCTTGCAAAGAACATGCTGAAGAAAAAGAGTATGACCCAATGGATGATGTACCAGAATATCTTCGTCCAGCAGTAGAAGCAGCCCTGGATGCTCTTGGAAAGAAATTAGGAATTAATATTCCAAATGAGTGTGAAGAAACAACTTACTCGAAATCTGACAGAATATTCGACAGGAAAGCTCTTCTTGAAAATATTATGCCAATGTTTTCTACATCAGAAGAAGTAGAGCAGCATCCTGATGTTCTTTATAGAACATTTTTTGATATGCGTATCGTATATTACATTAAAAGTGATTTTTGCGATAAGATTGGATTTCCACACAGAGGTCCGGCCGTGCTTGCAGAAAATGTTTTAAAAGAATTTGGATTGACAGAGAAAGATGTATATGATGCAGCAATCAAAAATATTGCTAAAATGACAAAATATAGCGTTTCATCTATTCCTCTTGGTAACGAGAATGTAAAATCTGCTGTTATCACAACTCCGAATGGAGAAGGATACGGTGCAGCAGGCATTCTTGCAAGCAATGCCCTGAAAACTGTTGCACGAGAACTGAACGATGAAGCAATCTTTGTTATGATTGTATCTGATGACACTGCTTTCGCAATTCCGGCATCTCAGGTTGATACATCCATTATCGAAAATATTTTAAAAAATATGGAGGAAAATATCCTGAGTGATAATCTTTACGCTTATCATGTTGGAGGAAATTGCATCGCATGCCCTGCGTACAACCTTGACTAATCTTTGATTCTTAAAAATATAAAACACCGACGAGATTTCTCTCGCCGGTGTTTTTTTATCAGCCGCCTGGCAGTCTCACAAAGGCGGCGCGCGCGCATCACCGCTCGGCCTGACAGACGACCTCTTAGAAGAATATATGTAAACTGTCTGGCATAACCAGACAGGAAACCGGAAAAAGGAATTGAACCTTTTTTTGCCATCTCCGGGAAAATAGATAAAATTATCATCTATGTATTTAATATGAAGAATAAAATTAAAAATGGACGGTTTTCTGCAAAAAAAGTGCTGCCATTTGTAAATGACAGCACGTAAAACTAAATTATCTTTCGTGACTCTCCGCTAATATCTGCGGACGTAATAAGATTTGTTTTTGCTTTTTTATCCCTTGTAAGTCTTAATGCATGCTTACTGATTGCTTCGTCTAATATATTTCTTACAGTTCTGGCATTACCAAAATCTGCTTTTGTAAGTTCAACTTCATAGCGTTCTCTGAATTTTTCCATTCCTTCTTTACTGATTCTAAGGCCAGCTCCTTTTGCCATTGATTTAAATATATCTTCTGCCTCATCAACTGTATAGTCTGGAAATTCAAGGTAATCTTTAATTCTTGAACGAAATCCTGGATTTGAAGATAGCAGATTGGCCATAGGTTCGGTATATCCAGCAAGAATGAGGACGAACTGACCACGCATATCCTCCATGAGTTTAATAAGTGTATCAACAGCTTCATTTCCGTACCCTTCAGCCATAGAGTACGCTTCATCAATAAATAAAACTCCGCCCATTGCATATTTTACAAGAATTTCTGCTTTCATGCCGCCTTCACCAGGGGCAGAAGCCTTTAAAAGGTTACCGTCAACTTCAATACATTGATTTTTTGAAATAATTTTATTTTTATACAGGAATCCTGTAAGGATTCTTGCAAATGTTGTTTTACCGGTACCAGGGGCGCCATAAAAAACATAGTGAGAACTAAATCCTTCTCCCTTTTTTCCTTGTTGCTTATCATAATTAGCCCTTGCAACAATCTCTTCAATCTTAGATTTAACATCCTCCATTCCAGAAAGAGCAGCCATATCCTGCTCCGGTTTTTTGGAGCCAGGATGAGTTGCTTTTCTGATTGTTGATTCAGGCATAACTCTGTTCATTTCTTCTTTTCGCTGTTTATCATATTCTTTACGCTCTTTGTCAGACAGACTGAAATAATCAAACTTGCTAGTCATACCAAAAGCATCGGCATTTTTGGTGTATTTTGATTTTTCATACCATCTGTTACATGATTTAAATAAAACGGCCCAGATGACTGCTCCAATGCAAATCGGTATTGGATACTGTTTAGCCATGCCAACTAAATCAAATCCAGATTGCGTGGACAAGTAATAAATTCCGCCACATGGAATTAGCAATAAAAGAATCAATGATAAAAATGACAGCCAATATTTTAGTGATTTCATATTTATTCTCCTTTTTGATATTTTATCTTTACAATTAATATGCAAAATTTATATAAAAAGGAGACAATATTATTGTGTGAATTTTTATTTATTTTTTTGCGTTTTTAATACGGACTGTTGTTCTAGCATTTTTTGTATGTTTTCAGGGCGTAATGATTTTGGTACTTCCGTTTTTAGCATCGATTCTTTTATTCCTTTTTTTATCTCTTCTTTTTTCATATATTTTCCCTTTCTGCTATAAAATAGTCATTCTATTTTATTCTTTTACACTATCAATATAACCTATACAATTATATATTGTCAATAATCAGAAAATTTTCATCAGATGCGCATTAAAAATACGAACATATTTTCGTTTTTTATCATTTTAGGTATTTATTTTGGACCAAGTATGTGTTATATTAAATCTACAGATACGAACAAACGTTCTTTTCTTTTTATTTAATTCTGTTTTTTATTAATTTCGGCATATTGTAACCGAAACAAATAAAGAAAAGGAGAGAAAAATAATGGATAAAGAAAAAAACGTTTATACAGATGACCCTTTCACTCATCTTCATGTTCATACTGATTATAGCCTGTTAGATGGCCTTGGAAAGATTGACGATTATATAAAAACCGGACTTTCCCTCGGTATGAAATCAATGGCTTTCACAGACCATGGAACAATGGCCGGTTTAGTATCGGCATATGATGCGTGCAAAAAGTATGGAATGAAATTTATTGGAGGGTTTGAAGCGTATGTTGCACCATATGGGCATTCACGATTTGAGAAAAAGACCATTGATGAGAACAAGGCTTATGACCATTTGATAATCTTGTTTAAGAATAAAACAGGATATAAAAATGGATGCACGTTAGTAACACGGAGCAATACTGAAGGTTTTTATTATAAGCCACGTATTGATTTTGATTTACTGAGAAACCACAGCGAAGGTCTAATAATCATGTCGGCTTGTCTCGCAGGTGCAGTTCCACGTGCCATTTTAAGTGGAGACATGGAGAAAGCAAGACGAATTGTAAAGGATTATAAAGATGTATTTGGTGATGATTATTATCTCGAAATTCAGGACCATGGCTTTAAAGAAGACCAAATCGTTATCAATGAAATCTTAAAACTGTCCAAAGAATTCGGAATTAAACTTATAGCAACAAACGACTGCCATTATGTTCATAAAGATGACAAGGAAGCTCATGACTGGCTGCTATATATGCAAATGGGAAAACATCTTGGTGAAGAAAATAAGATGATTAATGACGGCGCTTACTACTTAAAATCAAAAGAAGAAATGCTTGCATTGTTTCCTTATTGCCCTGAGGCAATATATAACACACAGGAAATTGTAGACAAGTGTAATTTTGAATTCGAATACGGAAATTACCGTATGCCAAAAGTAGATATCCCAGAAAAGTATCATAATGATTATTACAAGTATCTGGAAGATGAAGCCTGGAAAGGATATGAAAAAAGATATCCAATTTTTCTTGTTGACGAAAAAAGGGAAAAGGCAAAATCGCGGTTGGAATATGAACTCGGAATCATCAAGCAAATGAATTTCGCCCAGTATTTCCTTGACATCAGAAAAACAATCGTTGAAGCTAGAAAAGCAGGCATTTTGGTTGGTCCAGGACGTGGTTCGGGAGCAGGAAGTTGTTTAAACTATTGCCT
>OLOH01001587.1_pt1 | contig 12747 bp, 1 predicted proteins | sample 1673221 | NCBI WGS metagenome assembly OLOH01 (sample SAMEA3136767, study PRJEB25190) | human gut metagenome
GCGGGCGCTTTCCTTTGCCTTGTGCTAATTCAAACGAGAGAACGGGAGGTTTTCTATGAAAAAACGACTACTCAGTTTGGCCCTGTGCCTAGCGCTTTGTTTGGGGCTTCTGCCCGTAGGCGTGCTGGCGCTAGAGGAGGCAGTGCCAAGCGAGGATAGCAATACAGACTACGTTGCCAGCGTAACAACGAGTGACGGCGAGAGCACCAACTACACCTCTCTCGATGACGCGCTGGACGCGGCGAAGGACGGCGATACCGTGAAGCTGCTGGAGAACCATACGACAAATTGGAGCAACGTCGAAGCGGGCGAAGAGCAGATGGCTGTCGTCAAAACAAGGATTACGCTGGACTTGAACGGTAATACAGTGGATTATCTCGTTGTGGGCGAGGTGGTTCCTGACGAGGAAGGCGGAATCCTTGACTCCTACGACGGCAATCTGACCGTTCAGAGCAGCCAAAGTGGAGGAACAGCTATGGACGGCCAAATCACCACGCTCAAGTTCGTCAGAGGAACGCTGGCTGTTCAGGACGGAGTAATAATTGGATCATCACTCTCTTCTCCCTCGGGACTTATCTGCGAAGCGAACAGCGGCACTGTGACCATCAGCGGCGGCATGGTGTATAACGCCACAGTAGGCACGGGCGCAGCCGTCACCGTTTCTGGCGGCTCAATGCACCAGGGTGAGTGGGTTAACAACGGCACACTGAACATTACGGGTGGTACGTTCGGAAGCGTAAAGTTCAATAACAACAGCGGGACCATCGCTATCAGCGGCGGCACGTTCAGTACGCTTCAGAATTTCGACAACACCTCCGACTGGCCGATTGCGCCTATGTCCCTGCTGGCGCCGGGCCATGCCTTTTACAAGGACAATACAGTGCAGGACGGCAGCGTGAGATATTTTCTGCAAGATGTAACGGTCAAGGAACACACCCACACCATGGTGAACAACAAGTGCGCCTGCGGCTACACCTGCCCGCACACCTCGGTAGACGCGAACGGCGCTTGCACGGTCTGCCACAAGCAGTTCGCCGCCAGCATAACGGAGGGCAAGAATGTCACCTATTATGATACCTTCAACAGCGCGCTCGTTTACGCGACCCAAAACAACGGCTGCACACTGAAGCTGCTGGCGGACGTGACCGGAACGACAGTGATGATCAATAATCCGTTCATCTTTGATCTGAACGGTCACAGCGTCGATGCACTGAGCGTGGACGCCAAGGCGACGATCAAGGACTCCGGTACGACGAAGGGCAGCATTGGTAAGGTGACGGTTTTCGATACTAAGGTGCCCGGTCTGACCCTCGGCAGTCTGCTGGAGGAGGGCTATGGCTTCAAGTACGGAAACGGTTACTGGGCGAATGACAGTTACCTCCAAACAACACAGGGGTCGTTTGTCACCGTTGAGAAGGCTCCTATCCAGAGCGTCAATGTGTACGCAAAGGACAAGAACAATCAGGAAATCTTGACCATAGCATATGGTGCGACGGGAGAGGTAACACTGGAAGCGAGCTGCTGGATAAATGACATGACCGTGCCCACCTACACATGGTATAAGCTGGAGGGCGCCGCGGCGACAGCGCCGATGGATGGGGTCAATGGCGTGAAATACAAGCTGCCCGACGATCTTCCCGCTGGGAAACACACCTACCTCGTCACCTGTACCAGCGATGGCTATTCCAAGAGCGCGGAGATCACCATCACCGTTGAGAAGGCGAATCTCAGCAAAGCCGAGATCACGTTCCCCAATGGCAATGAAGCGGCATTCAAGTATTGGACCGCGACCGATGTGCCGATGTTTGTCGTGACATACAAAGGCCAAACGCTGGAAAAGGACAAGGATTTCACCATTACCGGCGGCGGCAGCACCTACGATGTAGGCCCCTGTACGCTGACCATCAAGGCAACAGACAGCGGCGATTATACCGGGAGCAAGTCTGCCGAATGGACGGTCCGACCGCTCACAGTAGCGGCTTCGGTGGGAGACATTATTAAGACATACGATGGAACGACAAATCTGCCTGCAAATGCGACAATCACATTGAAGAGCGCGGACACCTATTATACAGGTGTTGCGCTTCCGCTGGCTAAGGGTACAGATTATGAGGTGCTCAACGCCCACTATGATTCCGCCGATGCCAGCACAGAGGAAAAGACCATCTCCTTCACCATCAAGTTAAAGAATGCGGGCTATGTCTTTGAGGACGGCACGAAACAAAAGGACTTTACGCTGAACGGCGCGGAGTTGGATGATAAGTCTTTCAAAATTAACAAAGCCGCTGCGCCCACGAATATCCCGACCGGCACACTGAACGTAATCAACGGCACACAGCAGACGTACACCTACGATTTCAGCAAGCTGCTGCCCAAACTTTCCGAGGGCGAATATGGCACGATAAGCTATGGTAATCAGGCGGATATTTCCCTTGTTAGCCAAAGCGGATATTATTACGACGCATCGATCGTAGAGTTTAAAAACGGTGTGCTGACTTTGGCACAGTTCTATGCGAAAGATGGAAACATGACCGACCGGATCGGCAACGTCAAGGTGAAGGTCACCACCACCAACTACGAGGACTTTCAACTGACGCTCGTCCTCAACGCGGTGAACAAGATCAAGCCCACGCCGAACGGCACAATCACCGCAAGCAAGATTACCTACGGTGACACACTGAGCAAGAGCGAAATTTCGGGCAAGATGAAAGACCCCAACACCGGCGCAGAGGTCGAGGGCACCTTCTCCTGGGTATCTCCTGAGGACAAGCCCAGCACTACTGAAAAGTATGTTGCCAAATGGGTATTCACTCCGAAGGATAAGAATACTTATGCAACCGTCCATGGTGAAACTAACATCACCGTCAACAAGGCTACCCCCACCGGTAAGCCTGAATACACCGCTATCACCACCAGCGGCAAGAAACTGAGTGATGCAAACCTGACGCAGGCCGAAACTTCTTTCTCTGTTCCTGGCACTGTGGCCTGGAAGCTCCCTGCTGACACAGAAGTCACGGCCAACACGGCATATGAATGGGTGTTCACTCCCAACGACACTGACAACTACAACACCCTCACCGGCACCATCACGCTCTGGCACAAATCCAGCTCCGGCAGCTCCTCCGGGTCGGTGACGCCGGGGACCAAGACCGACACGGTGAAAAATCCCGACGGGTCCACCACGAAGACGGAGACCAAGGCCGATGGCAGCAAGACCGAGACCACCACCGCCAGCAGCGCGGGCGGGTCCACGGGGTCCACCGTCACCAAGACCGACAGCCAGGGCAACCGCACCACCGAAGCCGAGGCCAAGCTCAGCGAGAAGGACGTGAAGAACGCCCAGGAGAGCGGCGAGGCCGTGCAGGTGCCCGTGAAGAAGATCGAGGCCGCCAAGGATTCCAACCGCGCCCCGGAGATCAAGGTCGAGCTGCCGAGCGGCGCGGGTAAGACTACGGTGGAGATCCCTGTGGACAATGTTAGCTCCGGCACGGTGGCCGTCATCGTCCACCCGGACGGCACGGAGGAGCTCGTCAAGGACAGCAAGCCCACAGAACACGGCGTGCAGCTGGAGCTCAGCGGCAGCACGACGGTCAAGATCATCGACAACTCCAAGACGTTTGACGACACCAAGGGCCACTGGAGCCAGGACGACGTGAACTTCGTGGCCGCCCGTGAGCTGTTCAACGGTGTGGGCGGCAACCAGTTCGGCGTGTCCCAGCCCATGACCCGCGGCATGGTCAATACGGTCCTGGCCCGCCTGGCCGACGTGGACACCACCCCCGGCCAAGGGCAAGCCTGGTACGAGGTCGGCACCGACTGGGCCAAGAAAAACGGCATCTCCGATGGGACGAACCCCACCGCCCCCGTGACGCGGGAGCAGCTGGCCACGCTGCTGTACCGCTACGCCGGGTCTCCCAGTGTGAGCGGCACCCTGCACGCCGCCGACGCCGCCAGCGTCAGTGACTACGCCGAGGACGCCCTGCTCTGGGCCAATCAGAATGGCATCGTAAACGGCGTAGGCAGCAACACCATCGCCCCCAAGGACAACGCCCAGCGGGCGCAGGTGGCCGCCATGCTGGCGCGGTACCTGCAAAACCAATGATCTGATCCCCCTCTCTGAAAGAAATCAAGTAGGCGGCTCCCGGATTTTGGGAGCCGCCTACTTGATTTTGTTATCACGATCCGATCACGCAAAGCGCTGGATCAGGATCATTTGGCCCGGTACAGGAAGGTCACGATCTGCCCGCGGGTGCAGTCACTCATGGGGCTAAACGTGGTCTCGCTGGTGCCGGTGGTGATCTTCTGCTGCACCGCCCACTGGACGGCCTTGGCGTAGTAGGCGTCGGCCTCCACGTCGGTAAAGGGCATCGTGCCGCTCACCTCCGGGGACCCGGCGTTCCGATACAGGAACGTCACGGTCTGCCCACGGGTCACCGTGGCGTCGGGGCTGAACGTGGTGGCGGAGGTGCCGCTCGTCACGCCCTTCTCCACCGCCCACAGGACGGCGTCGTAGTAGTAAGCGTCTGCCTTCACGTCAGTGAAGGGGTTCTTCCCGTTCTCGACCTTGGGGGACCCAGCTGCCCGCCACAGGAACGTCACCATCTGGGCGCGGGTGCAGGAGGCATCGGGGCTGAAGGTCGTGGCGGAGGTGCCGCTGGTGATCTTCTGCTCCACGGCCCACAGGACGGCGTCGTAGTAGTAAGCGCCTTCCTTCACATCCACGAAGGGATTCTGTGCCGTGCCGCCGTTCTGGGTCCACTTGGCGTAGACCGTGGTGTTGGCCGTCAGCTTCACGCTGGTCACGGCCTTGGTCAGCGCCTTGTCGCTGAACCAACCGGCGAAGGTGTACCCCGCGCGGGTGGGCTTGTAGGCAGCCAGGTCGATGGTCGTCCCGCTGTCCTTCGTGATCTTGTCGATCGCGCTGCCGCCGTTGGTGTCAAAGGTCAGGGTGTAGGTGCTCACTGCACCGCCTCCCCCGCCGCCGCCACCAGGCGTAGGCGTATTCTTATACCAGCCAATGGCAAAGGGAGACAGGCTGTTGACGTGGAAGGTGATACCGTTGGTTCCCTTAACCGGTGTGATGGACTCGGTATTACCTACGGTGTGACCCTTCATATCCGTGGTGAACATGTGGATCACAGTGTAGGTATAGCTGTTGTCCAGGCCAGTCTGCAAATCAGCATACGGAATCTCTACCGTGATACCGTTTGCCGGGAAGTGTTCTTTGGTTGCCTTTATCCAGGTAGTTCCACCATCGGTGCTGTACTGGAGCTGAATGTCATAGTACTTAATGTTGCTCTCAGGCACAGAAGAGTTCACCTGTTTGACCTGAGTCCGTAATTCTGTTTTCAGAGCATCCACGTTCGTATACTTGTCTTTCAGTTCATTAGGAAGAGTCAGATTTTCTTTTTCTGTACGGAACTTCGCAGAAGTTGCCTGCAAGCTAATATTCTTGGTCACGTTGGCTACGGTGATAGTATAGCTGCCGTTCTGGTTGTTCACAACGGTCAGTTTGTTCGTTTCCGTATCCTGGATCGCAGCCAAGCAATTCGTGTCGCCGACACTCAAAGCCGTCAAATAATGGCCTTCAGCGGGTGTTACAGTGAAGGTGACAGTGCCGTTCTTACGAATCTCGTTAGTCGGCATAGTATCACTCGGAGTACGATTGACAACTTTCACCGTATAGCTGGTGCCATCCGTCGGAATTTGAAAGCCTTTGTAGGGCACAAACTTGACTGTGACCTCGGTTGCACTTGTCAAGCTCGGAATCTTCAATACATTGGCAATCGTAGTCAGTTCGGGATGGCCCTTCACGGTCCACTCTGCAACCATCTGCTTGTTTTTGCCACTCTCCATTGCAGGCGTTGCCGTAAAGACCAGTTCACTACCACCGACAACGCTGGCCGGGCTGTTTTTCTGCGGGGTGATGGCGATGCCGTTTGCTGTTGCAGTAACAGTTGTGCCAGCAGTCGCGCCCTGAACATCTAGTGTTACATTATAGCTGATGGCTTCATCAAACACTGCTTTTACCGTGGTATCCTTGCGGATCTCACGGAGTGTCAGCATATTTCCGCTCGCTGCCCGATCACTGTCGTTTACTACCCACTTTTTCAGGTAGTAATTCGTGTCCTTCGGTGTCGCGGTAATGGTCGTGCTGCCGCCGCGCTTGACGCTTGTCGGCTCAGCTGTCACCGTGCCGTTCTCTCCGTGCGTTACAGTGATGGTATAGGTCGGACGCTCGACCAGCGTTGCGGTCACATTTGTGTCTGCTGTTACATTCTGGACCGTCCAGGTCAGCGGGGCATCGGCCGTATCGCTCATCTTAGAAACTTCAACGCTATTAACCTTCCACATCTGCACCATATCATCCGCATCATCGGGTGTTACTGTGAAGGTCACATCGGTACCGGAGGATACCCAGCCATCCGTGACAGTCTTGCCGCCTGCGGTGATCGTGAGCTTACCTGGCTGACCGGTGACAGAAGCAGTCACTTTCATCATTTTCTTGAAGGAGACTGCGACCGTGCTGTTTTCCGTCACGTTCAGCGTGTAAGTATCACCAGCCGAAACGGGTTGACCATTTACTGTCCACTGGTCGATCTCATAGCCCTCTTGCGGAGTTGCCCGGAAGGTAACGTTCGTGCCGCCGCTTACCGGTGCGCCGCTGTCAACAGAAGCCGTCAGCGTACCACCTGTAGGCTGGCCATTGTAGGTTACAGCATATTCGCCCGCGCTGAACTGTGCCTCGACGTGATACGCCTTCACATTTGGCTCGGTAGTATATCCGTTCTCAACCGTCCACGTCAGCGTATTGCCGCTGCCCGGAACTGCCGGAACTGCCTTACCATTCACCGTCCAGCCGGTCAGCTGCTGCCCGGTCGGCGGTGTTGCCTTAAAGGTCAGCGAAGTACCGCCGCGTGCAGTCACACTGGTCTGATCATTTACTTTGACATTATCGCCAGTAGTAATATTGTACTCGACCTGCTGGAATTTAGGCTCAATATGGATTGAACTCTCGCTTGTTTTATTCGGGTATTTGTAGGTGTTCTTCTTTCCAGCATCATTGTCTCGAACGTCGTTGACGTACCAACCCTCGACCTCATAGCCCGGCTGTGCCGTTGCGGTAAAGAAAATTGGCCGACCTGCCGCAATATTTACGCCATTCTCAGCACTATTAAGGATGGACTCATCATTTGACACAGCTGCGCTGATATAGCCTTCCTCACTGCTCTCGCCCACCGGGCCAAAGGTGATGCCACTGACCTCCTTGACAAAACGAACTTTGACTTCTGCATTCTCCTGCCAGTTAGGCAGCGTCCACGTTTTCGCCCTAGTCGGTTTAGTCACTCCATCGATCGTCCAGTCCTGCACGCAGTAGCCCTTGGCTGGCGTTGCAGTGATCACGATATCAGAGTCACGATAGAAATTCTCCTCGGCGCTTGTTGTTGCAGTAATCGAATCTTTGTACTCACTTAACTGTTTCCGCGTAATATTCGCAGAAACCGTACCGCCGTATGTACCATCGCCCAGATCCTGAACAGATAGGTTCAGCTTATAATGCGGGATCTCCTTCGCAGTAACATGAATATTCACATCCTTTGTGATCTCGCCCTTTTCGGTGTAGGTAGTGTTGTCATTGATATCAGGAGTGGGCGCCTTGCTGTTCAACTTTGTGCTACCGGATTTCCATTCTTTGGTCTCCCAGCCCTTTTTCGGCGTTGCAGTAAAGATGATATCGCCGCTGGACATCTCGACCCAATGGTCGCTCGTCAGCGGGTTGCTGCCCTGCATCGCCGTTACGGTGATGTTCTCGTCGCCGGCGAAGGTCACGACCGGCTTCTTCGCAATGGTCACTGTGACCAGCGTATCCGCATTCCAGCCATTCAGCGTTGCCTTGCTTTTGTCCGATTCGTTTGCCTGCGCATTTTCCCAGCCGGTAACATAGTAACTATCGTCAAGCTTAACATTAAAGTCGATCGGCGTATACGCCGCGACCTGCGAGCCGCTCGTGATCGGCTTGCCGCGGCTCGTCGCGGTGAGCGTCGCGATAGGCGAATCTATGTCGTTGCCAGCCTCATCGACCACCTTAAAGGTTAGACTATGTTCTGCGGCAACCGCAATGACTGCCGTTACTGTATGGTGCGTTGTGATGTTACGCAATGTAAAGCTGGTCTGGCCGACGGAACCCGCCGCGGCCTGGCCGTCTACCTGCCACTCCTTTATGGTGTAGTTGCTGGTCAGGCCATTGACGGTGAACGTGACCGCCGCGCCGTCCGGAACCTTTGTCAAATCAGCATTCGTACCAGAAGCCAACTTCGCAGTAATATTCAGGCCCGTAACCGCTGCGCCGGACTCCGTGATGTAATTCGCCGTGATCGCGTGTGTCGCCGCTTCTGCCTCCGTGAAGTCCACACGAACCGCCCAGTCCTTCGAGATATTCTTCAGCGTCAGCGTGGTCTCGCGGTACAGTTCGGTCGTATCCGGCCAGCAGTACGGCTTGCCGTCCACTGTCCAGCTCTTGACGCCCTTGCTGCCGCTCGGTGCGGCGGTGAAGGTGACCGTCGAGCCCTCGGGCACGTTCTGCTCGTTCGTCAGCGCGCTGCCGTCTGCCAGCGCCGCCGTCAGGCTGCCGCCCTCACCCGCGCTGAACGTGATCTTGTGCGAATCGCTGCCGAATTTCACTTCGACCGTCAGCTTGCCGTCCACCAGGTCAGAGCCGGAGAACGACTTGACCGTCAGGCGCTTGTTCTTAATGGTGACACCGTCTACGGTCTCGTCGCTGAGCACATAATTGCCGTTTGCGTCCGACGTGACCGGCGTACCGTTCACCAGCCACTCCTTGACCATATAGCCTGCCTTCGGAGTGGCGTCGAACGTGACGACCGAGCTGTAAGCGACTGCCGTGTCGGTGTCGAAGGTTCTGCCGTTTGCTCCCTTACGCGCGACGACCGTGCCGCCCTCGCCCGCGCTGTATGCGACCGTGCCGGTCTGCTGCTCGGAGATGACCTTGCGGCTGACGAAGGTGAATTCGTACTTCTCCAGCAGGTCTGCGATCGCCTTCTTGATGTCGGTAGACACATTCTCGCCGTTGTTGAGCGACAGCGTGATCTCAAACCGGCCGCTGGTGTCCCGCTTGTCGTCGCCGTCATACAGGTCGCAGTTGATGAGGATAGCACCGTCCGGCAGATTGTCGCCGGTTTTCAGCTGATCTTTTCCAGTGAACTTAATGTACGACTTGTGCGGCGGCGCGTGGTAGGTCTGGGCGTCTGCCGTGTCGCCCGGCAACGTGATGGACAGCTTCACCGGCTTGCGCTTGATGTTGATGGTCGTCGAAGCGAGCTTCTTGCCATCCTGATACGCCGAAACGACGTAGGTTCCCGCCTTGGGCGCATCGAAGCTATCGTCGGTGCCGGTAATAGGAGTCTCATTGGTCTCAGATGCCAGGCGGTACTTATAAGTCACGCCATTCACGACGGATGACTTATCCGCCGAGATATCGTTGCCGATTTTCTTGATCGTCTGCTGTCTTGTCTTCAGCGCGACCGCCGAACCGTACCTGCCGGAAATCGCGCTGTCCAGCGTATAGACGGTCTCGCTTTCCTCCGTCTTCCGCACCGTCTGCACGCCTGCGAGGTAATACTGCGGTTCGCTCGCGGTGCCGCCCGCCGTGGTCGTGGTGATGGCATACAGACCAGACACCGGCGCGGTCCATGTTTTCGTGTCCCTGCCGTTCGTGCCCGTCTTACCGGTCAGGGTGCTGACCGTACCGGTCGAGGTGTTCGTGATGGTCAGCGTGTAATCCACGCTCAGCGACTCGTCGTTGTTGCTGGTGTTCTTGGTGGTCGTCGTCAGCAACAGCGCCGTGCCGTTGCCCGCTTCGCGGGTCTCCGGGATGACGGTCTTCTTCGTTTCGGTCTGGTGCAGCGTGAAGGTCGGGTTCTGGTAATTTCCGATGGTGTTCACCACGGTATACGTCAGCGCATTGCTGAGCGCATAGGTGGTCGTTGCCGCGCCGCCCGCTTCCGTCGCCGAGGTCGTGGTGATCTTCAGCTCGTAGTATTTGGTCTCGGTCGTGTCGCCCGCGCCCTCGGTTTCCTTACCCTGCGTATCCTCCGCAATGGTGGTCACGTCCCGGCTGAGGATGTACTGCGAATCCTCCGTCTTGCTGTGGACCAGATACAGCTTGCTACTGTCCACGCCGGTCGCCTCTGTGCCATCCGTATGATAGACCTTGCCGTCCCGATATAGATACTCCGTCGGTTGGTTCTTATCATCCAGCACGACCGCCTGATAATAATAGGTCGTCGCCTGTTCTCCGCTGACGAGTTCCTTCGTTAGTGCGGTATCCGGCGAAGTTCCAGCCGGAACAGTCAGAGCTGTGTCGCCGTTCTTCCAGGTATACACGGTGCTTTCGTCCAGCTTATCGCCCGCCGCCGTGAACTCGGTCGCGTCCGCGTTCGCCGTTACGGAATAATAAACGGTATTGCCGCTGGAGTCTGTGCCGATGCCGATGTAATCCTTCGTTTTGTCTACCTTGTAAACAGACAGCTTCGTGCCGTCCGTCGCGGTCGCCGTGTAGGAGGTGATCTTGGTCTCCGTGACCGCCTCACCCTGGCCGATGGACAGATAGTCCGACTGGCCGATGTACGGATCCTTCTTTGTGCCTCCGCCAGCCGTAGGTCCCTCGACATCCAGCGCCGCATCCGCCGTCGGCATACCGACGGTCAGCATTGCGGCATCGCTGTAAAACGGGATCGGCTCCGACGAGGTGGTATTGCCTTCGACCATGCAGCGGAACATTGTACCGTTCAAATCGCTCGTTACTTCTGAAACGGTATAATTGTTCTGCGTTGCATCTTTGATGTCTTCCCACTTTTTTCCGGGCTGACGCATCTGCCACTGATAAGCAAAATCCCGATAAGTTTCCAGGCCGCTGACTGTTACAGTGAACGATGCCTTCTGGCCGAGCGGCGCTGTGACATTGCCCGGACCGCTGATGTGCAGGCGATCCATATCACTCGCCAGCGTCTTTCCGATCGCGATCTCGCTTTCGACCGATTCCTTGTTGCCCGTGTAATAGCCCGAAGTGATCGCATATTTATACTGCGTGTTGGCCGCAAGGCCGGTCAGCTTATACTCATAGCTGCCGCTTGCAGCTTCCGAAGCGTCCACCGTATCAACGAGGACAAACGGATTCTTTCTGCCCTCGATATAGCGGTAGATCTTGTAATACTCCGCCGGACGAGCGCCGGAATCCCACGACAGCACCATGCTGTTCGTCGTCTGCTCGCTGAGGCGCAGATTCTCCGCCGGGGACGGCGGCGCGACGACGTTACTGACCAGATAGCCCAGCACAGGGACATCCTCTCCGTTGAGCTTCACGGTCCACGTTGCAAACTCCCAGTTGAAGTTGTAGTGCGGGTTGTTCTGGCAGTTGACTGCGCCTTCCTTCGTCAGCCCTTCGGTGCTGACCTTTTCCGTCCCGGCGCTCACGCCCCAGTGGTAGCCGCCGCCGACCTTGAAGCCGCCTGCGATGCCATACGCTTGCACCGAGCCTTCATATTCATACTCAAAGCTTACTTTCGTGTCCGTCGAATCGGTGACGCTCTCAGTGATGGTACCTGTACCATAGTACTGCTTCGGCTCGCCATAGCTCCATGAATGCTTATCACCCACATTCGGCAAGCCGGCGCGGTAGGTGTTCGGCTGGCCGGGTGTGCCGAGCTGAACGTTCGCACCGATCTGGTCCATATCCGCATAGGCTGCCGCCGCCTCATTATACGTATCGACCGAGACGATGCTGGTCACAGGTTTCATCGCCACGGACAGCATCATCGTGCTCTCCTTCTTCGGCTGCGTGCCCTCCGGGTACTTGACGTCGTACAGGTAATAGGCCATCGGCGTCGCGTACATCACGACCGAGTTTTCCTCTGCGTTATCGTTGGCGTATTTGATATCGACCGTCTTGGTGTTCGTGGTGCCGCCGCCGACGGTAAAGGTGTGGCTGGTGTTGAGCTCGATGCCGCCGCCGGTCTCGATGATCGGCGCAACGTACTCAAAGCCCGCCATGATGTCAAAGCCGAACGAACCGGAGAAAGATGCGCCCATCTGATTGCCCACGCTCTGGCCGAACGAGGTCGCGGAGTTGCCGAAGCTGTCCAGCTCGGAGAAATGCGGCGACGCTTCAAGGATCGCCATGACCTTCGGGTCGGTGTAGCCGTAGCTGATTTCCTTGATCTTCGCCAGCACGGCGTCCTCGTTCACATCCGCCGCCGTGATGGCCACATTGCAGTTTTTCTTGCCGTAGTAGGTCCAGCCGTCCGTCCAGCGGAAGAAAGTATCGGAAGCCGTGTGGATTTTCTCGCCATCTGCGTTCGTGGTGGTTGAGCCGTTTTTGTACAGCTGGCCGATGCACAGGAACTCCTTGTGGAAGGATTCCTGCTTGTGGTACTCGACGTAGTAGACCTGCTCGCGGCCCTGCGGGTTGCCGTCGAAATTGCCGACCGCATAGTCCAGAATACCGGTGTTGTTGATGATGTAGCCGCCGATGCCGCGGTTCTTGTCCATACCGCTGCCATCAACGATCGTCAGCCTGCTTCCGTCCGTCTTGCTAGCCTGATACATACTGCCGGAGACGAACAGGTATTCCTGCGTCATCGCGCCGTCCGCAGAGACCGCCGCGACCGCGACCGGGTTCTGGTTGTCGTCGCCCTTGGTGCCGGTGCCGGTAAAGCCGTTGGCGCTCAG
>OLOH01001593.1_pt1 | contig 12722 bp, 8 predicted proteins | sample 1673221 | NCBI WGS metagenome assembly OLOH01 (sample SAMEA3136767, study PRJEB25190) | human gut metagenome
TTACTACGTTGATAAAACCGGCCTGATTGCCGAATTATTAAACAACTCTGCTGCAAAAGTCACCCTCATTACAAGGCCCCGCCGCTTTGGCAAAACCCTTGGCATGAGCATGCTGGCTGCTTTCTTCGATATTCATAAAAACAGTGACACTTTATTTGAAGGACTTGAAATTTCCAAAGATACTGCGTCCTGCCAGAAATGGATGAATCAATATCCCACACTCTTTCTGACTTTCAAAGATGTGGATGGGCTGAATTTTGATGACGCATACGGTCAGCTTGCTGCCCAGATTGCTGATTTATACAAAGAACATGCATATTTGCTTGATTGTCCGATTATAGACAGCGATGATAAACAGATTTTTCTTGAATTGAAAGCAGGCACTGCCGGCAAAATTCACCTCAGCCGTTCTCTGGTTCTGCTGATGCGCATGATCAAAACGTATTATCACAAACCGGTTATTCTTTTACTGGACGAATACGATGTTCCACTTGCAAAAGCCAGCAGCCATGGGTATTATACCGAAATGCTCAGCCTGATTAAAACGCTTCTGAGCACCGCACTCAAAGATAACCCCAATCTCTGCTTTTCTGTGATTACCGGTTGCCTCAAAATTGCAAAGGAAAGCATTTTTACAGGCACTAATAATTTTGTATCCGACACCATCAGTCATTCCCGCCTGAATGAATATTTCGGTTTTACTGAAAATGATGTCAATACACTTCTCAAAAAAGCACATGCAGAAATACATGCTTCACAGATAAAATACTGGTACGACGGGTACCATTTCGGAGATTTTGACGTCTACTGTCCATGGGATGTGATGAATTACCTCCGAGATTTGCAGATAAATCCTCAAGCTCAACCTTCAAGTTATTGGAAAAACACCAGTGATAATGCCATTATCCGTTCTTTTATTGATTATGCAGGCAATACCATCACCAAAAAGCTTGAAAAACTGCTCTCCGGTGAATACATTCTTCAGCACATCGATGAAAATCTTACTTATGATTATCTCCATTCTTCCGAAGATAATCTGTGGAGTATTCTTTACCTGACCGGTTATCTGACCAGAGCCGATAACGTACAGCTTTCCGCCCCTCAGACAGACGGTGTCTATGCGCTGAAAATTCCAAACGCTGAAATTCGTGAAATCTTTGAGACTACCGTTATCAAATGGTTTGACGACAGTGCCCGAACCTGGAACAGACAGGCATTGTTTCAGGCTGTCTGGAATACAGACTGTTCCCGAATCACTGATGAAATGACCAAACTTCTGCGAAAAACCATCAGTTACCATGATTATCTCGAAGATTATTACCACGCTTTTCTGGCAGGTATCTTTGCAGGAGCCGGTTATATCGTTGAATCCAATAAGGAACATGGTGAAGGCCGCAGTGATGTTGTGGTCTATGATACTGAAAACAGCCGCGTTGCCGTCTTCGAAGCAAAGTACTCAAAATCTCTTGAGCAGATGGAATCAGATTGTGACGCTGCTCTGCAGCAGATTGAAGAGAAAATGTATGCCAAAGAATATGAAGATGAATACGACCACATTTTATGTTATGGTATTGCCTTTTATAAGAAACGCTGTCTGGTTAAGACTATCTAAAAGCTGCCCCATAATAAGGCTGCATATTTTGAACTTCTGAACGCAAAAACATCCTAAGTAGATTTTATTTATTTGCCTTGTCTACTTAGGATGTTTGTTTATTTTCCATTGATATTCTTATTATATTATATTTTGGCGTTTACTAATGCACAGTGCTTAGAATTTCTGCCGACTTTATTAATGTATCCTTTTGTTCTTCAACATAAGGATGTATTTCTCCCCAGATGTCATACCAGTCCAGACAGGTCTTATACCATTTATTTAATATCTCTGCCTCCTGACCCTCAGCATTTACATTATTTTCTTCTGTATATGATATATTTTCCATAGCATCCGTCTCTGCCTGCCCAGATTCCATATATACCTTCACAGAATTATCATCCGATATCTCGTCTTCACCGGTATATACTTGCTCTATCCACTTTTCCCACTCATCCTGCTTCGTTTTCTTCACCGAATGATAATAATTCTCCACTTTCTCAGCCGCATCTGCCATAGCTTCTGCTGCCAATCTTAACTGCCAGTCGAGAAAGGCCTGGTCTGTGGACAGTTCATGTCCAAGCAGTGTAGCGCCCTTCGGCACATTTTTCAAGCCCGCAATGAGGGCCTGGTCCTCGGCGCTCATCTGTCCCAGGACAACGGCGGCGTCTTTTTCTGAAACACCGGCAGCCCTGTATTGATTCATCCGCTCCAGCCGTTCCATATAATGTCTGTAGCCAAATGGGTAATAAGATACCTGACCGTTCTCAAAAATCAGCAGCGCATCCGCCACCTGTTCAATGAAATAACGGTCATGGGAAATAAAGAGCATGGTGCCTTTGTAAACTCTAAAAGCAGATTCCAGGGTTTCTCTGGCCGGAATATCCATATGATTGGTAGGCTCGTCCAGCATCAGGAAGTTCGGCCGTTTTTCAAGAATTTCTGCCAGTACGAGCCGGGCTTTCTCACCGCCGGAAAGGTCGCTGACCGTTTTCTGCACATCAGCCCCTTCAAAAAGCCATGCTGCCAGTTCATTCCTGACATCTTTCTCCGGCATGGCAGGAAAAAGGTCATGAAAATGCTCCAGCACTTTCTTGTCAGATGTCAATGCTGCCGACTGCTGATCGAAATATCCCGGTTCTATATGAAGTCCCAGCTGACATTTACCCTTGACAGGTGCCAGAAGTCCCGCTACTGTCTTGAGAAAAGTCGTCTTGCCGGCACCGTTTGGCCCGATAATGCCGATCTTCTGTCCCCGTCGGATGCGCAATGAAAGTTCTGCAATAGCCTTGCCGTCGTAACCAATCTTCAATTCTTCTGCCTCAGCTACCCATTTGCCACCCATCACCGCAGGTACCAGTTCCCCGGTAAAAATATGTTCTGCCAGTGTCGGCGGAGTCGGCAATTTCTCCATGCGCTCTATCAATTTTTTCTTGGATCGAGCAAAGGCTGCCTTTTTCGGTTTGTGCTTGAAACGCTCGATCAGCTGATTCAGCCGTTCCAATTCTGCCTGCTGCTGCTCGTACTGCTTCTTCCAAATGGCCAGATTCTTCAGCTTCTGCTGTCGAAACTGGGTATAATTGCCCACATAGCGTACAAGTTTCTTATCTGTCAGCTCATAGACAATTTCTGCCGTTTCATCAATAAAATATCGGTCATGGGAAACCATGACAACCGCGCCCGAATAATTCTGCAGATAATTTTCCAGCCATCGGACACTCTCCATGTCCAGATGATTCGTTGGCTCATCCAACAACAGGATATCCGGTTTTTCCAGGAGCAGCCGTACCATAGCAATCTTTGTCTGTTCTCCTCCGGAAAAATCCGACAAAAGTTTTTCTTTATCTTCTTTTGCAAAGCCAAAGCCAGTAAAAATCCTGTCATATTCCTGCTCGAATTCGAAGCGCTCCCGGTCCCAGGTATCTCTGGAAGGGCACAGCACCATCATCTCTTCCTGCACCGTATGGGCAGTATTCTCAAAGATCTGCTGTCTCAGCATGCCAATAGTCACATTTCTTGCCAGATAAATGCCCTCACCTTGCCTGCGGTCATCTCTTTCCAGAAACAGCTCCCCGGCAATCAGCCGCAAAAACGTTGTTTTTCCGGAACCGTTCGGACCGGTAATAGCAATGCGTTCCCAACCCTTGATCTCAAAATCAAAATGCTCCAGGAGATTTTCACCGCCAATGGCCAGTGTGCCGTCCGTAATCCGATACAGCATCTTAAATCTCCACTGTACCCTGCAGGTAATTGATAAACTGCTGTGCCGTACGTCCGGAAATACCGCCGTGACGCATCTCCCACTTATTTGCCTCAGCACAGAGTTCTTCATCTGTCATGGTCAGACCCACGCGGCGTGCCAGTTCAATGACGATTTCATTGAATTCTTTCTTGGATGGCTTTGAATAACTGATCTGAACACCAAAACGATTAACAAGAGACAATTTTTCTTCCATTGTGTCTGAACGATGAAGATCGTTCTCGTACTCCATATCATTCCTGTCATTCCATGTCTCTTTGATCAGATGACGTCTGTTGGATGTGGCATAAATCAGGATATTCTCAGGTTTTGTCTCAACACCACCTTCAATAACTGCTTTCAGGAACTTGTATTCAATTTCATGCTCTTCAAAAGAAAGGTCATCCATATAAATAATAAAGCGATAATTGCGATTTTTAATCTGTGCAATAACGTTGGACAGGTCTCTGAACTGATGCTTATAAATCTCAATCATTCGCAGACCCTGGTCATAATAAGCATTGACAATGGCCTTGATGCTTGTGGATTTACCTGTACCGCTGTCGCCGAAGAGCAGCACATTGTTGGCTTTTCTGCCCTGAACAAAGGCTTCTGTATTATCCACCAGCTTCTTCTTCTGGATTTCATAACCTACCAGGTCATCTAACATCACCGTATCCATATTGTTGATCGGACAGAATTCCACATGATTCTCTGTTCTTGACGCAATACGGAATGCCTTATTCAGACCGAACATACCCACACCGTAAGCTTTGTAAAAATCCGTCACCACGTCAAAAAATTCATCCTCATTCGCTGTTTTCTCCAGCCGTTCACTGAGGGCCTGGACCTTCTCACTAACATTCTTATTGTACATCAATTCTTTCTTACCAATAGCCTTGTACTGCGAGAGCCTTGTAAAGCAATCAATGCCCAGACGTTCTTCAATTTCAGAAAAATCAAAGTCAAACAAAGCCTTAAATGCCTTAAAATCACCTTTGGCAAAGAAGTTGACACTGCCGTCGTTGGCCCCGACTTTCTCACAGGTTAAACTGAAAGGATTCTCATCTGTGATCAGCAGATAAGTCAGATAATTGTGCCAGAGATTCTTATCGAAACCATAATCGGTGGCCACCTGAAGCAGATGTTTCACCTGGGTAAAAATGCGTGTCACCAGTTCATCCCTTGACTGGGTATCCTGATCCATCTGTTTGAAAATATCGCTTAACTGCATTAAAATGCTGTCCTTCGGCATATCGCCGTACATTAACAGCTTTGATACGATTTTATACATTCTTCAGTCCTCCATTTATCTTTGCTATGTCCTGCATCCATGATATATTTTCTTAACATCATTTTTTACAAATGTGTTTATTTATCCGATTATACTCCTATTTCCTATAGTAATTCAAGTCTATCTCTGTTATTTCGACAAATTACAATTCAAAACGCACAAAATTTTCCTGTAACTTCAAACCATCGTGTATTTTTCTCGGTTTAAAGCGTTGAACCCTTAAAGCATCTGTGTTATAATGATGTTACGTTGATTTTTACAATATTTGTATAAAAGATAAATTCAACAAAACGGAGGTTTGACCCATGAATCATGAACAGATGCAGATGGAGTTTGTCCGCAAACTCCCAATCCCACAGGAAATTAAGAAACAATTCCCGATTTCTGAAAAAATCGCCCAACATAAAGCCGAACGCGACGAAGCCATTCGCCGTGTTTTTACAGGCGAATCCGACAAGTTTCTCTTAATTATCGGCCCATGCTCCGCAGACAGTGAAGAGCCTGTTATGGAATACATTCACCGACTGGCAAGGGTTCAGGAGAAGGTTGCTGACAAAATCATTATGATACCGCGTATCTATACCAATAAGCCCCGGACAACAGGCAAAGGCTACAAGGGCATGCTCCACCAGCCGGACCCTGAGAAACAGCCGGATCTTCTGGAAGGCCTGATCGCCATCCGCAAGCTCCACGCAAGAGCCATCGAAGAAACCGGGCTTACCTGTGCCGATGAAATGCTCTACCCTGAGAATCACCGCTACCTCTCTGACCTGCTCAGTTATGTAGCTGTAGGCGCCCGCTCCGTAGAAGACCAGATTCACCGTCTTACAGGCAGTGGTGTCGGCATCCCATGCGGTATGAAGAACCCAATGAGCGGCGATATCTCCGTCATGCTTAATTCCATTGAGGCTGCCCAGAGCCCGCAGATGTTTGTCTACAGGGGCTGGGAAGTCAAAACACCCGGCAATCCACTGGCCCATGCTATTCTCCGCGGTGCTGTCAATGAACACGGCAACAATATCCCTAACTACCATTTTGAGAATCTCAGCCGTCTCTATGACAACTATGCAGAAAAAGGCCTTGAGAATATGGCCTGCATCATTGACACCAACCACTCCAACTCCAGCAAGCAGTACATGGCACAGATTCGTATCGCCAACGAAGTCATGCACAGCCGCCGTCACTCCGATGACATCAAAAAACTTGTCAAGGGCTTCATGATTGAGAGCTATCTGGAAGACGGCAGTCAGAAGATCGGCGAAGGCGTATTCGGCAAATCCATTACTGACCCTTGCCTTGGCTGGGAAAAAACGGAGGCGCTGATTTACAGTATTGCGGAGCAGTTGTAAATCGCAGAGCGGCTGCCCCTAGTCATAGAACGAAATTAAAAATGCCTCTTCTACACAGGCACGTTCGCACTGCCTAACGCTGTCAGCGGTACATAAGGTGCTAAAAAACAGCACCTAAGTACCGGACGCGTTAGAAGCACCTGTGTAGAAGAGGCATTTTTAATTTCTTCTCTTTTGCGTATTGAAGCAGCCGCATGATGGTCATTTTCAATCAACAGTTATGCTCCTCAATGATGTAAATCAACTTTTAGATAAAATAAATTTCTTGGCTCACAAATGTGCAGCAAATTCTTCACCGCAGTCCTCTACCATTCGAGTAATGCCCCGCACAGGCGTCCAATATGGAAGCATTTCCGGTGTCTGAACATGATAGACAGGCGTTGGAGATTAAGGTCGGAGTGTTCGACTTCCCGAGCGTAACTATGAGCGGCATCAGCGATTGCCTCAAAGGAAAGCTGACCTTTTTCTGCTGCTTTGGCGCAGACCATGTCTTCGATGAGCATGGTGCTGATGACGGCCAGTTTGACTTTTGAATACGGCATTCCATCATAGACAGCGCCCGCAAAATATACATAAATGAAGTAACTGAGCAGCTGTTCTGCTATTTTGTCCGGCATCCGGTACTGGTGCAGTGCTTCATATTGTTTCCTGCCGCCGCCAAATAAAACCTTCTCATAATGTCTGACTTTCTTCGGCCAGTCTGCTGACAGGACTTCCAGTTTGTGCAGACAGGCAAACATCTCTTTCATGACATAGTAGCGACTGCCGGGCTTTTCCCATCTTTCTTTCAGATAAGCACACATCCTGTCTGCCGCCCCTTCTGAAAGATAATGGTCATATATATTCTCCAGTCCAAACAACTGCCCCGCATTGATATTTCTCTGCAAATGATGGCCCATGGACAGCATCTGTATCATTCGCACTGCCATCGGTACGTTTTCATTTTCTATCAGTTTCCAGAAAGCATCCCGGCCGTCTAAAAGCTGTGAAAAAAGCAGTTCATCAAAATCCCCATAGTCCTCTGAATGCCCTTTTTTCTCATCATAAATGAGATTCAGTCTGTCCTGTGACAAAATCATCCGCGCTGCCTCCGGGCATGACAGAGACAATGACAATTCCCTGACATTTTCATATTCTTCTTCATGCCTCGGATACTGTCTACATGTTTTACAAAACAGTTTTTCCCCGGCTTCCGTATAAATATCGCAGAGATTTTCCTCATTTAGGAAAGCACATCTTCTGTCATACTGCTTAAAACTTTTTCTCTTAAAATTAATTGAATTGCGCAGACGATTACCGAAACCGCCGGGATATTTCTTATACTTTTCAAGGGTTTTGTCATCAATGACAATCTCCCATCCCGCACAGCACGTATCCGGACATTCTCCGCCGATACATGTAAACTGCCGGTAATAATCCGGATATACATACTCCATTGTCGTCACTCCCTGTTGTCTTTTTATTATTTATTCATTTCGGCCACATTCTATTAAACACAGGATTTCATATCATTTGCTTCAATTCTATATGTTCCTGCCAATACCCAATTCTTATATCGTACATCCATCCACACTGCAAACAGTCAGCCGATCACCATCCACCTTAAACTGCACATTTCGCCCGGCAAAATTAACGCCATACACTCGCTCCGGATCATTCTGATAAGCCGGTCTCGGATCCTGGGCCAGTACCCCCAGCAGTGCTTCTCGTTTATCCGACGGAAAAAGCATCAGAAATTCCGAAGCACATGACACTTTCAGCCTGTAATCCTTGAACTGTCCGCTGAAGCCGCCAAGTGCCTCCGGATGGCAGTCCACATGAGGCAGATAGGGTTTAATATCATAAATTGGCGTGCCGTTCATCATGTCAATACCCGAAACGATGATCACAGGTCCTTCATCTGTCTGAAGCTGAATGTCCTCTATTTTCACAGAAGACATGCCTACCGGATTCGGTCGGAAAGGAGAACGTGTGGCAAAAACACCCGCTTTTTTGTTGCCTCCCAGCCTTGGCGGACGCACCGTCGGTGACCATTTATTCCTGGGTGATTCCGAAAATCCCCACAAAAGCCACAGCCACGAATAACCCTCTATCCCGGAGAGTGCCTCCGGCACACGATATTCCGGCTCAAATATTATCTTCCCGGTCAGTTCAGGGACCAGTCCACTCTGCCTCGGCACACCAAACTTCTCGCCAAAATCCGTATAAATTCTGGCTATAACTTTTACTGTTAAATTGTCCATTTAGATTTTGCTCCTGCTTCTCATACCCTTCAGAACCTGGCTAATCGCACTGCCCTTTAATGGCTTGTACGGACGTCCCTGCAGCAGAAGCTGCTTAACCTGAATATCCCGGAGATTTTTGACATCTTTCTCATAAGGATTCTCTGATAAAATAACCATATCTGCGATTTTACCGGTTTCCAGGCTGCCTCGTTCTTTTTCATCGAAGGTTGTATAATAACCGTTATACGTGCACATTTTAAGTGCCTCCTGTACGGTCAGGGATTCTTCCGGGACACTATGATTGCAGGCACGATACATCCATTCAATCGGATCCGGGTCGGTACACGGTCCATCCGAACCGGCACTCATCATGATGCCATGTTCCGTAAATGTCCGCAGCGGATTCAGCCGCTGACTTCTCTCGCCAAGAATATCTTCCAGGTATTCATCCGGTTCCTGAGGCCAATCTATAAATGCGCTCTGTACCGGCAACAAAATATGATATTTCTCACAGATATCGATGCCTTCTTTCGTCGGCAGGCAGGCATGGATAATGGCATGTCTGTGATCTTCCCGCGGATAATCATCCAAAGCCGCTTTCAAAGCTCTGGTGGCCTGATCAAAAGCCGCATCACCGATGGCATGCATCTCTATCTGCAGTCCGGCACGATTGGCCTTTTTGCAGAATTCTGCCACCTGCGCATCACTGTAGTACAAAACACCTTTGCTGTCGCTGTTCTCATAAGGCACACGAAGCGCTGCATCCTTTGAACCAAAGCAGCCGTCTAACGCAGTGGCAAAACATCCGCCCACTCTCGGCAAATGCCGTTTCTGTACTTTCTTCACATCCATGGTCTGGAAAAAGACACGCATCTGCATACCGTTATTCAGCCCACGTCCAAACCATCTCTCCAAATCCACATCCAGATCTCTGACAAACCCCACCCCACTTACCGTGTGGATCATTCCGATCCCCTTAGAGGCCATATAATCAATGGCTTTCTGCATATTCTTTAACAACTGTGGTACTGAAATCGAATTCGTCACATAATCCGAAATGGCAAAAAAGGCTTCCTGATTCATTTCCCCTGTATCCGCATGGCAGCCACGAAGCCCCGACACTTTATCCTTCACCTGCTCATAGAGTTTCGTATTCACAACGCAGGCATGTCCATCATATTTCCCCATGAAAACCGGTTTATCCGGACAAACCCGGTCCAGCTCATTTCGGTTGACAAGCCTTCTTTCCTTAACCGAATAGGGTGATGCACCAAAACCGATCAGCATCTTCTGGTCACTTTTCTTTGCAAAATCAGACAGCATCGAAAGAATCTCTTCATTACTGGCAGCATTCATGACATTCAATCCTGCATGAAATGTGGAAAAACTCGCAAAGTGAATATGGCTGTCCGTGAAGGCCGGAATCAATGCTTTCTTTCCAAGCCGCTCATGACGAACAGATATATATCTTTCCGGCAATTCATCTCCTACATATAAAATTCTGCCGTCGTCTTCTACAAGATAACGTGCTACCTGATCATTGGCATCGCACGTCAGAATCGCACCTTCATAAACCTTCATATGAATCCCTCCTGTTCGTAATCATTACTGCTTTTATTTTAGCACGACAAAAGATGCCTGACAACATTCTGTCATCAGACATCTTTTTGAAACATTCACATTTTAATTATTCGCTTGTTTATTCAATTCAAATACACCTAAAATCAGGCCTCTAAACACTTCTTATAATCCCATCTGAGCAAGAACAATGAAAAGACCACATGTGATAAATGGGATAATAATCTGTGTAATCGCAATATCAAAGTAGGCTTCCTTATGTGTCAGCTTGCAGATACCAAGCAATGTAATCTGAGCACCCTGGTGAGGCAGAGTATCCAGTGTACCTGCTGCAATTGTAGCGATACGATGAATGTAAGGTAATTTTGCACCAAGTGCAAGATATGTATCTGTCAGAGCGTTAAACGCAACACCCATACCACCTGAAGCAGAACCGCAGGCACCGGCACAGATAGCAACTGTAATCATAACGAATACAAGTGGAGGCATTGACATACCCTTTAATGCTGTAACAAGATCTGCAAATCCCTGTGTATTCTTAACAACACCACCGAAACCAACAACGATGGCTGTATTCAGAATGGCAACACCGGAGTCTGCTGCACCTTTATTGAAAACTTTCACCCACTGTTCAATACCGCCCTTGACGAATTTGAACATCAGAATAGCTGCTAATGCAACCCCTGCAAATACAGATGGCACAACATCAAGATGAAAGCCATTAAACAGAACAAGAATCAGAATAATAGGAATGAATGCGATTACCCAGTGCGGCAAATCTTCACGTCCCTGAATGTTCAAATCTTCTGCTGACAGCTGTGTCTTTAATCTTGCATCATCAAAATAATAACCGTTCTTTGTGAACTTGCGGGCACGATACTCAAGCCATACAAAGATTAACAGGAATTCAATAATGGATACAATCAGAGATGGTAAAAATGCAGCTGTTGATAAAGTACCAAGACTCTTGATCGCAATAACATTCTGAATGGACGGAGAACCCGGTGCTGACATGGACCATGTCCAGCAGCCTGCTGAAATTGCAGCCGGAATCAGTCGTCTTGTCAGATTGGATTCCTTGAAAAGGTTCAGTGCAATCGGATAAATAACGAAGAATACAACGAAACCGCTGACACCACCAAAAGTAAGAATACCTGTGATACACATGATAATAGGAGCTACAAACTTACCATGACATAAGCCGCCGATAAATCGTGCAATAGATTCTGCAGCACCTGTAAACTGGTAAACCGCACCAAACAATGCACCGACAAAGAATGTCAGGAAATACTTAGAAACGTAATCTGCTGCCGCCGGCATGAACATATCCTGCAAGCCTTCCATAATCGGAATACCTGAACAGATTAATACGAAAATCGTCACTACCGGCGCAAGAATCAATGCACTTAACTGCTTAAACGCCAGCAATGCAAAGAGAATAATGGCAATTAATAACACAAGAATACCAAAATTCATAATAGCAATCCCCCTTTTATTTGTCTGATTGTGATCATCCACTCTCTTTTGAATAACCACTTTCCTTATCTCACATAATGCCTGCCCTTCACCTGTGAAATAATTTCTTATACCAACTATTAAGCAAATAATATGCCAACTTTTTAACATGCTGTAAAATGGGGATTTTCAGCCATTTTATCGTTTGTTTTTCTTGTATTTATGTGTTTTTATTTCTAATATCGTGTCATTTTTGACACATAATTTATTTTCAGTTTCTTATGTGTACTGATTTTTTTCTCATACACACATCATTTTTGAATTTTTACCGATTCTTTACCGTCTGTAATTGCTTTCTTCTGACAAGAATATAACAAAGAATATGAACACCACCGGTAATAATCCAGGTAATTGGATAGGAAATATACAGCATCCAAAGACTTCTGTGAATCTGAAACGCAGTAAAAATCCACACAATTCGCAGGCCGCAGGCACCGATCAGAGAAACAATCATTGGCATCAGCGAATAACCGACACCGCGGAGTGCACCCACCATTGTATCCATAATGCCGCATAAAAAGTAAGCCGTACAGATTACAGCCATTCGGTCCTTTCCAAACTGAATCACATTGGGATCCGATGAATAAATAGACAGCAGTGTGTCTCCGGCAAGCCATGCGCCCACACCGAAAATAAGACCTACAGATATCACCAGTCCCTGACATATAAACAGCACCTTGTGAATTCGTTTTTCCTCGCCAGCGCCATAATTCTGGCTTGTAAAACTCATAGCGGTCTGCTGAAAAGTATTCATGGATATATAAATAAAGTTTTCGATATTCATAGAGGCGGTATTGCCTGTCATGGCCGTGGAACCAAAGGAATTGATGGATGACTGGATCAATACATTGGACAGTGAAAAAACGACACCCTGCATCCCCGCCGGAAGGCCGATCTGCATGATCTGACGCAATTTACCTTTAACAATTCC
>OLOH01001594.1_pt1 | contig 12721 bp, 11 predicted proteins | sample 1673221 | NCBI WGS metagenome assembly OLOH01 (sample SAMEA3136767, study PRJEB25190) | human gut metagenome
CGGCGGCAGAGGATGAAAAAGATCTGTCCAAAATGGGGATGAGTCTCGAACGATTCCGCGTTTTCACACGCGGTTATGTCCGCGCCTGTCCCGGCCTGACGGGTAAGGAGCTGGAAATGCTGCCGATGGGCGCGAAGACCATGACGATGGAGTGCGGCGTCCGCTTCCTGACAGACTATCTGGACGGCGACCATTATTTCGCCGTTCACCGCGAGGGGCAGAATCTGGATCGCGCCCGCACGCAGATGAAGCTGGTGGCGGACATGGAGGACAAGTGGGATCGCATGAATGCCATCGTGCAGGAAGCTGCGCAAAAGGTGCGCTGACCCTGCAGGTCCCAGGCAGACAGGAGAGCGGAAACATTCCGCCCTCCGTTTTTTTCTGCGCAATTTCAGGCAGGAAACGCCGTACCGCATATGGAAAAGGATACTTATGACCCCATATAACTCTATAGGAACATTAGAGTTTGGAGGCGCTTGTCATGAAACGGAATCTCCTTTCTATCGGTAAAATGGCAGAGATGAACCAGGTTACGGTGCCTACGCTGCGCCTGTACGATCAGCTCGGCCTGCTCAAGCCGCGCCACGTGGACGGGGAAACCGGCTACCGGTATTATGACATCAACCAGAACGCACGCCTGGACATGATTGCCTATATGAAGGAACTGGGCATGAGCCTCAAGGAAATTCAGGGCGTGCTGGAGGCCGAGGACATTGCCCTGATCGAACAGATTCTCGCCCGTAAAAACGAACAGATCCACCAGCAGATCCGTGACTTGCGGCTTCGGCACAACGCGGTGGAACGCGCCATCGCCAGCATCGAGCGCTACCGCAAATCTCCCGCCACGGGCACCATCGCGCTGGAATACATCGACCGGCGCTACATCTGGGGCATTTCCTGCCCGGAAAACTTTTATGAAAAGGATATCTCCTCCTATGAACAGGCGCTGACCAATCTCCGCAAAGCCCTTCTGGCAAAGAATTGTCCGCAGATTCACTCCTACAACACAGGCACCTCCATCACGCGGGAAAACTTTGCCCGCGGGCATTTCGTGGCGGACCGCGTGTTCATCTTCACCGACCAGCATGCGCAGGCCTACGGCCTCACCGCCTCCGTGGTCGACAGCGGCATGTACGCCTGTATCTACCTGGACCATTACGATGACGAAATTGCCTGTGCCGATAAACTGTTGGCATTTTGCAGGAATAACGGCTACCGCATCGCGGGAGACTACCTGTGCGAGGTGCTCACGGAGTTCAATGTATTCGACGGGGACCAGCGCAGCATGTTTGTGCGTCTGCAGGTACCGGTCGAATTTTGCAAAACCCCTTGACCCTCCTGTTGGATGAGCGTTTATACTATTGTTAACAAAATAACAAGGAGGCTTCCTTCATGGAAAAGATCAAGGTTGTACAATATGGCTGCGGCAAGATGAGCAAGTATATTCTTCGCTACCTCTATGAGCATGGCGCGCAGATCGTAGGTGCCATCGATGTAAATCCCGCCGTGGTGGGCCAGGATGTAGGCGACTTCGCGGGCCTTGGCGTAAAGACCGGCGTGATCATTTCCAATGACGCGGACAAGGTGCTCGACGAATGTGCGGCGGATGTGGCCATCGTCACCCTCTTCAGCTTCATCGGAGACATCTACGATCACGTGGAAAAGTGCGTGCTACGCGGCATTAACGTCATCACCACCTGCGAGGAGGCCATTTACCCCTGGACCACTGCCGCCGCCATGATCAACAAGCTGGATGCGCTGGCCAAGGAAAACGGCTGCACCGTTACCGGCTCCGGCATGCAGGATACCTTCTGGATCAATATGGTGGCTATGGTGGCCGGAAGCTGCCATCGCATCGAAAAGATCAAGGGCGCCTACAGCTATAACGTTGAGGACTACGGCCTGGCCCTGGCCAAGGCGCACGGCTGCGACCTGACCCTGGACGAATTCGAGGCGCAAATCGCCCATCCCGATTCGTTTGAGCCCTCCTATGCCTGGAACGCCAGCGAGGCCATTTGCAACAAGCTGGGCCTGACCATCAAATCCATCACCCAGAAGCACGTGCCCTATACCGTGGATCATGACCTGTACTCCGCCACGCTGGGCAAGACCATCAAAGCCGGAAACTGCATCGGCATGTCCGCCGTGGTGACGATTGAGACCATGCAGGGCATCACCATCGAGGAAGAGACCATCGGCAAGGTCTATGGTCCCGACGATGGCGATCTGTGCGACTGGTGGATCACGGGCGAGCCCAACACAGAATTCCATGTGGTGAAGCCCGCTACCGTGGAGCACACCTGTGCTACCATTGTCAACCGGATTCCCACGTTGATCAACGCTCCTGGGGGTTTTGTCACTTGCGATCAGTTGGACCCCCATTGCTATCTGACATATCCCATGGAGTATCATCTGTAAGAATTTCAGGAATAGGAAAAGGACCTGCTAATGCAGGTCCTTTTTTTGTGGGGGAAACTCTTGCCAGTTTTCCTTGTACAAAAGGTTCCATCCTGCCCCGGCTCCTCATCCAAATGCCTTTCCCACCACGATCTATCCGTTTCCAGAAATACCCGCTGCACTGCCACAGGGAAAGGGGAGAATAGACTGTATTTTTAGCCTAGTGTGAGAATTGGCGTGATAGGTGTGGGGATTACCGGTAGGTTATCCACCGTGATTTTCCAAGATGTCCTTTTTTAAACGCTGTGCCGCAGCACTCAGTGGATGCTGTCGATCATATACCATGCAGATTTGCCGTTCCGGTATTTTCTCCCGCAGTTTGATTTGGACGATCCTCTTTTGCCGAAGGGCTTCCTGCGCCATGGGTTCCGGGAGAAACGCAAGACCAAGATCGGACTTCACCAATGGCAAAATTTGATCCGCAGTTGCCACTTCGGTGTCGGGATTCAGTTCCAGACCGTGAGATAAAAACAGGTCGTGATAAAACTGCCAGGTCATAGTTTCCCGGCCAAGGCAAATCAGGGGATACTTCTGCAATTCGGCAAGGTGAAGTTCCCGACTTTCCAGCGAGGCAAAGGCTTTTCCGCCCACAAGAATGTCTTGAAACGATTGCACGTGCATTTCTTTGAGCGGAGCATCTGCGTTGGTAGGTGTTGAGACGATGGCGAAGTCAATCTCGCCGTTTTTTATGGAACGGATTGCCTGTGGAGTAGAGTGATTGTAGATCCGCAATCGAATACCGGGATGTTCCATGTGGAAGGTCCTCAATTTGTCCAGCAGGTAGATGTTCAGTGCGGTTTCACTGGCGCCAATGGAGATGCTCCCGTTTTCCAGCCCCATACTGGCTGTCAGTTCCGCCTCTGCCGCCTGTAACTGGGACATTGCAACGGCCACATGCTCGAATAGTTGGGCGCCCTCCGGCGTGAGTTTGACACCCCGGTTGGTTCGGATAAAAAGAGTGCAATGGAGTTCTTGTTCCAAGCAATTCATAGCGCGTGTGACGTTTGGCTGCCCACTGCCCAAGGCGTTGGCTGCCTTTGTGAAATTCTTGTATTTTGCCACATAATAAAATATTTTATAGTATTCAAAGTTAACGTCCATATCCTATGCCCCTCTTGATATATCAATTTATAATACTTGTCATATCAATAATGCTTTTTACAAATTTCTATGTGATTAGTATAATGAATCATAGTTGTAAAAACAAGTGGGGGAGGGCCTATCAGAAAGAAGCTCCACCTGTTTTTCGGAAATATACAGTGACGAAACTACCGCCTGTGACGCCGAAGAGTAGGATTTGTTCCGCGCGGGTTTTGGTGTCGCTTTATGTATCGCAATGGAAAAACGCCAATGCATCAAGAACTCATGCTAGGGGATGATTTTATGTCATTAGTTCTGCCACGGGAGGAGGAAGTAGAGAAGATTTTTTCCAGAATTCTTTCCTCCAAAGAGGCCTGTGAACGGTTGAGCGAAACATTTTACGACCACTTGTTGGACGATAACCGGTATGTCGATCCCGATCCCCGCCATTTGGCTGAGGTCCTTTTCACTGCATATCAGAATGGGGACGTAAGCGCCGTGTTATTGGAACTGTGCAATCGCAGCATGTTCGATCTGCTAAAAGAATCCTACCTGATTCCCAAACGCTTTCACGGAAAAGCGGGGGAAAATCCCGTGCTTCTTACCGATGAAAACGGGCTGCTTTTGGAAGATAAAAAGGATATGGTTCCCAAACACGAATATAAAAAATTCTTTGAGATTTATCAATCTCATTCCGCTGCTCCACGTTCCAAATTATATCTTGCGGATGGTTACGATCTTACCAGATATTATAGGGAAGGGATGGAAATTGAGGAAAGAAAGGAAAACAAAAAGCGGGGGATTCTCGTCCTATACGCTCTTCCGGATACCAAAAAGCTGCACCTAACGGAAGCACAGGCCTATGACGCTGTCTGGACCACATTCCAGGAAATCCAGAAAGTGGCGTTTTCCGCGGTTGTGTATTACGGACAGGAAACAGGAACAACGAACGGGAACTCTTTTGATGAGTTGGGCGTGCTTCTCCCCATCCACCAGTTCGAGAATAAAATGCTTCAGCATCTGGAAAAGATAGATGGTCTGGTATTGGCCTGTCGGGAGAACATGAAAAACCTCGCAGGAGCGGAAGATCTTGATCTGTGACCAAAAAAGAGTAAACGGCAAGCAAATTTTCCCAGGAGCGAATCCAGAAGCCTTGCCCCAAAGAGTAGCGGGTGTAACCCCGCGAGATACCATGAATGCCAGACGAAAGAGGTAATTACGAGATGTTATCGGAGCACAAAAAGCATAGAACAAAATATCACTCTCATGGGCAAATGTCCGAGTCTTTTCTGACGGCCGTTTTCCTGTCGCTGTCCGGTGGCTTGCAGGACGCATATACCTATGTTTATCGGGGCAAGGTTTTTGCCAACGCGCAGACGGGAAACATAGTTCTGTTGAGTCAAAATATCTATGAACAGAACTGGACAACGGCGCTCCATTATTTTGTCCCACTGCTTTCTTTTGTGCTGGGTGTGGCGATTGCGGAGTGGATTCGGCAATCCTTTCAAACTTGGCAGGCCATCCATTGGCGTCAAATTGTTCTGTTGAGTGAAATCCTATTGCTGTTTGCTGTGGGGTTCCTGCCGGAAGATTTGAATATGCTGGCGAATGCGGTTGTGTCCTTTTCCTGCGCAATGCAGGTGCAGGCTTTCCGTAAAATGACAGGGTACGCTTTTGCTAGCACCATGTGTATCGGAAATATGCGCAGCGGTATGGAAGCCCTGTTTCTGTACCTACGCACCCACGATAGAGGAACGTTAAAAAAATCCCTGTGCTATTGGAAAATTATTTTCCTGTTTGGATTTGGAGCAGGAATCGGCGGGCATTTTGTGTACGTGTTTGGAGCGAAAACCATTTGGTTTTCCTGTGCGCTTCTGCTTGTTGGGTTCTTCCTGATGTTTATCAAGGAAGAAATTGAGGAACATGAAGAAATGCATGAGCAGTTGCAAGGCATTGCGGGAAAATGAGTATATTCTAAAAAGCAGCGGCTTCCGGTGAATTTGTTTCATCGGAAGCCGCTGTATGATTTATTTAGGAAAGTTTTAGCCCCACACTTCTTGGGCAATTTCTTTGACCAGAGCCAGTTTTGCCCATTGCTCTTCCTCGGTAAGCTTATTGCCGATTTCGCAAGATGCGAAGCCACACTGGGGGCTGAGGTACAGACGATCCAGGGGAATGTACCGAGCCGCCTCATAGATGCGGGCAATCACAGTCTCCTTATCCTCCAGTTTAGGTGATTTTGTGGTAACTAGTCCCAAGACCACTTTTTTCTCGCCAGTAATTTCTTTGAGAGACTCAAAGTTTCCAGAGCGCTCGTCATCAAATTCCAGGTAATACGCATTGACATTCTCTTGTCCAAAAACCAGGGGCGCAATCTTGTCGTAAGCTCCGGTGCAAGCCCATGTGGAATGAAAGTTGCCCCGGCAGATGTGGGTGTTGATGACCAGGTCCTGAGGTTTGCCTTCTATGGCCAGATTGTTGATGTCCAAAAACTCTTCTTGAAGGGCTTCCAGCTGGGCGTCATCCGCTCCAAAGAACAGATTTGCTTTTGGGTCTACAAAGCATCCCCAGGTGCAGTCGTCAAATTGGATGTTCCGGCAGCCTGCGGCATAGAGATCCCCAATGATCTTTTTATATCCAGCCACAATATCGGCAATGAGCTCTTCATCATTGGGATAGAACTTCCGGGTGGTTTCCAGATTCATGGGCATGATCAACTGTTCCAGAAATTGGGCAGGAGCGGGAATGGTCTGCTTGGCGACTGTGTTTTCGTCTTCCAAAGCTTTTACAAATTTAAAATGCTCTACAAAAGGATGGCAGCTTACGGAAAGCTTGCCAGTGAGGTAGGTGTCATCGATTTTCGCGGCCTCATCATGGAAGGGCAGACCGGTGTCTGTTTCCTTGTGGCCGATGCCTTCAAATCCCCACATGAAATCCAAGTGCCAAGTAGCGCGGCGGAATTCGCCGTCTGTGATGACATGGTAGCCGGCTGCCTTTTGTTTTGCCACCAGTTCTGTAATGCACTTGTCCTCCACAGCCTTTAACTGTTCGGCAGAGATGTTTCTAGATTCGAAGTCGGCACGAGCCTGTTTCAGTTCAGAGGGGCGCAGAAAACTTCCCACATAATCATAGCGGAAGGGTATTTGTAAATTGCTCATGTAAAATTCTCCTTGCAGTTCGTGGTTTCACCATGTGTGTATTTTCCTTTGTTAAGTATACAGAGCGAATACTTTCTTGTAAAATACAGAAAACAGGCAGTTTGCCATAGGCTCAGTCTATAGCAAGCCGCCTGTTTCGCTTTGATTACTCCTGTGCGGAGGCGTATTTTTTCAGAATCTCAATGTACAAATTGCCGAATCGCCCTGTGCCCACTTTCCTGTGGGTGATGTAGCCGATTTCCATATAGTCGTCCACTTCAAGAGGAATGGCCACAATATTTTTTCCATTTAGTTCTTCATTGATGACTCCGCTGCAAATGGTATAACCGTTCAGCCCAATCAGCAGGTTGAACAGCGTGGCGCGGTCCGAGACCATAATGTCTTTTTTGCTCTCCAAGGTGCTCAGTATCTCCTCGGAATAATAGAAAGAGTTGTGCTCTCCCTGCTCATAGGAAAGACGTGGATAGGGTACGATATCCTCCAGGGTGACACTGGATTTTTTGGCCAGCGGATTGCCTGCGCCCACAAAGATATGGGGCTTTGCCAGAAACAGCCGGTGGAACTTCAGGTTGTTTTCCCGCAGGACCTTGCGCAGGATTGTCTCGTTGAACTGGTTTAGGTAAAGCACGCCCACCTCGCTGCGCAACTTTGCCACATCGTCAATCAGTTCGTAGGTCTGGGTCTCACGGATACGAAAATCGTATTCTTCGCCTCCGTATTGCTTCAACAGTTCTACAAAGGCCTCCACCGCAAAAGAGTAGTGCTGTGTGGATACACAGAATTGATGCTTGACCTGTCCCGTTCCCAGATAGCGTTCCTCGATCAAGTTTGTCTGTTCCATGACCTGCCGGGCATAGCCCAGAAATTCCTGCCCTTCCGGGGACAGCAGAACACCCTTATTCGTGCGTTTGAAAATGGTGATCCCCAGTTCATTTTCCAGTTCTTTGACGGCTGAGGTCAAACTGGGCTGTGCAATATATAGCTGCCTTGCTGCGGCGCTGATAGTTCCGGTTTCCGCAATGGTGACAACATATTTAAGCTGTAAAAGTGTCAATGGATTTCCTCCTCGATTTGGATATGGAGTGGCAACAAACACGTTGTGCCTTCCCGTATTCCCAATCTCTTCTGTTTTTCTGCCGCGTTGGTTTCTGAGGAATATTATACTGGAAAAAAGATGGATTGTCATCGTTAGCAGGTTATCCGAACCGAAACCTATAAAACGCCACCATGTCCTGTGGTACCCAGAGAAAACCTTGGGATACCTCTCTTTCGCCGGAGATGGTTGAAATACTACTGCGAAAAGCAGGTTGTCTATCCAGGATTACGACTCCCGGGATGGAACATAAAATCTCCCGACCTGGAATGAATGTTCAGACCTACCCGGTGCAAGCAGATAAATTTTGTGTATACAAAAGCCTTATCCCGTCTGGGTGTGGGCTGCACAGACGGTAGCAAGCTACTCAGGAGCTTTTTCGGCATGGATCTGTAGTAGCTTTTATAAAAAAACGCTTGACGCAAGTACGAAATCGTACTATACTAGCAAGTACGATTTCGTACTTTTAGGAGGTGCCCTATGCAGCATTCGATTTCCGACAAAATACACCGCATCAATTATTTAACTTCCGAACTGGAAGGGTTATATCACATTACGTCCGTGAAAATGAATATCTCCGACAGCGTTTCCCGTGTCCTGTACACCATTTACGATACGGGGGACAGCTGCCTGTTAAGCGATATTTATAAACAGTCCGGAGTCAGCAAGCAGACCGTCAATTCGGCTATCCGCAACTTGGAAAAACAGGGGATTCTCTATCTGGAACCCTACCAAGGCCGAGCCAAAAAGGTCTGCCTGACTGACGCGGGAAAAGACTATGTAAAGCAGACAGCCGCCCGCATCTATGAAGCGGAGACAAAGGCGTTTTCCTCCTGGACGGAAGAGGAAATCGAAACCCATATCCGCTTAATGGAAAAGTTTTTGGAATCCTTCCGGGAGCAGGTGGAGACCTGGTAAAAACGCTTTCGGAACCTTTGAATTCTGTAGATACACCACATTACGCCAGTGGACCTTTTGGAGAATTCCCGCTGGCTCAGGAGGACTTATGCGCATTCAGTTATCCGACCACTTTTCTTATAGCCGGTTGATCCGTTTCACTCTGCCTTCCATCGCCATGATGATTTTCACCTCTATCTACGGGGTGGTGGACGGCTTTTTCGTGTCCAACTTTGCGGGCAAGACACCTTTTGCCGCAGTCAATTTGATCATGCCTTTTTTGATGATTGTGGCCACGGTGGGGTTCATGTTTGGCACAGGCGGTACGGCCATTGTGGCCAAAACCTTCGGGGAGGGGGATAAAGAGCAGGCAAACAAATACTTCTCCTTGTTTGTGTACGTGGCTTTCGCCTTGGGTGTTGTCCTGGCCATCGCAGGTATCCTTTGGATTCGCCCCATCGCCAGCTTGCTGGGCGCTGAGGGAGAGCTTTTGGACAACTGCGTCATTTACGCCCGGATTATCCTTGCCGCCCTGCCCTTTTACGTGTTGCAACTGTTGTTTCAGAGTTTCTTCATCACGGCGGAAAAGCCCAAACTGGGATTGGCCGTCACGGTTTCCTCCGGAGTCACCAATATGATCCTGGACGCTGTGTTGGTCATTCTGCTGCCCCAGGAATTCAAACTGGCCGGAGCAGCAATCGCCACAGCCATGAGCCAGGTGGTAGGTGGGGCAGTGCCCTTGGTTTACTTCTCACGGAAAAACTCCAGCATCCTGCGGCTGCGAAAGACAGAGGTTGACGGACGCGCCATCCGCAAAGCCTGCACCAACGGGTCTTCGGAATTTATGAGCAACGTGTCCATGAGTCTGGTGGGCATGCTATACAACATACAGCTGTTAAAATTCGCCGGGGAAAACGGAGTGGCCGCCTATGGGGTTATGATGTACGTCAGCATGATCTTTTCCGGGGCGTTTATCGGGTACTCTATTGGAACCGCTCCCGTTACCGGCTACCATTATGGAGCGGGCAATCACCCAGAGCTAAAAAGTCTTTTGCGGAAAAGCCTCACTCTCATCGGCATCTTTGGAGTGGGTATGGTGATTGCCGCGGAACTGTTGGCGCTGCCGCTGGTGCAGCTGTTTGTGGGATACGACGGGGAACTGATGGCGTTGACCTTGTCCGGGTTCCGGATTTTCTCCCTGGCCTTTTTCTTCATGGGGTTTGCCATTTTCGGATCTGGCTTTTTCACAGCCCTCAACGATGGACTCACTTCCGCGCTGATTTCCTTCTTGCGAACTCTGGTGTTTCAAATATCCGCCGTTTTGATCCTGCCCATCTTTTGGAAGATCACCGGCGTGTGGGTGTCCATTGTGGTCGCGGAGATGATGGCGGTTCTTTTGACAGTGGTATTCTTGGTCGTCAAACGGAAAAAGTACCACTATTGAGGTTTTTCATATCCCATAGCCCCTATAAGGGCCACCGTATCTTGAAAGAAGCAGTTTTAAATCGTTCCGCCAAAACAGCTCGTGGAAATTTTCCATGGGCTGTTTTTTTAGATAAAAGCGGGTGCTTCCAATAACATGTAACCTGCCATCCAAATATTTCTTTAATAATTAGACTTGCAAAAATCGAATATACGTTCTATAATTCTTTTTGTGGAGAGACGAACGTATATTCGAACAAAAAGGTGATCTCATAAAAGAGGAAGGAGTTGAATCCCTATGAAGGAATATCCCCTCCGGAAGCAGTATGTAGAAGTGGTGGCCACTCACTACATCGACGGCAGCGTTCGCCCACAGAAGATCGTTCTGGCTACGGGTCCAGTGTTTGAGATTGAGGACAGTCGGGAAGCTGTGCGGGGCAAAACACGTACCACCGGGGAGCTGGCTCGGCGGTACGTGGTGAAAATTCGGGGGAAGGAAACCTTTCTCTATCAGGACGGAGAGCGGTGGTTCGTGGAGATGAAAGCATAGGGTAAGCCTCTGAAAAGGAGGGGCCTTTGCTGGTCATTTGTCAAATCTCAAAGACTCATCTTTGAAAAGTCACGGGAAATGCACATTTGCGTTCCCAATGCCGGCATGGTATAGTAACAGACAGAATATCTCTTTAAGAAAGGAGCCCGGAAGCATGGAGAAAACTTATTTTGCCATCGACCTAAAAAGTTTCTATGCTTCCGTAGAGTGCATTGAGCGCGGCCTGGACCCTATGACCACTAACTTGGTAGTGGCGGACAAGTCCCGCACGGAGAAAACCATTTGCCTGGCGGTGTCCCCTTCTTTAAAGGCGTATGGTGTGTCCGGGCGTGCCCGGCTTTTCGAGGTGATCCAGCGGGTGGAGCAGGTAAACCGGGAGCGGCGGTGGAAAGCGCCCGGCAGGAAGCTTACCGCCTCTTCTTGGGACGATACCCAGGTGAGGGCTTCTTCCGCAGTGGCCTTGGACTACCTGGTGGCCCCGCCCCGGATGCGTTTGTACATGGAATACAGTTCCCGGGTCTACCAGGTGTACTTGAAATACGTGGCGCCGGAGGATATCCATGTTTACTCCATCGATGAGGTTTTTATCGATGCTACCGCCTACCTGAATACTTACGGATTGACCCCAAAAGAGCTGGCCCGCACCATGATTTTGGACGTGCAGAGAACCGTGGGTATCACCGCCACAGGGGGCATCGGCACCAACCTGTACCTGGCTAAGGTGGCCATGGATATCGAGGCAAAGCACATCCCCCCGGACGAAAACGGGGTGCGTATCGCGGAACTGGACGCGATGAGCTATCGCCGTTCCCTGTGGAGTCACCGTCCCTTGACGGATTTCTGGCGGGTAGGTCCCGGGTACGCCAAGAAGCTGGAGGCCTACGGCCTGTACACTATGGGGGACGTGGCGCGGTGTTCCATCGGAAAACCCGGGTACATCCACAACGAGGAATTGCTGTACAAGCTCTTTGGGGTCAATGCGGAGTTGCTCATTGACCATGCTTGGGGGTGGGAGCCCTGTACTATCGCCGACATCAAAGCATATAAGCCCGAGTCCAATTCCATCGGTTCCGGTCAGGTGCTCCAGGAGCCGTATACTTTTGAAAAAGCCCGGGTGGTCCTTCGGGAGATGGCGGATCAGCTGGCTTTGGACTTGGTGGAAAAGAACCTGGTTACCAACCAGCTTGTCCTCACCGTGGGGTATGACCGGGAAAGTTTGCAGAACCCGGACATCCACTATCATGGGGAGGTCACCGCGGACCGGTACGGCAGGTCCGTCCCCAAGCACGCCCACGGCACCCAGAATCTGGATCGGTATACTTCCTCATCCAAAGTGCTGATGGACGCCGCTACCGCCCTATATGAGCGGGTGGTAAATCACGATCTGTTGGTGCGGCGGCTCTACCTTACTGCCACTCGTGTAATCGACGAAGGGGAGGCACCCCAGCCCGGTGCTTTAGAGCAGATGGATTTATTTACCGACTATCAGGCACTGGAGCAGCAGCGGGAAGAGGAAAATCAGGAGCTTTCCCGGGAGCATCAGCGGCAAAAGGCAGACAAACGGATACAGATACCGCCCCTGCATCACCGGGCCGAGCAGATACGTGCCCCACAGCAGAATCGGCAGAAGCAGAATACCAAATCGCTTCCAATTTCCCGTGTACATCGCAAAGAGCGCGGAAAGCAGCATCAGCCAAATCACAACGCCCGCGTTGAACACCCAGCGCAGCGCCGGAATATCCCGCGCACCGGTTGACCAGATGTGCTCGTCCAGCCAGTCGCGCACGCCCTTGAATCGCGCGGGCTGAATCATGTCTTCTCCGCCGAACGGCATGGTCAGCGCGCGCGGAGACATGCCCGTTTCAATGTATTTGGCCGTACCCGCATACACCCGATAGGGATACAGAAACGGCAGATCCAGCTCCAGCAGCGCGTCCAGATCGCCGATGTACACGGGATAATTCGTGATGCTCGGCACGTTGTGATAGAAGATCATCAGGCTGTTGAGCGCCTCGAACAGATCCTTTGGCGGCTCCAGCTGCAAAAACGCGCTGCCCTCGCGCA
>OLOH01001599.1_pt1 | contig 12668 bp, 14 predicted proteins | sample 1673221 | NCBI WGS metagenome assembly OLOH01 (sample SAMEA3136767, study PRJEB25190) | human gut metagenome
CTCGATGAAGTTGTCCGGGTTGGACTCCTTGATCTTGAGGGAGTTGCTGGCGCCGCCAAGGTCAGCCTCGAGCATCATAATCTTGTCGTTCTCGGCAATGAGCTTCTGGAGGGTGCCCATAACCACATTGCGAAGGTCAGCGCCAGTGGCGCTGCGGTCCTCAGCGAGCTTGAACATTAGGCGATCTCCTCCTCAAGCTTCTCAACCTGGGCGTTCAGGGCGTCAACGGCATCCTGGGCGGTCTTCCTGAGCTCAGGCGTGTTGAACTTAGGAGCGTGGTTGCTCTCCATCTCCTCGAAGGCCTTGACGCCAGCGCCCTTGACGGTGTCGAGGACGATGCAGAGGGCCTCGCCCTTGTGCTGCTTGGCCTCGGTGATGGCGGCGTCGACGGCCACGACGTCCTGGCCGTTGACCTTCTGGGTGTAGAAGCCGAAGGACTGCATCTTGGCGACGTAGTCGAACGGGTTCATGATGTCCTTGGTCCAACCATCAAGCTGACGCTTGTTGTCGTCGATGAAGACGATGAGGTTGTCCATCTTGTAGTTGGCGATGTACTGGAAGGCCTCCCAGCACTGACCCTCGTTGAGCTCGCCGTCGCCCACGATAAGGTAGGTGTAGGCGTCAGAGCCCTTCTTGGCGAGGGCGGTGGCGATGCCGGCAGCGGTGGAGCAGCCCTGGCCGAGGGAACCCGTGGTCATGTCGACGCCCGGGGTCTTGGTGCGGTCGGGGTGGCTCGGCAGGTTGGTGCCGCCATCGTTAAGGGTGAACAGCATGTCGCGGTCGAAGAAGCCGCGCTCGGCGAGAACCGAGTACCAGGCCGGGCCGGCGTGACCCTTGGACAGCACGAGGCGATCGCGGCCCTCCCACTTGGGGTTCTTGGGATCATGCTTGAGCTGCTTGCCGTAGAGAACGGCCATAACCTCGACGATGGAGAGCGAGCCGCCCAGGTGGCCGTAGCCACGGTGCAGCAGCATCTCGACGACGTCGCGGCGGACCTTAGCCGCCAGCAGTTCGAGCTCCTTCTGCTCCTTCTCTTCCATGAGACTCCTTTGGTCTAATGGTTACCGACAGAATTAAACGTTGCTTTTCCAGAGGAACGTCGCGCTCAGTGTATCCCATGCGGCACCCCTCGCCATCGCTCTTTTGGAAGAAATTTCGATAAAGCTGCAGGTGAAAGGCTTAACAAAGCCATCAATTACATAGAATTGCCGCGAAAGCGACGAGGGGCGCGGCCGCATCCGCGGGCAGCGTCCCTCATCTGTTAGCCTTCCGTTATTAAGGACCGGCGCACGCGGCCTCTCCCTCGGCCGCGCCGGCGACCTCTTGCCCGTGCGTCGTCACGTCAAAGGTCTACTGCCTCAGGCCTTCGCCAATCACGCTCGCAAGCTGCCCGGCGTCCGCAGCGGCGTCAAGAAGCTCGCGAATGCGCTCGTCCATGATCATGGCAACGGTGCGCGAGAGGAGATTGAGATGGGTCTCCCCCACCTCGTCCTCGGGAATCAGCAGCGCGATGACCGTGCCCGCGTCGGAATGGTCGTATGAGGGCCATGACAGCGGCTCGGCAAGCGTCACGGCAATGACTCCAGGGCGCTTCACGACGGAAGACTTGACGTGCGGAATCGCGAACCCGCTCACGAAGCCCGTTGCGCCCAAAGCCTCACGCTCGAGAAAGGCCCCATACACGGCGCGGGCGTCATCGGCAAACCCGAGCTCGACCGCCTTCTCGCTCAGTCGTGCGAGAAGCTCCTCCCTTGAAGCGGCCTTTGCCCCATACAGAACCTGCGACGCGTCCATGCCAACCGTCATCTAACCATCCACCCCAACGCTCGCCTGCCAAATTCCCGAGACTTGGACTACTGGGCAGCGGCGCGCGTCTTATCAATGATCTTGCGGACGGCGGCGGCGTTGGCGGCGATCTCCTCCTCGGAGCCCTTGGTAAGCAGGCCGCCCATGCCGGCGCAATCGATACCCTTCTCAATCCACTCGTGAAGGTTATCGAGGTTAATTCCGCCAGAGGCCATGAGCGGCATCCAGGGCGTCGGGGTCTTGAACAGGCCGACGAGACTCGGACCGTAGACGTTGGAGATCGGGAAGCACTTGACGAAGGCGGCGCCGGTGGCCAGCGCGTGGTTGGCTTCGGTCATCGTGGTGCAGCCGGGCGCGTAGGGGATCTGGTAGAGGTTGCAGATCTCGGAGACGCCTTCGGAGTAGCAGTTCGCGACGATGAACTGGGCGCCGGCCATGATAGCCATGCGAGCCGTCGCGGGGTCCATGACGGTACCCGCGCCGACGATCATCTCGCCGCCGAACTCCTCCTTGATGGCGGCGATGACCTCGCCGGCATTCGGCAGCGTGTAACTGACCTCCATGGCCTTGACACCACCAGCGAGCAGACCGCGAGCGATCTCGAAGCCGCGCTCGATGGTGGGAACGCGCACGACGGCAAACGCACACGTGTCGTAAAGGGCCTGAGTAATGGCCGCCTTCTGCATCTTCATGATTGACTCCCCTATCCTTGCCCGCGCGTCTCCCCTTCGATGACGCACGGATGGCTGATGCTGTCGCGCGGTGCCGGCCCGTAGACGGGCCGCGGCGCGTGGGACGGATGCGCCCGCCAGTGTGTCAGGCGCGCCCGGGACCCTACTCGTGGCTGATGCCGTAGTGATCGAGCATCGCGACGATCTTCTCGTCAATGCCGTCAGCGACCTCGTTTACCGGGAAGCGAGCGGGGCCGACGGGATAGCCAGCGAGCTCGAGCGAACGCTTGAGCGTCTGAGGCGTGGAACCGAGGTGCAGGATGTCGCGAATCGGCTCGACCTCAGCCTGAAGGCGCTGGGCCTCAGCCTCGTCACCGGCCTCGAGAGCCTTCCAGAGGTTGACGACGACCTCGGTGATGAGGTTGCCGGTGCCCGCGATCGCGCCCGTAGCGCCAAGCGCGTGAGCGGCGGAGATCTTGCCGTCAGATCCCACGATCACGTCGACATCGTGGCCAGCGGAGGCCTCGATGTAGCTCTTGAGGTTCTCCATATCGCCGGAGCTGTCCTTCACGCCGCGAACATTGTCGATCTGAGCGACCTCTGCGACGACGGAGGCGGGGATGTTCTTGCCCGTGGACTTCGGGATGTTGTAGAGCATCACGGGAATGGAGACGCTCGCGGCGACGGTCTCGAAATAGCCCTTGATCTGGTCATCGCTAATACCCATGAAGTACGGGTTGATGACGGAAAGGGCGTCGGCGCCGATGGCCTCGGCACGCTTGGACATCTCGACGGCATCGTGCGTGGAACAGGCACCAGTGCCCACGTAGACGGGAACGCGGCCGGCAACCTTCTCGATAACAAACCTGGAGAACTCGATGCGCTCGTCCGGGTTGCAGACATGGAACTCGCCGTTGGAGCCAAAGGTGAAGATGCCGCTCGCGCCACCGGCGATGAGCTTCTCGACAAGCTGCTCGCCAGCCTCGTAGTTGATTGACTGATTCTCGTCACGGTTGAACGGGGTGACCATCGGCACGATGACGCCGCTAAACGTTGCCATGCTTTCTCCTTCTCACTTGGCCTGGCGCTCGCAAGAACGCTCGGCCAACCGGTCTGCGCTTGACCTGGCACCCGACGAGGACCGGCCATGCGAATTAACTACTGCTTGTGCTTCTTAACGTGATGGCGAGCCATGCACTCCTCGATCTGGCCCTCCAGGTCATCGAGCGTGTCCTTCATGAAAGGCCTCGTGATGCCCACGTACTCGTAGCCTGCAGGATGGGTGACCCAACCGCCCCACAGGAGCAGCCTGAGCGACGAACCCTGACGCACAATCGAATAGCCCTTGATCTGCTTATAGGGGACGACGACGGCCTTCGTGATGTCGGCCTTCTCGTAGATCGTGAGCTCGTTCGGGCCAAACTCGCAAACGCCGACGTGCGCGGCGTACTTGCCAAGCAAACGGCCCATGCGCTTCGAGATGAACCAAACGACGGTGACGGCGACAACCACGACCAGCAGCAGCGCGATGTTTCCCGTGACGTCTGCGAGCGCGTAGGCGCAGATCGCCGCGAACAGAATGGCGAAAACGAGAAGAAGCAGACCCAGCCCACACACGAGCAATCGGGTGCGGTCCTCCTCGACCCTCAGCTCAACGTCACGTTCCTGCTGGTTGTCTTTGTCGGCCATGAGATAGCTCCTAGGTCAAAGGGTGCGGCCCCGGGAGAAACGACGCGTTGTGCCACCCCGGGGCCGCTAGAACGGCAGATCTTAGGCGAAGAAGTGACCGATCTCGTAGATGATCGAACCAACGATGTTGTAGTCAACGTTCGGGAAGGAAGCGCCAGCAATTCCAAGCTGGGCGAAGGCCGGGTAGAGCACGAGCGGGCCAGCGCACAGGAAGATGCCGACCAGGAAGGAGCCGAGGAAGGCGCCCTTCCAGCCACCGTAGGCGTAACCGCAGACGCCGCAGGTGCCGCCAGAGAAGAAGCAGATGCCAGCAGCCGGGATCATGATGGTCTCGCTGTGGAAGGCGACCATGAGGGCCATGGCGACGAGGCCGCCGAGGAAGGAGCCGATGAAGCCGATGATGACGGCGTTCGGGGCGAACGGGAAGATGGCGGGGCAGTCAACGGCCGGGCGAGCATCGGGGATGAGCTTCTCGGAGATGCCGACGAAGGCCTCGGTGATGGCGGCGATGAACTGACGGACACCGTAGATCAGGACGGACATACCGGCAGCGAACTGAAGGCCAGCGAGGAACGGCCAGATGAACCAAAGGTCGTTGCCGAAGTAGGACGTGAAGGCCTTGCCGGAGGCGAGCTCGTCACCGAAGTGGCCAGTCACGAGGCAGGCAATGGTCACGATGTAGAACAGAACAATCATGAACAGAGCGACGGAGAACACGAAGTCCTTGAAGAGCTTGAAGAACTCGGGGAGCTGCTTCTCCTCGGCCTGGGGAGCATCAAGCTCGCCGTCGGCGCTCTTCTTGGCGAAGAGCTTGCCCACGTAACCGGCGAAGGCATAGCCGATGCAGTTGAAGTGGCCGATAGCGATGGAGTCATCGCCAACGAGCTTGTTGACGAAGGGCTGGCAGAGCGTCGGAAGAGCGGCTCCGCAGAAGCCGAGAATGACACCGCCGAGAATGACGGTGACCATGAACGGAGCGCCCAGGGAGATGAAGACGAGGGCGAGGACGCAGGCGAAGTACAGGAAGTGCTGGCCGGTCAGGAAGACGGCCTTGAACTTCGTGAACTTAGCGAAGACCAGGTTCATGATGAAGCCCAGGACCATGACCATGGCGACCTCGGTGCCATAGGTCTGGAGAGCGAGCGAGGTCGCAACCTCGACCTGGGTCACAACGCCGGAGACCTGGAAGGCACGGCTGAACATGTCAGAAAAGACGGTGACCTGGGAGCTCATGGCGCTGGAGCCGATGTTGAAGACCATAAAGCCAATCATGGTCTTAACGGTACCGGAGAAGACGTCCACCGCGGACTTCTTCTGCAGCAGGAGGCCGACGAGGGCGATGACGCCCATGATCACCGACGTGTCCCTGAGCTGCGCGAGAATGGCATCAAGCATGTTGATTTCCTCTCAGCTGGTTTGGACAGAACTACCTAACGGACGGGCGCTGGCCCATCCGGCTAAGCCGAAAACGATTTGTGCGGGGGATCCGGCAGCCGCAAGCTCTAAGCACTTCGCTCAAGGCTCGCGTCGCCGGAATGACCTCAGGCGCCTACTTGGCGTCGTGCTCCTGAACCCAAGCGGTGAGCTTCTCGGTGATCTCACCCTTGTTCACGATGTTCGTGATGCCCACGGCAGACGGAACGCGAGAGTCATGGGAGAGCTCATCGGTGAGGTCGCTCATCGTGATGACGAGGTCACCGCTGAAGCCATTGATGGAGTCGAGGTTGCCGTGCTCGGTCTCGATGGGGAGGTTGTGCTCCTTGATGACCTGGTCGCACTTGATCTTGAGCATCATCGAAGAGCCCATGCCGGCGCGGCAGCAGACGAGTGCACGATACATTTGTTACTTCCCTTCCTTAGCATGGACGAGGTCCATGACATCCTGTGGCGTGTTGGCAGAGTCAAGCTGATCGAAGAAATCCGGGTCAGCAAGAAGCTCAACGAGGGACTGCAGGGCGCTCAGGTGCGCGTCGCTGTCCTTGGCCGCGAGCGGGAAGAGGTACTTCACCGGGTCGTTGGCCTCGGAGCCAAACTCGACGGGCGTCTTCAGCGTGACGATGCCGATGGCGCTCTCGAGGGCACCGCACTCGGGGCGTGCGTGCGGAAGGGCGACGTGCTCGGTCAGCACGAAATAGGGACCCAGCTCCTCCTTACCCTTAATGATGTCGGCGACATAGCCCTCGGTCACCTTGCCGCCATCGACCATGGGCTGGGTAGCCTTGTAGATGGCATCTTTCCAGTCGGCAGCATCGACGTTGAGCTGCACCAGGCTTGGATCAAGAAGATCGCTTAGCATCCGCTCGCCCTCCTTTATTGACGCGCATATACGTCTTATGAACGTTACGTTGACGATTATTCCACACCCATCGGTGTCCGGGCGACTATTATTTTACGAACGGTATTCATGTCGCCAAACGACTGCGTTTTAACCGCGACCGGTAGTATTTTGGCAGTTAAACAACGCTTTTATCTCGAATTATATAGTTCGTCGTTTTGATATTTCGACAAATTGTTTATAACTTCCGTTCGTATACTTAGTTCGTCTCGCACATAAAAGAATATTCGTTCTACCATTCGCCGATTTATGAATCTGCTCGTTGTGTTTTATGGTTGTTCTCTCGTAAACTCACCCCTGTGCCGATCAAATAGATCGGAATGTTCAACGAGCCTCTATAACGTTCATAAAAGGAGAGTAGACCCCATGCGAAGGAGCAATGCGTTCGTAGCGGCAACACGAGACGCCATCATGGCTCTCCTCGAACGGGACGGACAAGCGAGCGTAGCGGAGCTGGCAGAGCACTTTGAGGTGTCACAACTCACGATCAGGCGTGACCTCGACTGGCTCGAGAGCCGCCATGTTCTCTCGCGCCAACATGGAAGCGCCTCCCTTCTCAATCCACTCGGGCGCCCATCAGGGTCCCAACGCGTCAGGGCCAATCGAGCCATTGCCCGTGAGGCGGCAAAGTACGTTTGCGACGGCGACTGCATATTCATCAACGGCAGTTCGACGGCTCTCTCCATCATCGATTTCATTGAGGCGCGCGACGTCACCGTCGTCACCAACAACGGCAAGGCCCTCCTTATAGGCGAGCACCCCGCTCTCTCCATCCTTCTTACCGGAGGGGAGATTAGGCCGCCTCGCGCCTCGATGACGGGAGAAATCGCCATGGACAACGTGCGGCGCATCCGTGCGAAGAAGTGCTTCCTCGGCTGCACCGCGATTTCTGTCGCCGACGGCATAACCTCAGCAACCGCCCCGGAGCCCGTTGTCAACGCGCTCATGCTCTCCCAATCAGACGAGCATTTCTTCGTGGCAGATTCTTCGAAGATCGGTCGAACCTCGAGCTTCCCATTTGGCACGGTCGATGACATCGACACCCTCATCACCGACACCGGCGCAACCCCTGAGGAGGTCTCTGCGTTTCTAGCCCATGGCGTAAGCAGGGTCATCCGCGCCGAGCCCGGCCTCGAGGTTGACGCGGACGAAATGCCGGGGCTGCTTTAAGCCTCGCGACGGCCCCACGCCCCAACGATTACCCCGCGCACGAGCAAACCCGCTTCGGGCATTTCGAATGACATACTGAAGAAGTCCCATGGTTCAAGAGAGCGACCCTCGCTGCCGACCCGTCATCATCTTCGACTTCGACGGTACGCTCGCGGACACGGAGGGCCACATCGTCACCGCCGCAACGCAGGCACTTTCCGAAGCAGGATTCACACCCGAGCAGATGGGCGGCGTGAGCCGCGTTGTCGGCCCTCCCTACCCCGGTGCCTTCGCAGCCATCAGGAGGAAAGGCCGAGCTCATCCGCGTGGTCATGGAGGAGCTCGGCGCGGTCGCTGATCAATGCGCCATAATCGGCGATCGCTTCTACGACATTCAGGGCGCCCGCTCCGCGGGCACGACAAGCATCGGCGTCACCTTTGGCACACACAAGCGCGCCGAGCTCGAAGAGGCCGGCGCAGACGCCGTGGTTGACTCCGTCGATGAGCTGCGCGAGGCCCTGCTGGCATAAGCCCTGGGTGGCCCGCCGCTGCGGGGCTTCGCTCATCAAGCAAGCATTTGTGCCAACGCGATACAAGAACGCGCCCTGGACCCGTTTGGGTCCAGGGCGCGCTTGCTAGTCTTCGTCAGCAATGATCGCAGGCTCTTTGCCACCCACGACCCAGCGATGATATGCAACGACAAACGGGTCGAGATCGCCGTCAGACAGCACGGCATCGACATTACCCGTCTCGCAACCCGTCCGAAGGTCCTTGACCATCTGGTAGGGATAAAGCACATAGCTGCGAATCTGGTTGCCGAAGCCAATCTCCGTCTTAGGTCCGCGAAGTTCGTCGAGTGCCTCGGCACGCTTCTGAAGCTCGAGCTCATAGAGCTTCGAGCGGAGAATCTGCATGCACGTAGCCTTGTTCTGAATCTGGCTGCGCTCATTCTGGCACGTCACGACGATACCCGTAGGCAGATGCGTGACGCGGACGGCGGAATCCGTCGTGTTGACGCCCTGACCACCAGGGCCACTCGCATGGTAGACGTCCACGCGAACCTCGCCGGGATCAATCTCGACCTCGATGTCATCTGGCAGAACCGGAAGGACCTCAACACCTGCGAAAGTGGTTTGCCGGCGCTTCTTGGCATCCGTCGGAGAGATGCGGACAAGACGGTGCACGCCCTGCTCGGCGCGCAGCATGCCATAGGCGTTCTTACCGGACACGGTGATCGTGGCGCGGTCAATGCCAATCTGCTCCGCCGCAGGAGCATCGTTGATGGTGACCTTCCAGCCACGTCGCTCACAGTAGCGCAGATACATGTGCAGCAGCATGCTGCACCAATCCTGCGCCTCGAGACCGCCTTGGCCAGGCGTTATGTTGACGATGGCATCACCGCCGTCAAACTCGCCCGTAAACCAGCTCGCGAGCTCGAGCTCAGAGAGGTCATGCTCGAGGGAGTCGAGGTTGGCTTCGCACTCCGCGAGCAAGTCCTCGTCCTCCATCTCCCGTCCGAGCTCCCAGGCGGCACGGGCATCCTCGAGCTTCGCATGCGCGTCATTAATGCCTGCGACATCTTCCTTCGCGCGGGCAAGCTTCGCCATCGTCTCGCGGGCGGCGTTCGCGTCATCCCAAAAGCCGGGCTCAGCGCTCTGACGCTCAAGCTCGGCCACCGTTCCGCGAGCTTCCTCAACATGGAGATAGCCCTCGACCTCGGCTAACCTGCTTTCCAGAGCATCGATTCTCTCGTTTGCGGCCTCAGACACTAGCGATTTCTCCCGTGGCAGTTCTTGAACTTCTTGCCGCTGCCGCAAGGACAGGGGTCATTGCGGCCAATGCCCACATAGGGATCAGGGTCGTCCGCCTTGCGGTAGGTGTGCGGCTTGGCAGTGGAGGCCTTCGGCGAGGGAGCCGCGACATCACGACGCTCCGCGCGAACAGCGGGAGCCGTCCGCTTCGCTCGAGAGATGGCGGAAGTGCGGGCACCGGAATCGCCATCAACCTCAGCGGGGCCAGAGTAGCGCGCGCCCTCGAGGGCAGACGGAGCCATCTGCGAGTTCTGGGCGGGCACGGTGTTGCGACGAATGTGCAGCATCGTACGGAGGAAGTCCTCATACATCGTGTCGACGAGCTGACTGAAGGCGGCGTATGCCTCCTGCTTGTACTCGACGAGAGGATCGCGCTGGCCAAAGCCACGAAGGCCGATGCCCGTCTTGAGGTAGTCCATCTCCTGGAGATACGTCATCCAACGCGTGTCGATAACGCGCAGCATAACCTGGGCCGCGAGGCGCTGGGTAATCTCCTCGCCAAGGTCCTCGGTGCGCTTGGCATAGAGGCTCTCGACGTACTCGTCCATGACCTTCACGACGTCAGAGGTGTCTGCCTCGCGAGAAAGCTCGGGCAGGTCGTCCTCCCCAGTGAGTTCCTTGACCCAGGAGCGAAGACCATCGAGATCCCAGTCCTCGATAGCAGTGCCCTCGGGACAGAACTCGCGAACCTCGCGCTCGACGGTCGCGCTCGTGACCTCGCTGATGTGCTCAGTCAGATCCTTGCCGTCGAGAATCTTGTTACGCTCCTCGTAAATGACCTGACGCTGCTGGTTCATGACATCATCGTAGTCGAGAACGCTCTTACGCATGGCGTAGTTTATTTCCTCGACCTTGCGCTGGGCACCTTCGATGGCCTTGGAGACCATCTTGGCCTTGAGGGGCATGTCGGGCGGCATGTCATACTTCGCCATCATCGCGGCGATGCGATCCATGCGATCGGCGCCGAAGAGGCGCATGAGGTCATCCTCGAGGGAGAGATAGAACTGTGTCTCGCCAGGATCGCCCTGACGACCGGAACGGCCACGCAGCTGGTTATCAATGCGGCGGCTCTCATGACGCTCGGTGCCGATAACCGCAAGGCCCCCGGCAGCTAGGACGCGCTCGCGCTCTTCGGCGCAAGACTCCTTGGCCCTCTTATTGGCATCCGCAAGCTGCTCGGGCGTAGCAGAATCCTCGGTGAGGCCCTCCTCGGCAAGAAGCTGGCTGGCAAGCTCAACGGGATTACCTCCAAGCAGGATGTCCGTGCCTCGACCCGCCATGTTGGTGGCGATGGTAACGGCGCCCTCGCGACCAGCTTGGGCAACGATCTGGGCCTCGCGCTCGTGAAACTTAGCGTTGAGGACCTCGTGCTTGATACCGCGCTGCGTGAGCATCTTAGAAAGGCGCTCGGAGCTCTCGATGGAGACCGTGCCGACCAAGACGGGCTGACCCTTGGCGTGGCGCTCTTCCACATCGGCTGCGACGGCCTGGAACTTATAGTCAACGTTGCGGTAGATACGGTCATCGTGATCGACGCGAGTCACCGGCTTGTTGGGCGGAATCTCGGTAACGGGAAGCTTGTAGATCTCGCGGAACTCCGCGTCCTCGGTCATGGCGGTGCCCGTCATGCCAGAGAGTTTGTCGTAGAGGCGGAAATAATTCTGGAGGGTGATGGTCGCCAGCGTCTGGTTCTCTTCGCGAACAAGCACGCCTTCCTTTGCCTCAACAGCCTGGTGCAGGCCCTCGGACCAGCGCCTACCCTCCATGATGCGACCCGTAAACTCATCAACGATCTTGACCTCGCCGTCGAGAACGGCATAGTCCTTGTCGCGATGGAACATGTACTGGGCCTTCAGCGCCTGTTGGAGGTGATTGGCAAGCTGACCAGAGAGGTCGGAGTAAATGTCTGCGCCAAGGCGCTCCTCGATTTTGCGAAGGCCTTGCTCGGTCGCGGCAATGGTGTGCTTTGCCTCGTCCATGATGTAGTCACCATCGGGCTCGGGCACGGGACCACCCAACGGATCGCGCTCGGGCTCCTCGGCTCGAACGAGGCCACGAACCGCGCGGGCAAAGTCCTTGTAGGTATCAGCGGACTTCGTGCCAGCGCCGGAAATGATGAGCGGCGTACGAGCCTCATCAATAAGGATGGAGTCGACCTCATCGACAATCGCAAAATTGTGGCCGCGCTGCACGCGCATGGAAGCGCGAGTAACCATGTTGTCGCGCAGGTAGTCAAAGCCAAACTCAGAGTTGGTGCCATACGTGACATCGGCCGCATAGGCGGGAGCCTTGTCTGCGAGAGGCATGCCGTTCTGCAGCAAGCCAACTTCAAGGCCAAGGAAGTTATAGAGCTGACCCATCCACTCGGAGTCACGGCGAGCAAGGTAGTCGTTCACCGTGACAATGTGAACGCCTTTGCCAGGAAGGGCATTGAGGTAACCGGCAAGCGTAGACACGAGGGTTTTGCCCTCGCCGGTCTTCATCTCAGCAATGGTTCCCCTATGGAGCGCGATGCCACCCACAACCTGCACGTCGAAGTGACGCATGCCAAGGACGCGATCCGAAGCTTCACGAGCGCAGGCAAACGCCTCGGGAAGGAGATCATCCAGCGTCTCGCCCTTTTCGAGGCGTTCGCGGAAAAGCACGGTCTGGCCCGAGAGCTCCTCATCATCCATCTTCGCGAACCTGTCTCCAAGTCTCGCGACCTCATCGGCAATAGCGTTGTACTCCCTCAGCTCCTTATCAGAGCCAATGGACAAGATCTTCGAAAAGAGACCGGCCATGTCGTTCCCCTATTGTCTTCCGGGTCCACGCGGGCGAGCATGCCCCCAGCTTCCTTTTTTAGTCAGTATTTACTTTAGCCGTTGCTCGCCCATGCGTCAGGCGAGCAATTCCACACCACAATATGTGCACCCGTTCTCGCCGCGCGCGGGGTCGCCCTTGCGCGCCTCCCATATCATCCACCAGCTTGTGATTGGCTACGGCGTTTCCGGGTCAGGACGCCCCGAGCCAGTCATCCAAGAGCCGATCTATCGGCCCTTGCTCCAGAGGTAGCCCCAACTTCCATCCTCACGTTTTCACGGAACCACTTCGATTGCCGTTCGTCATTGAGCCTCAGCGCCGCCTCAGACCCTTTGAGCATCACATCAACATATGGCGATTATCAGCCGACTTCGTAAAAAATTAGAAGTCAATCCTTCAAGCCCA
>OLOH01001612.1_pt1 | contig 12584 bp, 9 predicted proteins | sample 1673221 | NCBI WGS metagenome assembly OLOH01 (sample SAMEA3136767, study PRJEB25190) | human gut metagenome
CGCACTTCACTTTGTGGAGTGCGTTTCTTTTTTGCCCGCGTTTTGAGTAAAGAAAATCGCCGCAGTAAAAACTGCGGCGATTTTTCATTTGTCTATTTGACGGGCACCCTTTTTGCGGGTGCGCCCGTCTTTTTTGTTTACAGCGGCCCAGGAATGGAAGGTTTTTTTACCCCGGTACTTCTCCCCCGGTATTCAGCTCTTTTTCCGGAACAACCGGTTCCAAAAACCGGGGTCGGACTTTGCTTCCTTCCACGGGAGAATAGCCTCCAGGCATCGGCACAGATGGGTAAAGCCGGGGGCCGGTTCCTCTCCGGGGAGATACTCAAATTTTTCGCCGTTTTTCAGCTCACAGCAAAAATAAGTATGTCTTGTATAGCCGGTGGGACGCTGGAACTCGTACTGCAGCGCCGTCGTGTCGCTGCTCCACCGTTCCTGACCGATGGCCTCCAGGCAGCGGCGCAGCTGCTTCTGCTGCCGGCCGGACAGGTGAATGGAAATTGGGTCAAAGTATCCCGGAGGGAAAGACAGTCCTCCGTCCCTGCCGACGTCGATCCGGTTGACAGCCGTGAGAAAATCCCCCTCGCAGGTGAAACTCCGGATGGGCCGGTCACCGAAGCCCACGGAAAAACTTAAGATGTCCTCAGCTTGCCACGCCGCGGGCCAGGTGTAGGCGACGCCTCGGATTTTGCTGCCCGGATAAGTGTTCGCTATCCAAAGGGGAACGACCAGACCGCAGTTCTCACAATAGAGGCACTCTTTGGGGCCGGAATTCCACCCGCCGCGCAGGACCGCCGGGACGAAGGCGTGGGCATTCTCCGGGCAACTGCCCTGAGGAAACGCCAGGCTGTATAAAAAGTCATACAGGGCGGTGAAACCCTGCGGCACGTCGTCATTGCTGCAATATTGGAACTTCCGCCCGCTAACCAGCTGACACTGAAAGCATTTGTTCCATGTATAATCAAAGGCATTGAGCCGTTCTGTCTGCTCACCCGTCATCGCCCAGCCTTCCTGCTGGATGCTCTCCAGCTGCTTCCACAGCGCCTCCCGCTGTGCGGGGGTCAGCTGTACCTCAATGGGGGCAAGGGGCCGTCCGTCCCGCTCCAGGTCCTGCTTCATGACCGCCTGATTGCCGTCACAGATAAACTGGTTTTCATCCTGACTCAGGGCAAAGGAAGCGATATCACTGGTACGCCACTCCTTGGGCCATGCGTGAACGAGCAGGTCACCTGCCCGCGCCGTAGGCGAAGATGCGTCCACTTGCTCCAGCGCCTCCCGTAACCGGACAGGATCGGAATAGCGATCCTCGGGGTTATAGGCACAGGCTTTCTCCACAATCTCCCACAACCGCTTGTCGGCGTGGCTGGGCATGGGCAGGGCCGCGCCGGAAAGCCGCTTCATCTTGGCTTTCTCCTGGTCCACGTAGGTAAAGGGAGCCGGGGCTGCGGGCAGGAAGGGAAGCCGGTTGTCGTTGAGCAGCTGGTAGAGCACCAGCCCCAGGGAATAGAGATCCGCAGAGAACCCATATTTCCCGCCCCTGTAAACCTCCGGCGCCATATAGTCATAGGTTCCCCGCACCGTGGAGCCGGAACTCGTGGAGCTGGAACTTCTATCCAGGACTTGGGCCGTATCGAAGTCCCCCAGCTTGAAGTCGCCGTACTTCGAGACGAAGATGTTCCCCGGTTTGATGTCCCGGTGGACAATGTTGTGTATCCAGCACAATTCCAATGCTTTGCACAGGTCGATGCCCAGTTTGATGACTTCCTGCCGGGAAAGGGTCTGCTGCCGGAGGTACCGGTTCAAAGGCGTGAGCAGCTCCATCTGGATGAGGATATCCCAGCCGATGCCGTTCTTATGTTCCATGACCTGATAGTTCTCATAGTTGACGATGTTGGGGTGATCCTTGAGTTTGTACGCAAGGATGAACTTTTTCACCATCTCCTGTACAACACCCAGGAAATAGCTGCGCACCTGGGCCTCGTCCTCGCCCTGGTCCAGCATGTGGCGCACCTGGGCCGGGTCCTGCGGGATGGTAATGGCTTTCAGGGCCGCCTTATACACCAACCCGAAATCCAGTCGCTGGATCTCAAAGACCTTGCTGAAACAGCCCTCTCCGATGGGCTTGGTGATGCGCCAGGTCCCAAAGACCGGTTCGTATTGTTTATAGTAGTCCTTCGTCATCCTCATATCCCCCTTATTCTCTATCTTGAACGCTCACGGTTGCTCCGGTCCAATCTTTGTCCAACACAGTTCCCCGCAGGCGGCAGCGTCATCCGCGCTTCCAGCCCCGGTCAGCGCCCTCTCTTGCATACAGTTTTGCAGCGTTCCCTATTCCAGTTTGGAGTCACCTTCCTGAGCCGGGATGAGCTCCATAATGTCCCCAATATCGCAGTGGAGCACTTCACAAATCCGAATCAACACATCCAGCGATACCGTTTCGTTTTTTCCAAGCTTCGCAAGGGTATTGGGACTCATCTTGACAGCTTGTTTCAGTTCTGTTTTGCTAATGCCCTTGTCAATCAGCAGCTTCCATAGTTTGTTGTAGCTTATTTCCATGGTATCCCTCGTTATTTCCGTGAGTCATAAACATACAGGCGGCTGACTTCTTACTATATTGGAGTATACCATCATCATATTCCAAATACAATACAAAAAATATAGCTCTCTATACTTTTTTATTCCTTCACGTTTTTCGCAGCGGAAACGGGTACTTATAAAAACACTTTCCAGAATTCCATACGAAAGGCAGGCCATGCTCATCGAGCACAGCCTGCCTAATCCCTTTTTTCTCTACTAATTTTATTTACCCGTCACCGGGAAGAATCCATTGAGCTCCATACGCTCTGCAAAGCCTTCGCCCAGCATCCAATTCAGCAGCTTCCGGGTAGGGCTGTCTTCCGGGGTGTCCTTCCGCAGCACCACATAGTAGCCGTCCACCAGGGGATAGCTGCCATCCAGCAAAGTTTCATCCGTGGGGGCCACGCCCTCGTAGGAGAGCATCTTTAACTGGTCGCGCAATTCGTCCCCATCGGGATGATTTTGCAGATACGCATACAAGGTATAGCCCAAGGCATAGCAGTTCTTATTCTGCCCGTTCAAATGGTAATAGGCCGTGTCCCGCAGCATGCCCGGCATAGTGGTTTCCAGCAGGTTGTTGTAGATGTCCGGGTGGATGGGCTCACCCTGTAGCACCATATTATCCAGCTGGGACTGGCTGCCGCTGTCGCTGTTGCGGCACAGGGGCACCAGTTCTTTGTCCGGACCGCCCAGTTCTTTCCAGTTCTTGATGCTGTACTGATTGTAAATTTTCCGCGCCTGTTCCCCAGTGATGTTCTCCGTGGGATTCTCCGCCGGAGTGATGAACACCAGGGCTTCCAAGGCGATTTTGTGGGTCTCCAGCTCCACACCGGCTTCCTCGGCCAAGTCCAGCACTTCCTGGGAGGGGGAAGGCGTCAAAATCAGGTCCACTTCCCCATTGATGAGTTTTTTGTAGGAGGGCACGGTCTTGGACGCCTGGGCGGGGTACAGGGATTCGTCCCAAGTCTCGAACATGGCCTCATAAGCGCTCTGCACCAGGGCCAAGGTGGAGGTGGAACCGTCCACTTTGGGGTATTCCCCTTCCCCGATACCGATGGACTGGGAAACCTGGCTGGGACGGGCGTACTCCCACACCTGATTTTTCACCAAGGTGGGGGCGGCGTTTTTCAGCAGCTGGGCCACCTCCGCTCGGGTGGCGGGAGCAGTGGGATTCAGGTTCCCCTTGTCATCCCCTGCCAGGATGTTGTGGGACACCGCCCAATTCAGGGCGTCCCCAGCCCAGGAGGAAGATTCCTTATAGTCCGGGAATTTCTCCGCTGCCTGGGTAAAGGTCACGTCGTTGCCGGTAGCCTTGGCGTAGCGGAAGAGCATCTGGGCCATCTGCTCCCGGGTGACCGCCTGGCTGGGAGAAAATTTTCCATCCCCCGTCCCAGAGGCCAACCCCTTCCAATAGACCCAATAGGTTGGGGTCTTGTACCAGGCATTGGGATTCACATCGTTGAAGCCCAAAAAGTTCATATGACCCACATTGCTGTCCAACTCCGGCTGGCCCGCCAGATTGTAAAGGATCTGGGCGAAGGTTGCCCGGTCCAAGGTGGCCTGGGGCGCGAACTGGTTATTCCCCACGCCGTTCATCCAATCTTTTTCGTGGACATACTCCACAGCAGAGGCGTACCAGGCGTCTTGGTCCACGTCCGTAAAAGTCTGTTCCGCTGCGGTGGCCCTTTGGGGGAATCCCACCAGCAGCACACAGAGAAACAGGGCAAATATCCGGCAAAATCTTTTTTTCACGTTCATTGTCTCCTTTTTCCCAAAAAGCTTCCCTGCCTTTTACATGTCGTCCCACCGGATCTCCGAATAGGTGACGGTTGTGGAAAATGCGCCCTCCTGGCTAACCGCTAGAGACAGTTCGCACTGGGCGTGCTCTCCCACATAATAGAGGTCAATGCCCTCTGCCGGCAGAGGGTTGGAATCCCACTGTTCCTTCGCAGCAGTGTAAAAAGCATCGTAGGAATCGTACCGTTCAAAGGAGGAGCTCTGACCGTAGAGGTCCTCCATAGCGGACTTCCACCCTTCTTTTCCCAGGGTCTGGCCCAGTCTTTTCAGAAATTCCCACCCATCCTCCGGAGACTGGATGTCCGAGAAGGTATACATGGCTGCCGACAGTTTCTCCTGCGCGAACTGAAGCTCCACCTGGTCGGCAGTTTGTTCCCCAAAGGTCACGCTGCAAGGGAACACATAGCCCCCGGTGGCCTGATTGCGGTTTTCCTCGGAGAAAGTTACCTCCAGGGCGGACTCCACCTCCTCCGGAGATTTGTTCAAGGCAGTCTCCAAAATATTCTCCGGCCCAAGCACGGAAATCTGCTTAGGTTGGGAATTGCAGGCGCACAGGGAAAGAGCCAGAAGGACCGAAAGACATATTGATAACGCTCGTTTCATCTTTCCTACTCCCTCCATAAACAACCGGTTTGTGGTGTGACACAAATGGTCTGTTTTTGTAGGATACCTTGCAAGATATCCAGGTCACGTGCCAACTTAACGGCCCATGGGGTTCCTCTCCTTTTCACTGAAATCTCCAGCTTCAGGTAAAATCTACAATTTTCAACTTTTTCTTATTTTTTTATTTAAATACACTATACCACCCCTGCTTGGGACCGTCAATTCCAATCCGCTAGAAGCTGTATCCATTTAGTGGGGCTTCTTCCAAAAGGCCACGTCATGGGAAAAGAAGGCAAGCCGGAAACCTTTTCCGACACTTATAAAGAAACTTTTCTCACAAACAAAAAAACAACCCGCGCAGGAAACCCGCGCGGGTTGTTTCGAATTTACTTAGAAAGTGGAGGGGATGTTATCCCTTCACAGCACCTGCCATCATGCCTTTCACCAATTTATCCTGGAAGATGATAAAGAGGATCAGCATGGGAAGTACGGACAGCACCAGCACCGTCAGAATCAACGGAATATCCATGGAGTGCTCTCCCTTGAACTGACCGAGGGCCAGGGGGAGGGTCTTATTCTGAGGGCTCTGGAGCAGGGTATTGGCAAACGCAAACTCATTCCACATGGAAACGCCGTTGTAGATTGCCAACGTGGACAGGCCCGACTTGGACAGGGGCAGGATCATGGTGAAGAATGTACGGTATTTTCCGCAGCCGTCAATCTCTGCGGATTCCTCGATCTCCTTGGGGATCGTGGACATAAACGCTGTCAGAATAAATACCGACATGGGCAACGCAAAGGTCACATAAGGCCCGATCAAAGACCACAGGGTATCGTACAAGCCCATATCCGTGGTCATCTTGAAAATGGGGATCAAGGTCACGTGCATGGGGATGGACATCATTGCAACGATGCCGGCATACAAAAACCCACGCAGCTTAAACTTCATACGAGACAGGGGATACGCTGCGAAAGACGCGATAATCAGCATCAGTATCATGGATACCGCAACCACAAACACACTGCGCAGGAAGTATCCGAAGAACCCGTTGGTCACCACGTTTACGTAGTTTTCAAAGTACCAAGGCTCCGGCAGATGGAACACACCCTGAGAAAGCATATCGAACTGCTTCCGGAACGAGTTCATCACCATGAAGAAGAAGGGCACCAGGGCAATCACCAGCCAAACACACGCGAAAAAGATGGCTACGCCCCACGCCACACGGCTTTTTGTCCGTTCTTTGCGGTAATCGACTTCTTTTTTAGCTGCCATATCAGTTAATCCTCCTTTACCACAAAGATCTTTTGGAACAGCAGAGCAATGGCCGTAATCAAGATGAACATACCTGCTGCCACGCAAGAACCGTAGCCCATGTTAAACTGGTTGAACGACAGTTTGTACATGTAGGTAGCCATCAATTCCGTACCGCCGTTGGGTCCGCCGCCTGTCAAGTTCCAGATCAGATCGAAGTACTTCAGGGAGCCGATCAACGACATGGTGCAGGCTGTTTTGAAAATAGGCTTCAAAAGCGGGATAGCGATCCTGAACAGATACTGCTTCCGGGTGGCGCCGTCGATGACCGCCGCCTCGTAGATGGAAGTATCGATGTTGCCATAGCCTGCGATAAAATACACCATGTAGAAAGGCGTAAACTGCCAGGCCATAACACCGATCACCGTATACAGTGCCTGGGGATTGCTTCCCAGCAGGTCCACAGTGGTCTTTTTCCCGGTAAAGATTGTCGCCAGGGCGGAGACCATGCCGCCGTTGGTAGCCAACGCGTAAGTGAACAGGAACGCAATGGCAACGGAGCTCATCAAATAGGGGAAAAACCACACCACTTTGAACAGGTTGGTCTTTTTCCCGGTTGCGTCAAGAAATGTTGCCAGCAACATACCGATGGGAATCTGCAACACAATGGAAAAGACCATTACGATGACGTTATGGCCAAACGCGGTCCAAAACTCTCCATCCGTAATCAAAGTCTGCCAGTTTTGCATCCCAATAAAAATACGGTCGGACGAAATACCATTCCATTTATAGGCGCTGATGACAAATGTATCGATAATGGGATACACCATATACACGATCAGCAACAGGATTGTAGGAAGAAGAAAGACGGTAGCTGCTATGGCTGTGCTTCTGGCTCGGACTTTCGCCAATCCATTTGTTTCTTTCATACCCATCACCTTTCCAGAAGGCCTCCCCATTGGCCCTAGGGTAGACCGCCGTTATTTTCGTCTCTGATAAAATCCTCCCGCAGGAAAGAATTTTCCTGCGGGAAAATTTTAAAAGTCCGAATCTAAAGTTGTAAGTTTAGCCAGCCAGATATTCCTGCATAGCGGCGTCATGCTGCTTGCCGATCTCCTCGGGAGTGCTCTCCAAAGCATACAGAGCATTCATGCAATCCTTATGGACTTCCGTGACGGAAGCGGGCAGATACTGGTCATACCACAGCTGCACGTTGGAAGCGTTGAAGAACACTTCGGCCACAGTCTGCATGTTGGGATCTTCCAGAGCATCCTCAAAGCCTTCGATGGCGGGGATGGTCAGGTTGGCGACCTTTTCCTGGTTCCAGGTGTCGTCGTTGAAGTACTGGGTAGCCAGCACAAAGCAAGCGTCCAACTTGGTCTGATCCACAGAACCGTCGTCGTTCCAGCAGTTGAAGGACCAGCCGTTGCCGATAGCGGTACCAACTTCCACGTCCTGAGAAACGCCATTAGCGGCAGCCTCGGAATCCTCGGGGAAGCGGAACACGCCGATGTTTTCGGTGTACCACTCGGAGTTATCGGTGTTCATGCTGGTAGCAACCCAAGAACCCTGGAGCATCATAGCGCAAGTGCCGTCATACATCAGAGCCAGGTCCTGCTGGTCGTCAGGAGACAGGGAGTTAACGCCCTGGGGGAAGTAGCCCTTCTTGACCCAATCCTGGATCTTGGTGCCGGCCCAAATGAAAGCGTCAGAAGTGAAGGAGCCTTCCTGAGTGTAAGCAGCGTCAAATTCATCGTTGCCGGAGTGACGGGCCACCAGATACATGTAATACATGGAGCCGGTCCAACCGGGGCTGTTTGCCAGAGAGAAGGGAGTGTAGCCAGCTTCCAGCAGCTTGTCGGCAACAGCTTCCAGCTCGTCGATGGTCTTGGGAACTTCTACGCCCACTTCGGAGAAGATGGTCTTGTTGTAGAAGACGTCGCAGCCGCTCAAGCCATTGAAGGGGATAGCCAGGACTTTATCCTCGTAGGTGGACTGGGCCACGGCAGCTTCGATGAAAGCGGGATGGTCGTATGTATTGAACATCTCGGTGATGTCATTGACAAAACCGGAGTTGTAATACTCGGCCATGGGGCCGCCGCCCCAGTGCTGATACATGTCGGGGCACTGGCCGGAGCTCATTGCCACGATCAGCTGCTGCTTGTAGTTGTCGTTCTGCTGGTTGACCAGCTCGATAGTAATGTTGGGATAATCCTTCATGAAGCGGGAAATGGCGCCATCATACTGGCTCTTGCTGGGCTCTTCTGTAGCAGTGCCCCACACAAGAATGTTGAGGGGTTCGGTAGTGAGCTCGGGAACGTTCTTGCCGTCCGTCTGCTTGCCGCCGGTTTCCCCAGTAGAAGCCTCGTCTGTGGAAGCTTCCGTGGTGGACGACTCAGGGGTTGTAGAGGAATCCGTGCCGGTGGAAGAATTGCCCCCATTATTGGAGCAACCCGCAAAGGCACTGGCAACCATAGTGACCGCCAGAATCAGGGCTAACAGTTTTCGTTTCATATACAGTACCTCCCTTGATAAAATACTCTATAAAAACCCCGGCCATCCGGAGCAAGAGCCTTTCCCACATTTCAGAGCGCCAAATCTCTGAAAAAAACGTTTCCGATCACGGTGGTCCCTCATAATTTCGTGATTTTTTAGCGGTACAAATCCTCACAAAAAAATCCGGTAAATTTCACATTCCGTTCAGACTATTCTATAAATTTACTAAAAATAGCAAACATATTTCTTTGAATTTATCTACATGATACGCTCTCATTTTGTTTTTTTCAATATGTATTTTTTGATTTTTTCAAATTGTATTGTTATATTTGCCGATGTGTTAAGATTTTCACAAGAATTTTTTCAAAAATATGTCGAACTTATTTTCGAATTTTGAAATTTAGAAAAGTTAAACGTTCAACTTACAGCATAAAAAAAGAAGGCCCCTCTCAGAGGCCTTCTTTTTTTGAAAAATCAGCGGGTCTTTTTCCCGTGCCTTTTTTTGATGATGCCCAGCCCTTTGGCCAGTTCCATCACTACCAGCGGCACCAGGATCAATCCCAATCCTGCCAAATACAGCCACGGCGGCAAAAGGACCAATTCAAAGGCGATACGCACCGGCGTGACCAGCACAAACAACACCAACGCCAAGGAGATCAGCGCCGCTGTATCCAGCCGTTTATTGGAAAACGGACCCAGGACAAACAGGGAATGTTCCGACCGCATATTGAACGCCTGGACGATCTGGGTCAGGGCCAACACCAGAAACGCCATAGTCTGGCCCCCTTGCAGGCTGCCGGTCACCTTCTCCCCCAGCAAAAACGCGGCCAAGGTCAGCAGGGCGAACATACACCCTTGCAGCACCACCTGAACGCCCAGGCCGTGGGCGAATATGCCCTCGCTTTTGGGCTTGGGGCTGTGGTCCATCACATCGGGCTCCACCGCTTCCATGCCAAGGGCAATGGCCGGCAGGGAATCGGTGACCAAGTTGATCCACAAAAGCTGCATGGACAAAAGAGGGGTTTTATGCCACAGGATCATGGCGAAAAACACGGTGAGCACTTCCCCGATGTTGGTGCCCAGCAGGAATCCCACCACCTTCCGAATGTTCGCATAGATCCCCCGGCCTTCCCGCACCGCGTCCACAATGGTGGCGAAATTGTCGTCGGTCAGGGTCATGTCCGCCGCGCCCTTGGCCACGTCCGTACCAGTAATGCCCATGGCGCAGCCAATATCCGCCGCTTTCAGGGCCGGGGCGTCGTTCACGCCGTCGCCGGTCATGGAAACCACCTGGCCTTGGCGCTGCCAGGCTTTTACGATCCGTATCTTATTTTCCGGTGACACACGGGCATACACGGCAATGTGCGCCACTTCTTGGTCCAACTGGCGGTCGCTCATGGCGTCCAATTCCGCCCCGGTGACGGCCTTGTCCCCAGGGGTGAGAATCCCCAATTCCTGGGCGATGGCCGACGCTGTCACCACATGGTCGCCGGTGATCATCACCGGTTTGATCCCGGCTTGACGGCACGTGGCCACAGCCGCTTTCGCTTCCGGACGGGGCGGGTCGATCATGCCCACCAGCCCCAGCAGGGTCAAATCCTTTTCCAGCTCCTGGGGAATGGGTTCCTCCGGCAATGTTTCCAGCGTCTTATACCCCACCGCCAGCACCCGCAGGGCTTGACGGCTCATTTCTTCGTTTTTCTCCCGGGCGGCGTCCAAATCTCCCTTGACACACCGCTGGGCCATCACGTCAAAGGCGCCCTTCACAACAGCCACAAGCGTTCCATCTATGCGGTTCACCGTGGTCATCAGCTTCCGGTCCGAATCGAAGGGAAGCTCCGCCAGGCGGGGATACTCCTGGGAAAGAACTCCCTGCTCCATCCCGTTTTTATGGGCTGCCACCAGGATGGCTGTCTCTGTAGGGTCGCCAATATGCTGTTCTTTGCCGTCCTCCCCAAAGGTCACCGATCCGTCGCAGCACAGGGCCCCATAGAGCAGCAGGCGTTTGACCTGTTCCGAATTTTCAGAGGAGATGGCTTCCAGTTTTTCTTCTCCCTCCACCCAGGCCTTGGTCAAAGTCATGCGGTTCTGGGTCAGGGTGCCGGTCTTATCCGAGCAGATCACCGAAGCGCTGCCCAAGGTTTCCACTGCGGGCAGGCGGCGGATCAAGGCGTTTTTCTTCACCATTCTCTGGACGCCGATGGCCAACACAATGGTGACAATAGCCGGCAATCCCTCCGGGATGGCGGACACTGCCAGGGAAACGGCAGTCATGAAGATCTCCAACACGTTGATGCCGTTCCAAACCCCCACCACAAAAATGACGGCGCAGGCGGCCAGGGCCAAAAATCCCAGGTAAGTGCCCAACTGGGCAAGTTTTTTCTGCAAGGGGGTCTGGGTCTCCTTTTCCCCTTCCAGCAGTCCGGCGATTTTGCCCATCTCCGTGTGCATCCCTGTGGCGGTGACCACGGCGGTGGCGGTACCGTAAGTGACGCTGCACCCGGAAAACACCATATTGGTCCGGTCCCCCAAGGGGGCGTTCTCCGGGACCTGGGCAGCGGCGTCTTTTTCCGAGGGCACCGATTCCCCGGTGAGAGCGGACTCCTCACTTTTCAGGCTGACGCTTTTTAGAAGCCGGCCGTCCGCAGGGATAAAGTCCCCCGCTTCCAGGCGGATCATATCCCCCGGCACCAGCTGGGACGCAGCAATCACCTGTTCCCGCCCTTCCCGGATCACCCGGGCATGGGGCGCGGACAGGTCCTTTAAAGCGTCCAGGGCTTTTTCCGCTTTGCTCTCCTGGACCACTCCCAAAACCGCGTTCAGGATCACAATGAGCAGGATCAGCAGAGGCTCGAAAAATTCCAGAGGGTCATGGCCAAAACAGGCCACTCCAAAAGAGACTGCCGCCGCGATCAGCAGGATGATGATCATCACATCCTTAAATTGCTCTAAAAATCGCTGCAAATTGGTTTTCTTCTTCCGTTGGGTCAGCTTGTTTTCCCCGTACTTTTCCAGCCGCTGCTGGACTTCCTGTTGGGAAAGCCCCGACTCCGCCGAGGTTCCCAGCTCTTTGAGAAGGGCTTCTTGGGAAATGCTGTGAGGCGTCATGTAGATCCCTCCTTCTGGGAAGTTTTCTCTATATGTATTATAGCAGGTTTTCTCCCATCATACAGGAACAAAAAGCGGTTTCTTTAAAACTTTGCGGTTCTCTCTTGCGCGGGGCTGCACCCGAGATCTATAATAAAAATAAAAATGAGGGGCTTTTGTCCCCTCGCTAGGAGGGTCAACATGCGCTATCAACTGAATTTCCCCGCCAACCGAAACGATCAAGACGCCCAAAACGTCATCGGGCAGTACCTCACCCAGGAAGGCTTTTCCCTGGTCATGTACAAGGGAGAGTATGTCTGGAAAAAAGGCGTGGGGTTCCTCACGGCTCCCCAGTACGTGAAGGCCACCTGTCAGAACGGATGGGTCTATCTGGAAGCCTGGATCCGCTTTGCCATCCTCCCCGGGGTCTACTTGGGAGAAATGGGCCTGACGGGCTTCTTTGGGGCCGTCCCCAAAAAAATGCTCCGGGACCGGGTGAACATGTTGGCCTCCCTGTTGTCCCAGGTCCCCGCTCAGACCCGCTGAGCCCCAGGAGAGACTGTCATGCGTTTTAAACAGGAAGGAACCATTGTGACAGCAGACCTTCACGGGGTCTACCAGCGGGACGCCCGGGATATTCTTGCCGGCTGGCTGAACAACGCCCCCGCCAACGTGACGGAGCTGCGGGTGATCCACGGTTACCAGCATGGCACCACCCTGCGGGACATGATCCGCAAGGAGTTTTCCCACCCCCGGGTGAAATCCATCCTCCCCA
>OLOH01001613.1_pt1 | contig 12581 bp, 10 predicted proteins | sample 1673221 | NCBI WGS metagenome assembly OLOH01 (sample SAMEA3136767, study PRJEB25190) | human gut metagenome
GCCGGAGGACTACAAGAAGGGGTCGGACGTGGTTTCGTCCGGCCCCCTCACGGGCGCTGGAAAGGTCGCCTCCGACACTGCTCCGAATAGCTACGAGGTCGTGACCAGACACCGTAGGCGCAACCACAGTCAGGATGCCTATACCGATGGCAACGCTGCCACAGAGGCAGTCGCGTCGCGACACTCACTCAGGAGCACGCTCAATAAAACTGCCAAGACGGCAGCCACGGACGTTGCGACAAAGAAGGTCCTTGAGAACACCGAGCTTGAAGGTACGGACGACCTCTACTACAAGGGCAGGACGGGATACCGCGCCGCCAGAGGCGCTGGCAGGCTCGCCCTTCGCGGCGGTCGAGGACTCGTGCGCACCGCGCGGAGCGCCCGCGACCGCCTCTTTGACCGGTCAAAGGGCGGCAAGGGCACGACCTCCATGGCTCAGGCACAGCGTCAGGCGCAGGCTGCGAGCTACGCCAAGCGAACCATCTACACCACGGCGGCGGAGACCCGTCAGGCCGCAGCCGCCGCGAAAGCCGCGACGACCATATCGGGGACGGTCGCCAAGGGCGGCTTCGGTAAGGCTCTTGCCGCTCTGGCATCGCCTACGCTCGTGGTCATTCTCCTCATTGTCTGTCTCGTCCTCTGCATCGCCGGTGCCGCCGGTGAGCAGGAGCGCAGAAACACCGCTATGGACGGTCTGCCCGGTTGGGTCACTTATGACCTCGTCATTGCCTGTCTTGAGGCACGCGACGAGTACGGCTATCCGGCCTCGGCGATGCTCGGTCAGATGATGATTGAAAACGGCACCTCCGACGAGGGGTCCACCCTCGGCAGGGACTATCACAACTACGGCGGCGTCAAGTACGCCGGTAACAACTACGGCGGTCTCATCACGGGGTCGGTAAGGCTGCTGACGACGGAGTACACCAGCACCGGCACAGCCTACCAGACTTATGCGGACTTCGCCGTCTTCGCCTCGGACGAGGCGTACATGACATATCGCTGCGAGTACCTTTACAAGCAGTCGAACTACACAAGCGTTCCTGAGTTCCAACAGGCCATTGATGAGAACGATAGTGAGCTTTTCCTCACTGCCCTTGGCTATGGCGGCTACTACACCGCGCCCACCAGCGAGTACCTTGCGCACTACCAGTCTATCTGCGAGGCGTACCCTCTCGTCCCGCTCCTCGACAGCATGACTGTCGAAGAGTTCCAGAGCAACTACAGCGGTTCCTTCACCGGAGGCGGCGAGGAGTACGAGGAAGCCGAGGATTGGCAGAAGCGCATCGCGGATGCCTGTCGCACCACGCCGTCGCCGGGTTCCGGCCTCTGTGCCGCATGGGTCTCGAACGTCTACGAGCGCGCGGGGCAGGCCCGCCCCTATGGCAACGGCAACAGCATCCTCAGCAACTCGACCACGACCTCAACGAACTGGAACGAGATTCAGGTCGGCCAGATTCTCTCGGCGCAGGCCACGCCCACGCCCGACGGCGCTATCTACGGCCATACGGCCATCTACGTCGGGGACGGCATGGTCATGGAAAACCTCAGCGGCACCATCGAGACCACGCCCCTCTCCGAATGGATAAGCTACTACAGCCAGTTCGGATGGGTCATGTACGGCTGGCCTTGGTAAAACAAGAAAGGAATGAGCCACATGAAAAAGATAGGTACGCTCATAAAGGAGCACAAGGCCGTCGCCCTCGTCTGTCTCTTCCTGCTCATCGTCTTCGTCGGCGGGTCCGCCATGAGCGCCATCAACGTCGCTCAGATGCGCGCAAATGAGTCTGCGCAGCAGACCCAGACGGAGGAGTCATCCAGCGGGACGGAAACGCAGGCTTCTCAGCCGGAGGAGACCGAGGCCATCGGGCTGACCGACTCTCAGAAAAGTGCCGTCGAGGGTTACGACGACACAACGCGGGAGTTCATCAGCACGCTCTCGTCAAGCATCTGGTCCGCCAGCGGCGGCAGATACACCCTGCGCTTCTATGACGACAGCCAGTACACCGAGACCGTCGATGGCAAAAGCTCCCAGCACAGCTACGCCATCGTGCGCCTTGAGACCGGTTCGGACGACGCAGGCAACACCACAGCCACCGCTGTCGTAGAGACCGACACCGGCACGCACCTGCTGAACTACTCGAACATGACCGGCACCGCCACGGGAGGCTCGGAGTTGGTCACATCCACCCTCAGCTCCGGCTCTATGTTCGCGCTTACGAACGCCTCCTACGAGAGGGCGGACGCCGTTGAGAACATCAACGTCAGGGGCCTCAACAGCTCAGTCACCGACCTCATCGGCGGCAGCCCGGACGAGCTGACCTCACAGCTCAGCCGGTGGTGCGCCGTCCACTACCCGACGGCCACCGAGGCGACGTGGAATCAGGTGGCCTCAATCGACTGGGAGAACGGCGTCATTACGACCGGCTTCACCCTCAACGGCGAGAGCACGGTGAACCTGACTGTCGTCTACAACATGGACACCGGTTCCTTCGAGTTTGGTTACTAAGCCCCGCCATGCCAGCATGATGTATCAGAAAGGAAGGTCGCTTATATGTTTGATTGGCTTGGCGAAGGCATTGCGTCATTCTTCCTGAACATTGCCCAAGCCCTCTTCAACCTGTTTGCCTCTATGATGTCTGCGGTAGCCTCAAGCTCGACCGTATCGGGAGCCTTCAACTCGCTCTTCGACGGTGCTGAGGTATGGAACATGGTGACGACCGTCCATCAGACGCTCGTCATACCGATTGCCGAGTCCATCCTCGCCTTGCTCATGCTCGTGCAGCTCGTCAAGATTAGCCAGCGCATCGACGCGACGGCCACGCTCCCTGCGGTCAAGGACATCGTGTTCCTCGCGGTGTTCTACGTCCTGTTCCACTGGCTCATCGTCAACTCGCTTGACGTCGTGACGGCCATCTACGACATCTTCAACGACATCACGACGTCCATCCTGCCCAGCTCGTCGGCATACATGGCCGCCTTTGACCTGAGCAGCGTTGAACCCTCTTGGGACACCATCGGCGGATGCGCCCTGCTTGCCCTCTTTGGTCTCATCTCGGTTGCAATCGGCGCAGTCGCGTACATCATCGCCCTCGTCGTGTCCATGGCCCGCGCCTTGCAGCTTTACGTCATGGCCGCCTTCTCGCCAATTCCCCTGTCCCTGCTCGGCTTCGAGGAGTCGAGGCAGATGGGCATGGGCTTCCTCAAGAACTTCGCCGCAGTTGCCCTCGCGGGAGCGATTATGATGTTCACTATGTTCGCCTACCCGTTTCTTCTGGCCTCTGTCTCTGGCGTGGACAGCGGTGGGCTTGCAGCCATCGCAAACGGCACAAACGACGGCATCTTCTCCCTTCTGTCCGTCCTTGCGGTTTCCATCATGTATGTCTTCGCCCTCGCGAAGAGCGGTGCGTGGGCACGCGAGGTCCTTGGTAGCTAACGCGGTCTATTGCCTGAAACCACTCATCGAAAAGAAGGACGGGCGTGACACGCTGGTGCCACGCCCGTCCTCTGAAATGGCGTAAAATCTATGGTAATCGCGGTCAAACCGGAAAGGAGACAACATGCCCTATCACAACTTCGAGGATGCGGCACACGTAGCCAAGTACATCGCCGACATAAACTTCTCCATCACCGGCACCGCGCCGGTGGGCTCCTCGCCCGACAAGGTCAAGTATTACTGCTCCTTCACGAAGCACGACATTACCTTTGACACCACCTATCAGCCGCCCAGCGCCGTCGATGGTGAGCCGACTGCCGCCGACGTCCTCTCTCTCCTCGCTGACGACGCCCTTGCCATCATCGACAACAACTACAGCATTGACGACTTCGCCGACGAATACGGCTACACGAAGCCGTCTCAGGCCATCCGGGCCTACGAGGGACACACGAAGACCCTCGACTGGATGAAGGACACTCTCGAATTTGATGAAGACGACGTCCGCCAGTTCACCACCGTTCTGCACGAAGACCTTGCCGGTGTCAAGGCGGGCGTCGCTACCATCGTCTCCGAGCGTCAGGCCGAGCACGAGCGCACCCACCCCAAGGTCCCGGAGGGGTTCGTCACCATCGAGTCCTTGCAGGAGGACCTTGACCTTGGCGACTACGGCGACCGGTGCACCGAGTTCTGGAACCGCTATGTGAATGAAAGGTTCGATGACGTTGCCGATGACCTCGTGGACCTTTCCTATCACGACCTTCTCAAGTGGCTCCCGGACAACTACGAGTGGGTTGAACAGGCCGCTGAAAACGGTCGTTTCTATGGCAGTGAGACTGACTTCTTCAGGATGATTCAGACAGCCCAGCGCGAGTGCTTCACACAGGACATGTACGTCCATCAGGAGGACATCGTCAAGTACGTCACCCTCGAATTCCTCAAGGACGCGGGCGTCTACGCCGTCTCGCAGGAGCTTGCCGACGCGTTGGACACCGACGTTGACTATGCGGATGCCAACAGGTTCGATGCCGCACTCGATGAGGCGAAGGAGCAGGTTGCGAGCGTCATGGCCGCCAATCTTGAGGGCGCTCTCGGCGACGAAGACCTTGCTCAGGAGGCGGCTGAGGAGCTTGTCGGCGACGACGACTACGGCATCGTGAACCCGGCTGCGCTCTCCGTCGAGGCGGTCCGTGCAGTCAACGAGAAGGGCTACGACGCGGCCTTCGCGGAGTGCGACTTCTGGAAGGAGTACACGGAGCGGGGCGAGGCCGACAGGGGTACTGACACCCCCTCGCTTGCCGAGACTGCAAAGGAGTGTCGCGACTCGTCCACCGAGCTGGCACAAGCCGGCCAGAGCCATGAGCAGGAGCGTGACGCCGGTAACGTAGAGCGCTAGTGAGGGTAGGCGCTGACGGGCAGGTAGGCAGTCGCCTCCTGCCCGTCGTCATAAGGAAGGAGCGACCACATGGAACAGAAACCAAAGGAGCGCATCGTCTTCGATGAGTGGCCGTACTACGGCTCTGAGGGTGAGGAAGTCGCCATTGACGACCTTATGGCCCGCGACGACCTCACCGAGGATGAGGTTCGCGAGTCCTATACCGAGTCTGAGATTTTCGAGCACCAGATGGAGCTGAGGAAGCTCGACTACGAGGAGGAGATTGCTGCGCTCACAGACTACTTTGACGGGGAGCCGAGCGTCATGTCCTCGGTTGTCAGCGAGAACGCTGGCAACCCCGTCATCGTCTCCGGCACCGTCGGTCGCTGGGACGGCACCCGCAGCGGCCTCACGGTCTACAAGTGCTTCGAGGATGCCCTCGATACATCACCCTCGCGCTTCGGCGGGGACAACGTGTTCGCCGACTGCGAGATTCAGAAAGTGTGGGACGAGAACGGGAGCCTCTTCGTCCACGGGGCGCACCATGACGGCAGCGTGACCGTTGAGATGCGACAGCTCACGGACTTCGGCATCGAGGCTTACGAGGTCATCGAAGAGGTCGCTGACGCATGGGTCGATGACCCGTTTACCATCGCTGGAAAGCATTACGATGGCAGCGAGCAGTCCGTCATAGAGGCGATGCACGACCTGTGGGACAATCCGGCACTTGCACAGCCGCCACGCTACATGGAGCGTGCCTTCGGGTGCCCCGTCGAGGAATATGTGGAAGAGCGCGGCATCGAGGCTGTGAACCTGAGCGAGATGGCACAGGAGAGCCGCGAGGCTGCCGATGTGCTTGCGGGCGTGACCGGCCACGACGACCACGCACCGGACGCGCGATAGAGAGGAGAGATTCAAATGGCTGAGAGCAACGACCGCGCTCGCGCGGCCTACCTGCGCTGGCTCAAGGATGAGGTTGAGCGCTGGTGCAACGAGGAAGGCTTCTTTGAGGCCGAATGGGACCGTGACGACAGCATACGTCCCGACCAGATACTCGATGCCTACCAGAGCTACGAGGAGCAGGGCTATGCCAGCTCACTCGCCTGTCTCGAAAGCAAGCTGCTTGAGGATGCGTTCATTGAGGAGAACTTCTACGAGCATTACCTGCTGACTGACCTCTCCAAAGCCGATGAGGAGGTCAACGAGGGCTGGGACAGCGCGCAGAGCGTCTGGGAGGACCTTGAGTCTGTCGGCTATCGGGGCATCGACCCCAACATTGAACAGCTCCTTAGCCAGTCCGAGCTTCGTGTCAATGTCTTCTTCGCCACGGAGGCGGAGCAGAACTTTGACATGGGCAGCATCGTGAACGCCTTCGGCAACGACTATCGCTCGCCCGACCTCGACCGCATCGGCGGCGAGGACTTGGACAACGCCCTGTCCTATCTCGTGAACCAGCAGGGCCACAGCGTCACCGAGGTGTACGATGCCCTTGTGGAGTGTGACCCCGCCGAGCAGCCCTTCATCTACTCGGTGCGTGAGGAGATTACCGAGAACAGCAGCGAGGCCATGAGCGAGCTTGCTGCGCTCGTCTGCATGGACGGCAACCAGATGCTCGACTTTCTCGACGCAATCGAGAAGGGGATGGACAGCCTCGTGCTGCCCAAGGACTACGCGACCATCGGCGTCTTCAACCAGTGGTCCGGCTGTGGTGGCCCACTCGACATCCATCTTGAGAAGGACGCCGTGCTGCCGCTCTCCATGGTGCGCGAGTTCAACATCGAGGGCACGGAGACCCCCGGCAGCTACACCGTCGATTCGGTCTATGGCCTCGTGAGCAGCATGTGGTGTCCAAACTTCTCCTACCGCGATGGTGTAGAGACCGGCGTCAAGGAAGACTACGACTTGGCACTCGAACAGACCCGTGAGGCCCGTTCTGAGGACGCGAAAACGGCTCTCGGGACCGAGGACCGGGTTTCGCTCAAGAGCGAGGCTGAGGCCAGCCGTGCGGCCTCAGAGGCACTTTCTAGCACTGGGTCACACGAAGACGTATCGGTTGAGAGGTAGGCCCCGCCATGGCAAGGGACGACGGCCCTCTCATCATCTCCGGCCCGTCAGGCGTCGGCAAGACCTCGGTCGCTCGCGCGCTCTCCGGCGGCAGCGAGCGGTTTGCACTCGCCGTGACCTCCACGACGCGGGCGGCGAGGCCCGGAGAACTGGACGGGCGCGACTACCACTTCCTCAGCGTCGAGGAGTTCGACCGCCTTGTCAAAAACGACGGCTTCATCGAGCACGTGAGCGCCCGAGGCGCACAGTACGGGCTAACCAAAGCGGAACTTGAGCGCATCTGGAAGGACGGGCGTGTCCCCATCCTCGTGCTCGACCCTGACGGAATGGACGCCGTGAAGGCGCTCTACCCGCAAGCCCTCTCCGTCTTCATCGACGCGCCCTCTGCGGTCGTGACGGAAAGGCTTCTTGCACGTGGAGACACGGATGTGGCCTCGCGCATGAGGGACAACCTCAAGGTCTGGGCCGCACGAGGCGGCTATGATGTTGTCATCGGTAACGAGAGCGACCTTGCAGCCTGCGTCGATGGTGTCCGCAGAGCCTTCGAGGACCGCTTTGACACAGCCTATAACGCTCGCGAGCTTGAGGCTCGCCAGAAAGGAGGAACCCCCATGAAAGGCGTACTCATCCCCACGGATGGCGCACCGAGGCCCATTGACATCCAGAAGGATTCCGACGGCTCCGCCCTTCACTCCCTGCAACAGCTCGTCGGCGGGAACATCGAGGCGTTTCCTGTTATCTTCGGCGACGACATCTGCGTGTACGTGAACGAGGAGGGCCTGTATAACTGCCCGCCGAACCGCGCCGTCTATGCCACTCAGGGCATGGAGGAGGCTGGGTACATCTCCCAGCTCGACTACGACCACGCGGTCAAGGAGGGCGAGCTTTACACCGTCCTCTTCGGTGACCTCGTGGCCGTCGGCTATGACCCAGAGACCGGCGAGGACCGTGACCTTACTGACAGCGAGGTTGCGACCGTGAGCGACTACTTCACCAAGGTCAGTACCCCCGGCAGCGGCTTTAGGGAGGTCCTTGCCATCCAAAGCGGCGCTTACCGGAGGGCCAGCGAGGAGCGCGTCACCCTCAAGGAGGAGGCCGAGAGTTCTCGTGAGGCCGCAGACAGCCTCTCCGCCGAGCGCACGTCCGAGGAGCCTAACCGTGACGCCCCGGCCATTGAGTAGCATGATAGGACCCCACATTTATAGAAAGAAAGGAAACTACAATGGCAGAGTATGACAAGCGCATCCCTGAAAAGCTCCAACTCCTGCGCATCGGCCTCGGCGGCAAGGACGACCTCGGTGTCTTCGCATACTATCCCAGCACGCAGCAGACCAACTTTGCTGTTCCGTGCTTCTGTCTCGCCCCGGCTGATGATGAGCCTGACATGATGGACGTCCACGGTGCCATCGAACAGACCATGCATGACCTTATCGACTGCGGTGCTACCGCAGAGGACCTGTGGCAAATCATGGGACTGCTACAGGAGTATGACATCGACCCCGACTACCGCGACACGGGCGAGTACGTTTCGGTTGACCTCGGCTACTGCATCGAGGGCGACCTCCTCGGCTTCGAGAAGGTGGACCCCGAGGCCAGCGACGTGCGCTCCGTCTTCACCGACGGGCAGATTGCGGCCATCGAGGGAGCGTTTGACGTGCTCCCAGCCAGCTACGCCATGACCGCCGCCTCCGAAATCGCGGCGTGGTCCTGCGACCCGCTCGCCGACCTCAACACGGGCAAGTGGCGTGTCCACCTCGTCATGCCCGGTGACCACTACGGGCGCGGCGACGTGCTCACCTACGAGCAGGAGGATGCGGACCGGCACGGCTCCGGCCTTCCTCTCGTGGAGTTCTACGACACGTCGTCGGACCCCGTGGCCTTTCCCGGCGGGCAGTTCGTGAGCCGCTACTACATGGACACGCTGCTCGGCACCGACAACCTCAAGCTCGGCCTCCCCATTCGGGACATGCAGGCGCTCAGTCTCGACGGCGGCGTCCCCGCGTGGACCGTGAGCGGCATCGACCTCTCGAACGTCGCGGCTTGGCTCGACGGTGCCCATGCGCACCTGAGCGAGCAGGGCGACAACAAGGCCGCCGAGCATGAGGTTGCCCATGAGGTTGCCAAGGAGCAGGGCGTCTCCCTCAAGGGCGAGGCCGAGGCGATGCGCTCAGCCTCCGATGCGCTTTCCGGGGAGCATGGGACGGACGCGCCTCAGCGCGACCCTCACGCCATCGAATAGGGCCAAAATCTCAGGCAGAAAGGAGCAAGCCCGCCATGCCTCATCCGAACGACCTCATTCCCGACGACCTTGAGCTGCTGCGCATTGGGATGGGCGCAGACATGTACTCCGTCGGTCGCTACACGCTCTCAGGCCGCGAGGGAGAGTTCTACAGCCTTGTCGAAAACCCCGCCGCCGAGGGTCTTTCCACGAGCGACGTTGAGAGGACCCTCATCCAGCTCCTCGACCACTGCGACGACCCGTCTATCTATGCCTACGAGGTGTTGGAGGACATGATGGGCGTCGTCTGGACTAACGGCCTTGAGGAGAACGACCCGGCCACCTTTGCGCAGCACGAGTTCACGCCGCTTGACGGCGATTACTCCCTTGACGGGGAGCTTACTAACCTTGAGATGTTTTCGGCGGTGGACCTGAACGGCGCGAGCAGGCTCTCCGAGAGGCAGAGGGACAACATCGAGATGGCCTTCGACCGCCTCAGTCCGGGCAGGTTCATGCCCGCCGCCCAGCTCCTTGCCCGTCACGACCTCGACCGGTGGCACGCCTTCGAGGTGTGCGAGGCGGTGTCCGCCAGCATCCCCATGGATTTGGCCGCCGACATCGCCAACCCGGAGCTTAGCTTCAAGCAGGCCCGTGGCCTCCGCTACCTCGCCCAGACCATCTGTGACAGTCACATGCAGTCCGACGAACGGGTATGCGACCTCTTTCACCGGGTCGCGGCCCACACGGACTTCTCCGAGGACAAGATTCACGCGATTCGCTCCGTACTCAGGGCCACGCCGCGCCTTGAGTTCGAGGACGGCTGGCTGGGCCTCTCCACTGACCAGCTCCGTGCGGTCAGGCTCGCCCTGCGCGAGGACGTGCCGCCCTCCATTCTTCATCGCTATTCCAGCGGGGAGTACCCTGCGGCGAACATGGACATCCTCACCCTCGCGGCCCGTGACGACGAGATAAAGGGACCGCAGCTTGACAAGCTGCTGAACCCGGACCTCTCGCTCACCCAACTTGTCGTGGCGTGGACTGCCGCCATCGACTGCGGCAGGGGCAAACTCACTGCCCCGGAGTTTGACCTCATCTGCAACCCGCAGCTTCCCACGCCGGTGATGAGCGCGCTGCGCATCGGCCTCACCTACCACGAGATGCCCTACAGCGTGGCAGTGACCGTCACGCCCACCACCACGCCCGAGCAGGTGTGGGACCTCATCTATCAGGGCGAGATGCCCGAGCACGGAGAGGTTGTTCAGGAACGCCACGAGCCTGCCGACATCGCCATAGACAGGTCTGATAGCGGCTCGCTGCGCGATGAGGCCAAGGCGACGCGTGAGGCGTCCAGCCAGCTCTCTCAGGAGGAGGCGACCGAGCAGGCCCCTCAGCGCGAGGAAATCGAGTAAAAACACGGCTTTCCACGCTTTCAACGCCGGAGAGAACCACAACCGTCTCGTAGGTGTTGGAAGGGTGGGAAGCCGTCTCAATACAGAAAGGAGACCTATGACACCAGACCAGCGCGACATCATCCTCACCATCCGCGAGTATGAGAACTCGGTGGCCATGCCCGAGAGGGAGCGCACCACCTACCTCGACCCGCGCGGCGGGGTCCACCTGAAAGACGGTGACGACAGGGCGGAAGACTTTGCCACCCGCGCCGAACAGTGTGCTGACTACCTGCGGTTCGGCACCGAAGTCGATGCCGTCACCTTCGGTGCATACCCTCGTACCAGCGCCCTCAAGCTCTGTGACACGCCCAGCCTTTACATAGAGGCCGGTTTCCGGCCCCTGCCAATGCTCTACACCCAGCGTCACCTTATCAAGGCCATTCGCCCGAAGAGCGAGGAAGACCCACACCGTCACGGTCTTACCGTGGAGCAGGTCAAGCGAATCCCGGAGCTACTGGCTAACCCGGTGATGCTCTGCGACAGCCCAGCGCGTCCCGACACGATGCTCACACTCCTGTGCGCCGTCGATTGCGATAACCTGCCACTCATTGTGGCGATACGCCCGAGTGGGCGCGGATATTATGAGATGCGTGAAATCGAGACGAACTTCATCGTCACCGTGTACGGGAAGGACAACTTTCCCCGCTACTTCGAAAACCTCATCACGCCTGATAAGGTCATCTACTACAACGAAGAAAGAGGTCGGGAACTCAACGCGCTTGCCAAACTCCACTTGCTTGGGAGCCACGTTGTCGAACCCGACCTCAATAAAAAGATTATACGCCGTCCACAGTGTTTAGTCAAGAGTGAAAGCGCAGGTCAGGATAGCTACAGCCTTGCCTCCGAGACAAGGGATTCCCGCGTCGCGAGCGAGGAGCTTGGCAAGAGTGGCACAACCGAGCGTGTTCAGGACAAGGGAGAGAGATAATCATGGCCTACGGAGACGTCAAGGAGAACTTCGGCAGGGGTACGCTCAACAAGTGCTGGTACTACATCGAGCTGTGCGGCGTCTGCTTTCCCGAGAAGGACGGCGAGAACATCGACAAGCTCAAGGAATCGCTCATCCGTTACTCCCTCATCCGACCGTGGCCCCTGCCCGAGGGCAGCGAGCCTGACACCTTCATAGTAAAGTTCTTCGCCAACGAGTACGCCGACTTCTACTATTACTTCGGCCTCGGACAAGGACTTGAGCTGGGACTGAACCTCGACAAGCGGGAGGACGCCAAGTTCGACTTGGAGGGTGCGATAACCGAGAACTGCTTGAAGCGCGCCCCGAAGAGCAAGGAGGAGCTTGACGAACGACGCATGAAGAGCCTCGCAGCGAGGGCCGACGTCATCGACTACCTTGAGGCGATGGGTGACGTGGACAAGCAGAGCATCATCCGAGAGACCGGCGCGACGGCGTTCTGAGAAGTCTCAAGAAGAACGGGATTCTCAGAGTGAACAAGCGCAACCAAGTCGTGAACTTCAACGGCGAGGCGGCCAGAAGGCTGCTACTCGAAGACTAGACAGAAAGGGAAGCTGTCATGGGTTACAAGCTGGTCATCGCAGAGAAGCCGATGCTCGCAAGGGACATCGCCCGCGCCATGTGCGGCAGGGAGGTTTCCGAGAGCGCGCGCTTGCCCATCTCCGGCAACGGCTACACGGTCGTCGCCTGTGCGGGCCACCTGCTTGAGCTGGTTGACCCGGAAGCCATCGACCCGAAGTGGAAGGAGTGGTCTCTGGACACCCTTCCCATCGAGGTGCCCGACTGGCCGAAGGAGCCGACCGAGGACAAGCGCGACCTCGTTTCGAGCATCGCGGACCTGCTCGCGGATACCGATTGCGTCATCAACGCGGGCGACCCAGACGATGAGGGACAGCTCATCGTGGACGAGGTGCTTGATTACCTCGGCTACACGGGCAAGGTGCTGCGCGTCTACGTCAACGACAACATCGAGAAGAACATCCGCAAGGCGTTTGACCAGCTCCTTCCCAACGAGGAGTGCCGTCCCGCCGGTGAGGCCGCCTATGCGCGCCAGATGGCCGACATGTGCTTCGGCG
>OLOH01001616.1_pt1 | contig 12576 bp, 10 predicted proteins | sample 1673221 | NCBI WGS metagenome assembly OLOH01 (sample SAMEA3136767, study PRJEB25190) | human gut metagenome
TGCAATTCATCTCCCACCTGTAGAGGAAGGAGAATTCTTGCTAACTTTTGTTAAAAACATCGAGTGTTTCAAAAACAGTAGACATTCCTACTTTCAAATGCTATAATAGCATCGATTACAGCTACATGAACAATAATAAATACATTTTTTAAGGAGTGAGACTATGTTTATTACAGATGATATCCGTTATGTTGGTGTCAATGACCATGATATTGATTTATTTGAAGGACAGTATGTCGTAGAAAACGGCATGGCTTACAATTCATATGTGATCATGGACGAGCAGATTGCGGTCATGGATACTGTAGACGGCAATTTTACAGATGAATGGCTGAAGAATATTTCAGACGTCATCGGTGACAGAAAGCCATCTTATCTGATTGTTCAGCATATGGAACCTGACCACTCTGCCAACATTGCCAACTTTCTGGATCTTTACAAGGATGCCAAAGTTGTCGCTACAGCCAAGGCTTTTGTGATGATGAAGCAATTCTTTGGCACAGACTACCCGGAGAGACAGATTGTTGTCAAGGAAGGCGATACGCTTTCTCTTGGTACACACACACTGACATTTGTTCTTGCACCAATGGTTCACTGGCCAGAAGTTATGGTGACCTACGACAGCAAGGATAAGGTTCTTTTCTCAGCAGATGCCTTCGGCAAGTTCGGTGCCCTTGATGTCGAAGAAGACTGGACATGCGAAGCCCGCCGTTACTATTTCGGTATCGTCGGCAAATACGGTGTTCAGGCTCAGGCGCTCCTGAAGAAGGCAGCCGGTCTTGATATCCAGACCATCTGTGCACTCCATGGCCCGATCCTCAAAGAGAATCTTGGCTATTATCTTGATCTCTACAATACATGGTCCAGCTACGGTGTTGAGAGCGAAGGCGTTGTCATCGCTTACACATCTGTTTACGGCAATACTAAGAAAGCCGTTGAGCTCCTTGCAGATAAACTGACTACCCTTGGATGCCCGAAAGTCACAGTTACTGACCTTGCCCGTGATGACATGGCCGAAGCTGTCGAAGATGCTTTCCGCTACGGCAAGCTCGTTCTGGCTACAACCACTTACAATGGTGATATCTTCCCATTCATGAAGACATTCATCGAACACCTGACAGAACGCGGCTACAGAAACAGAACGATCGGTCTCATTGAGAACGGCTCATGGGCACCTACCGCAGCCAAAACCATGCTGAAAATGTTTGAAGGCAGCAAGAATCTGACATTTACAGACACAACAGTCACCATCAAATCCGCTGTCAACACTGAGAATGAAGCACAGATTGCGGCACTGGCTGAAGAACTCTGCAAATAAAACCCATAGATGCCATAGATATCCTGCATAGCAATTCCGGGATATCTATGGCATCCTCTATCTACCCATTATTTTTACTACAAAGGTGTAACTTTATGATTCAACTTAATCCACGCGTCAACAATCCGGCAGTTGGCACATTTTATGTGTTGCTTTCTGCCATTTTTTTCAGCCTTGGCGGCTTTATGATCAAAATCGTTCCATGGCAGTCTCTGTCTGTCAGCGGCGTACGAAGCATCTTCGCCCTGATCACACTGCTGCTCTACATGAAGCTGATCCATCATCCTTTTCGGCTGAACCCATCCGTTATTTTCGGCGGCATCTGCTCAGCTTCCATGAGCATCACATTTGTCTGTGCCACCAAAATGACATCCGCCGCCAATGCCATCATCCTGCAATTCACACATCCGGTTTTTCTGATTCTTATCCTCTGGATCTTCTATCATAAACGGCCGGATAAAAGGGCTATCCTTACATGCATCATTGCATTAATCGGTATTGTATGCTTTTTCTTTGATAAGATCACCTCCGGCGGCATGCTCGGCAATCTTCTTGCCATTATCTCCGGCCTGTCCTATGCCATTATGTTTCAGATGAAGAAAATGAAGGGCGGCGATTTCGAATCTTCCCTTGTCATCAGCTATATTCTGGCCTTCATCATCGGCCTTCCGACTGCTATGCACGAAACCATCCATACACCATCCATATGGCTGGTGATCGTACTTCTTGGCGCTGTACAGACCGGTCTGGCCACCATCTGTCTGTCCCGGGGACTGGATGCCGTTTCTCCGGTAACAGCTGCATTGACCTCAGGCATTGAACCGATTCTCAACCCGGTATTGGCGGCCATTATCTGCGGCGAAACCATCGGACCTATGTCCATTGCAGGCGGCGTTCTTGTCATCAGTTCCGTGCTGGCCTACAGCCTCAGCCAGATTAAACGTCCTGTCTCTGCCGGTTAACATTCAAAAACCAGGCACCGATTTGGAGCAATTTTGAATTCACAGCTGATATATGTCGCATCGTGTACAATCAAACACAGTAAAAAAGAGTGAGCCTCAGCACACTCTTTTTTTGTATATGTAAACAAAATAAATGATTTCTGCAATGGCTGTGATCCCCCATGAAAATATATAAAGGGAATACAGGGATAATATGGTATGAAAATACGCAAAAACTGTATAAATCCAGACAACTCTGAATACGCAGGAACCCAAGATAACGATCACCATCGGTATCATACTCTTTCCCAAAGCTCTTGAAGCCATGATGGTACAATCCATAAAAGCAGAAAATCCATAGCAGACACCCATAATGGACAAGCGGATCATCCCCGCCTCAATGACATCCGCATCTGTCGAGAACAATGAGAGGAACTGATGCCCAAATAAAACAAGTCCCAATCCCATGATCATACCGATACCAAAGGAATATGCCAGGCTGATAAGATAGCTGTTCCTGACACGCTTCCTGTTGCCGGCACCGAAATTCTGTCCCATAAAACTACCGCAGGCCGTATAGAAGGCCGTCATCACATCATACACCAACGCATCGGCATTGGCCGCAGCCGCATTGCCTGCCACCATGGTGGCATCAAAGGAATTCACGCCCGCCTGTACAAACAGATTCGCGATCTGGAAGATCGCATTCTGAAGTCCTGCCGGAATACCGATTCTGATAATATTCACAGTCTTGTTTCTGTTCAGACGCAGCTCCGATCGGTGCAGTCCATAAATATCCCCGCTTCTGAAAAGTGCAACGCTGATCATCGCAGCCGACAAATACTGTGAAAAAATACTGGACACAGCCACGCCGGCCACATCCATCTTACAGACGATCACAAAAAAGAGATTCAAAATAATATTCACAACGCCCGCCATGGAAAGATACTTCAGCGGTCGTTTCGTATCCCCCGCCGCACTGAAAACGGCATTACCAAAATTATATACAGCCAGCGCCGGCATCCCCAGAAAATAAATCCGTATATACAGCACCGCCCCATCGATCAATTCCGGCTTCGTGTTCAAAAGTTCCAGAATACCTTTTGAAAATATTGCTCCAATAAGCAGCAGGGTCAATCCTGTCAGAATACTGAACAGGAAAGCCGAATGTACAGTTTCCCGAACTCCTTTCCTGTCTCCGGAGCCAAGATACAATGCAGTCAAAACATTAATGCCTCCCGAAACCCCGATCAGAAAACTCGTAAACATCGTCACAAGAATCGTTGTCGATCCAACTGATCCCAGGGCTGATGCCCCCGCAAAACGCCCGACAACGGCAATATCCGCCACATTAAAAAGCACCTGCAAAAGATTCGATACAATAAGTGGTGCACTGAAAAATAAAATCTTCCTGGCTAAAGGTCCTTTTGTCAGATCCTGATTATCTCGTGCCATTTTCTACCTCCCCCATAAACTTCAATCATTATACAGCCTTTTCAGACAAAAATCCACCAGATTTTCCCATAATTTTTTATGACTATTCATTTTGATAGTTTATCGTTTTTGTGCTAAAAGACTTGTGAAAAAATAACATAAATGTTATATTTATATTTGATGTTGTTATCAATACTATATAAGGAAGTGACAAAATGTTACAAATAGAACATTTATCCTTTGATGTCCGGGATGATGGCCGTCAGGCAGAGATCCTCTCCGACATCAGTTTTAATGTTGCCGATGGCGAAATGCTTGTCATCACAGGCCCAAACGGCGGCGGCAAGTCCACACTTGCCAAGCTGCTCATGGGTATTAATGAAGCCACTTCAGGCAGAATTATTTTAAACGGAGAAGACATTACAGACCTCTCCATCAATGAACGTGCCCAGGCTGGCATCGGATTCGCTTTCCAGCAGCCGCCGCGTTTTAAAGGCATGACCGTCCGCCGCCTTCTGAATCTTGCAGCAGGAAGAACCCTCAGCGAGAACGAATGCTGCGGTTTTCTCAGCAGTGTCGGTCTCTGTGCCCAGGAATATATTGACAGAGAAGCAGACGCTACCCTTTCCGGCGGTGAAATGAAACGTATCGAAATTGCAACGGTTCTTGCCAAACAGCATGCGCTTTGCATTTTTGATGAACCGGAAGCCGGCATTGACCTCTGGAGCTTTTCTATGCTGATCAAGAAGTTTGAACAGATTCACAAGGAGAAGAAAGAGAGTCTGATCCTTATCTCCCATCAGGAACGTATTATCCGTATGGCGGACAGGATCATGGTCATCTCCGACGGCAAGATTGACCGAATCGGGCCTGCCGAAGAGATTCTTCCGACACTCTTAGACACATCCTCCCAGGAGGCCTGCTGTTATGGTCAGCAGAAAGGAGGCGATTACTGTGAAGCTTAATCAGGTAACAGAAGATGTATTAAAGGTGATTGATTCCTATGGCTTTAAACAGGAAGGCGCCTACAATCTCCGATTAAACGGTATGGCTGTCTGTCATGGTGACAGCCGCCATATTGCTATTGTGAAGAAAACCGACCTTCCGGGCATCGATATCCGAATCAGCAGTGAAGCACAGAATGAACAGGTGCATATTCCTGTTGTTATGTCCGAGCCCGGTCTTGATGTTGTTTACAACGATTTCTATGTAGAAGACGGCGCGGATGTCACCATTGTTGCCGGCTGCGGTATTCATGGCGAAGGATGCAGCGAAACACGTCACGATGGTATTCATACTTTCCATGTCGGCAAAAATGCCAATGTGAAGTATGTCGAGAACCACTACGCTGAAGGAAACGGCACCGGCGGCAAGATTCTCAACCCGGTAACGAAGATTTATGTGGGTGAGAATTCTGTTTTCACCCTGGAGACCACCCAGATCAAAGGTGTGGACTCTACCAAGCGTGAAACCTTCGTTGAACTCGGACCAAATGCCAAACTTTATGTCACAGAGAAACTGATGACCCATGACGCTCAGCATGCTATTTCCAACATGGAGGTAAAGTTGAACGGTGAAGGCAGCTCTGCCCGTATTATTTCCCGTTCTGTTGCCAAAGGCACATCCAATCAGATCTTCCATCCGAAGGCCATCGGCAACAATGCCTGTCATGCACATGTCCAGTGTGACTCCATCATTATGGACAAGGCATCCATCAGCTCTATTCCTGAGATCAATGCCAACCATATCGATGCACAGATCATCCATGAAGCGGCTATTGGCCGTATTAACGACGAACAGCTGATCAAACTCCGTACATTCGGTATGACAGAAGAAGAAGCTGAAGCGGTGATCATTGAGAACTTCCTCAATTAATGACCTGCTGTTCAGGCTTCATCTTTATATTTCAGTTTTAAGAATTGTAGCTAACAAAGCTTTTAAATAACAAAACCGGTATACAGTAGATGGCTGAATACCGGTTTTGTTATTTTTAGTTATTTGCTAAATCACCGCGCTTTGCGCTGTATTATTTGATTGTCTTCTTCTCCGTTTTGACAGCCTTGTCAACAACCTGCTTGGCCGAATCCGCAATCTCTGCTGTCTCAACCGCTGTCTCTTTCTGCTGCTTCTGACTGTCTGTTTCCACAATGGATTCTGCCGCTTCTGTTTCTTCAACAGCTGCGTTCTGTGCATCCTCCCCTGAAGTCTCTATATCCTTCTTCTCCAGAACAACCTTTGTACCGCTGACAATATCCTTCATCGGGTCCATACGCTGCAGTTCGCTGCTTGTTCCGTTGCCCTCAAGATATAACAATGGATTGACAGCCACACCATTCTCCTCGACCTGGAAATGCAGATGATTACCTGTGGAACGGCCTGTTGTACCGCTCAGACCAATCTGCTGTCCCTTCTCAACATGATCGCCGACTTTGACATAAATCTCAGAATGATGCATGTATTTCGTCACCAGGCCATTACCATGGTCGATGGTGATCAGATTACCTGCAGACCCCGAATAACCTGCAAAGATAACGGTTCCGCTTTCTGCTGCATACGTCGGGATATTCTCGCTGCCTGTACCAAGATCAAGACCCTTATGGAATTTATTGTCAAACTCTCTGAATCCGAAGTTGCTTGTCACAACCGCACCCGGACAAGGATCAGCAAATCTGCCGATCATCGCTGAAAAATCCTTCAGTGTCATATCATCCAGACGATACAGATCATACAGTTCCATCAGCTTGATCAAGCTCTTGCCATAATTCAGATCTGTTGCCCAGCGCTGTCCAATACGCATCGCAAAGGTATTGGCATCATTGACACCGCTGATCAGATCACCGTAACCATTCTGAAGAACCTTGCATCTGTCCTCAATGGCTTCACTGTATGTATTGTACGCACGGAATGCAGATGTTGTAGAATAAATCTTTCCATCCTTCGTCATCTCAGATGTACGCATTGAGACACTCCCTGCAGTACCTGAACCTTTAATGCCGAATAAGTTACAGTAACCGTAGGCCAGTCCTGAAAGTCCCTGTCCTTTATTGCCACCCGGTCCGTATGTACCATAACCGGATTCCTGTATGATCTGGGCAATTGTAACAGAAGCCGGATAACCGTATTCATCCTGGCTCTTTAATGCTCCGACAATCATCTCCTGAGTAATAAATGACGGCAGACCCTTAATCGGAACATCTACATTATACTGTACTCTATCACCAATCTTCTTGAAAACACCGGATGCCTTGTAGGAAACATCCTGCTGAGTATTGCTGCCTGTCTCTGCAGTTGTCTGAGACTCCGTTGCTTTTGAATCTGTCGATGCCGAAGCATTATCTGATGAAGACCCAGGTGTCGTTGTCTCCGATGACGCAGTCTCCGACTGAGATTCTGATTCTGTTTCGGATCCTGTCTCTGTTGTTCCTGTCTCTGTTGTACCGGTTTCAGTATCTGTTGCCCCTGTCTGGGATTCTGTCTCTGATTCCCCTGTTCCTGTCTGGGACTCTGTCTCAGTCTCAGAAGCTGATGTCTCTGAAGCCTTTGTCTCAGTCTCCGGTGCCTTTGTCTCGGTATCCGACGCTTTTGTCTCGGTCTCCGGTGCCTTTGTCTCAGTCTCAGTCTCTGTCGTATCAGGGATCTCAGCACCTGTCTCCGGGTCTACCTTGCTGCCGCTGGCATTATATAAATAACCGGATGTCTCACTGTAAGTCAGTTCACCATTCGCCAGCATACCTGCTACCTTGTCTGATACACGTTCATAAACACCATTTATGTCTTTCGCTTCTGTATCACTATATGCTGCCTGCGATGCCGTGGACGCTTCGTCCGCGTATACTGCCATCGGCTGGGCTGCAAGCATAGCAGCAACTAAAACACTTGCTGTATACTTCTTCCATGTACATTTCTTCAATTCTATTCAGTCTCCTTTTCTAATCACTTTGTTGTCACGCATTGCATTCTGTTCCCACATTAGTTAGAAACGACCACTATTTATTATACTCTTTTTTTGCCGTTTCTGTCAAGTTCTTTGGTAAGTTGCAACTAACTTTCTTCTTTCTGTAAAAAATCTCCTGCCATGATTTCCTTTCTTATACTACATCATGTCTATTATAACTCGTTTTTCCATCATATGCACCCAACAATTATCGCAATTTGTTTATTTGATATGTCGTTTATTGCGGGTATTCTGTATACAATTTAGTACAAAGAATCTTCTTGACAATTTTTCAAAAAGGTCTATAATCTGTAATTGTTTCAAGAACAAACAACAAAAGCAACGATCAGGACACGATTTTCTTAGTCCGGTATTCTTTCAGAGAGCTGACGGTTGGTGTGAGTCAGCAGATACTTAAGAGAATTATCCCCTGTGAGCTTTTCGGACGAAACAGATTCATTAGTCCGAAACGGATTCTCACCGTTACAGGAGAGCATGTTCACCGATGATAGAGAGAATCGGGGACGTGGCAGAGTGATCGATTGAAAAACCGATAATAGAAGTGGTAACGCGGAGTCATAGGCTTCGTCTTCTGAAAAACCCGAAAGGGCACAGAAGACGGAGCTTTTTTTATGATTTATTCGTTCAAATTCAAAAGATTTTGTCAGGCATGCAGGCAATTTGATCTTTTGAACTTCAAAGCCGAATCACCTGCCAACTGGTATTCACGACCATTCATCACCGACGTGTCAGACACCCGGTTTTGAATCGTCACTACATTTTACTTAAGAGGAGGCACATTATTATGAATACTTTAGTTATTGTTCTGATAGCAGCCGTTTGTCTGGTTGCTGGTTATTGTTTATATGGCCGCTGGCTGGCCAACAAATGGGGCATCGACCCAAATGCAAAGACACCTGCTGTCCGCAAAAACGACGGACAGGATTATGTTCCGGCAGATGGTCTGACAGTCTTTGCCCATCAGTTCTCATCCATCGCCGGTGCAGGCCCTGTCACCGGTGCTATTCAGGCCGCTGTCTTCGGTTGGGTTCCTGTTCTTCTCTGGATCCTGATCGGCGGTATCTTCTTTGGTGCCGTTACAGACTTTGGTGCATTATATGCCAGTGTCAAAAATGACGGTAAGTCCATGGGACTTCTGATTGAAAAATACATCGGCAAAACCGGTAAGAAGTTATTTCTTCTGTTCTGCTGGCTCTTTACACTGATTGTTATCGCAGCCTTTGCGGATATGGTAGATGGTACATTTAACGCCTATACTGTCACTGAAGCAGGTGTGACACAGTTATCCGACGCCGCCAATGTCAATGGTGCTGCCGGAAGCATTTCTCTTCTGTTTATCGCATTTTCCGCTGTATTTGGTCTCATCCAGAAGAAAGCAAACTTTAAAGGCTGGAAGGAAGTTGTTCTTGGTCTTGTATGTATGTTTGCAGCATTTGTTATCGGCATGAACTTCCCGCTGATCGCATCCAAAACAACCTGGTCTTACATCGTTTTTGCTTACATCTTCCTGGCCGCTGTTCTGCCAATCTGGCTTCTGATGCAGCCTAGAGATTACATGACAACCTTTATGTTTGCAGGCATGATCATCGCCGCTGTTGTTGGTCTGTTTGCTGCACATCCTACAATGAACCTGCCAATGTTTACCGGTTTCCACAATGAAAAATCCGGTGACATGTTCCCAATCCTTTTTGTAACTGTTGCCTGCGGTGCTGTATCCGGTTTCCACAGCCTGGTATCTTCCGGTACATCCTCTAAGACAATCTCCAACGAAAAGGATATGCAGAAAGTCGGCTACGGCGCTATGGTACTTGAAAGTCTTCTGGCCGTTCTGGCTCTGTGTGTTGCAGGTGCCGCTGCTTCTGCTGATGGTACAGCTGCCACAGGCACGCCATTCGCCATCTTCTCATCAGGCGTTGCCGGTTTCCTTGAAATGTTCGGTATCCCTGTTTACGTTGCCCAGTGCTTCATGACAATGTGTGTATCAGCCCTTGCATTTACAACCCTTGACTCAGTTGCACGTATCGGACGTATGTCATTCCAGGAACTGTTCAGCGTTGATGATATGGAACACGCTGAAGGCTGGAGAAAACTTTTATGCAACAAATATTTCTCCACAATCCTGACACTGTTCCTTGGTTATGTTCTGACTCAGATCGGCTATGCTAACATCTGGCCGCTGTTCGGAAGCGCCAACCAGCTGTTAAGTGCACTTGTTCTGATCACATTATGCGTCTTTTTAAAAGTCACAGGCCGTGAATTCAGAACACTGATCGCACCGCTTCTCATCATGCTTGCTGTAACATCAACTGCTCTTGTAGAACGTGTTATCGCACTGTTCCACGCTTACGGCGCCGGTACAGCCGTCTTCCTTGTAGAAGGTCTCCAGCTGATCATCGCCTTCCTGCTGATGGTTCTCGGCGTCATCATCGTCATCAGCTGCGGTAAAGAGCTCTTCCACAAAAAGGCAGGCTCCGAAGTCAGCCACAACGTAAAAGAACCTGTAACCCGTTAACTTTATAATTAAAACATCAATATCCCTCAACAATAAAAACACAGTGCGGTACTTTTCTCAAAGCCATGCTTCATCCGGCAGCTGAGAATCTACAGCACTGTGTTTTTTATTCCTCATTTTCCATCTGACGATGTTTCCGAGATTTTATTTCTTTCTTTTTGCAGCGATGAAGCCCCTAATGCTATAGTGCTTTCCGGCACAGCTCTGAAACGCTGCTGCCAATCCTCTTTCATCCGATTAAGCATCGAATACAGGCTCACCTTTTCATCTTCCGACAAACACGCCATCATCTCCCGATACCGTCCACGGCGTTGCTCAATCAGTTTCTCCGATACACTTCTGCCCTGTCGTGTCAGCACAATATCCGATGCTCGTCGATTCATTTCATTCGGTACCCTAATAATTAAGCCAGCCTTTTCCATCTTCTTCAGAATCTCGCTGGCCGACCCCGGCTGAATATGTAAGATCTGTATTAACATCTTCTGAGTCACAACTCTCTGAAGCCTCAAAATCATTAAAATTCGACTCTGGCTCTCCTTTCCCTCAAAAAGCCTTCGAATATCTCTCCCCACATCCAAAATAGCATTCACCAATTGCTCATCCAGTGATTCTTCAAAACTTAGATCAAAAAAATCCATATCCATACGTTTCCTATCCACTTTGCAATTTTCTTCTTGAAATTTTCTTCCTGAAATTTTCTCCCTAAAATTTCCTTCCTGGTTTTCTCCTCCAGTTTTCTCCTTCTTTTTGTTCGCTCCTTTTTCGAATTATATACTGCTTTTTTCATTAATAAGGTACCTCAATTATTTTTATGTCCCTATTAAATCCAAAAGTACCCATTCTATTTATGTTATGCAGATTACACGTTGCTTATGACTGCATTTTATAAAAATTATTCTTATTATATGATTATGTGCCACGCTCATATATTTTATGAATTTCTGATTGTTAGGTACCTAAATACTCAAAATACTCAAGTTTAATTATTAAAACCAAACTACCCGTTTTTAAATATTGAATATCTAAATGTCCATACTCAATTATTAGGCACATAAGCATACCCATTCAATTTTTAAACACATAAATATCCCCATTAAATTGTTAGGTACCTAAATATCCAAATTTATAAAATTATATTGCCAAATGATCAATGCCGTTTTCCATTTTGGAATAATTATTAAGGTACCTAACAATCCATTTTTTCTAATATTTTTACACAAACACAAAAAGGCATCCCGATCTGGGATGCCCATTTTGCTTGTACGAGAAAAATATCATTATTATAAAAAAGCAGTTGTATTATGAAACAATGTGAAGCAATATTATTCGGCAAATAATGGTGTTGACAGGTATCTGTCTCCTGAATCAGGAAGCAATGCAACAATTGTCTTGCCTTTGTTCTCTGGTCTTGCTGCCAGAATCTGTGCTGCCTTTAATGCAGCGCCTGAAGAAATACCAACAAGGATACCTTCAGATACGGCAAATGTTTTGCCTTCTGCAAATGCATCTTCATTCTCAATAGGAAGAATCTCATCATAAACATCTGTATTCAGTACCTTTGGTACGAAACCTGCACCGATACCCTGAATCTTATGGGAACCGGATTTGCCTGTGGATAATACAGGGCTTGTAGCAGGTTCAACAGCGACAATCTTGACGTTTGGATTCTGTTCTTTCAGGTATTCACCAACACCTGTGATTGTACCGCCTGTACCAACACCTGCGATAAAGATATCTACCTTGCCGTCTGTCTGTTTCCAGATTTCAGGACCTGTTGTTGCTTTGTGAATTGCAGGGTTTGCAGGATTATCGAACTGACCAAGGATCACTGCCCCATCAATTTCTTTCTCGAGTTCTTCAGCCTTGGCAATAGCTCCTTTCATACCCTTGGCACCTTCTGTCAGGACCAATTCTGCACCGTATGCTTTCAGAAGATTTCTTCTTTCAACACTCATTGTATCCGGCAGTGTCAGGATTGCCTTGTAACCTTTGGCAGTTGCAACAGCTGCAAGGCCGATGCCTGTGTTGCCTGATGTAGGCTCGATGATTGTCGCACCCGGTTTCAATTTACCTTTTTTCTCAGCATCCTCGATCATTGCCAGTGCGATACGATCCTTAACAGAACCAGCCGGATTCAGATACTCAAGCTTTGCAAGCAGTGTAACATCCTTGATGCCTGCCTTCTCACTGTAACGATTTAACTGTAAAATAGGTGTGTTGCCAATTAACTCTAATGCACTCTGTTTAATATCTGCCATGATGATAATCCTCCATTCATTTCATCTAATTCTTTTATTCATTTTAAATAAATTTATAAATCTTTATTTCCAAAAAATATTGTCATCTGATTGTCTGTTGCGACCTCTATCTGTTTATCTGCTATAAAGATGCATCTCGTCTGACGTCACTCATACAG
>OLOH01001619.1_pt1 | contig 12559 bp, 14 predicted proteins | sample 1673221 | NCBI WGS metagenome assembly OLOH01 (sample SAMEA3136767, study PRJEB25190) | human gut metagenome
AAGCGAATTTGCCGGGCAGCGGAAATTGAGTGGTAGGGTTTAGGCTGCGGATTAGATGTCATAGGTTGTGGCAGTGATTTAGATAACAGTGACGACCGCAGTTCAAGCCACTCGATACTAATGAGCAAACTTGACAGTGGAATAGATAACAGGAGGAAGTGTAAAATGTTCAAAGATATATGTATCAACAACAAATCTTGCGAACTAATGAAATCTGTAAATAAACCTAAATATGGAAGTAGAACTATATTAACGGATTCATGCTGGGAATATGTATCGTTATTTTTAAAGCGTCAATCAATTACTGGTGCGAGTGATGCATTGTTCTATTGGGAACAAGCTCATAGTTTTTATTTGGCATCCAAGGAACTACCAGATGATGCACGACCTTTAACTTCTTATTATTGTATTTTGAATGCAGCAAAAGCATTGTTGCGCTATAAAGGTGTTGAAAATATTAAGCTGAAAAATCATGGGATTTCTTCTGTTAGAGATGACTCAAATAAAACGAATATTAAAAAGGCATGTACAGCAATAAAAGGTGCTGGGGTATTACCTGAATTGTCAAGATACTACGGTCATAATATCGTTACAGGGCATTATTCGATGGCGGAATTACTTTATAACATACCCTGTGTTCATAGGGCTTATTGTATTACTTTCTCTAAACCTGAAATATTCGTACCTATTAGTAAGCCGGTATTTGTAAAAAAGGATAATTCAAAAGAGGCTTGGATTAAATTTGAGGTATCTGGAAGATATGCTAATGCAAAAGCATTAAAAAATCTTCCTACCGAATTTGAAAGAGATAATGGAGTGCAGGACAGATATGTTATAAGGATGAAAAAGCGATTTAATTGGGATATACATAAACCTATAGAAGAGCGTAAGAAAGCACTGAATCGATATCATGAAAAGACAAGAGAATATTTGTTTTATATATTTGGGGAGTCAAAATTGTGGTATATAAAAAAGAACGTTCTAGGAAATGAAAACTTGGCAAATATGCCATCTACAGTTTTGATTTTTGGAGTGTTTCACTGGCTAAGCGAGTTGGTGCGATATAATCCAAAATTGTTTAGTAAATATATGAAATCAAAACAGAACTGGTTGTTACATGAATTTATTAATAATGCGTTAGACCAATTCGTTGATGAAGCAGGCTGTGAAATAACAGGAGAAGATATAATGTGTACTGGTTATAGGAAATAATAGGGAGGCGTTGGCATGTTAAAAAATCAGCTCGGAAGAAACATTAAAAGCCTGCGTACTGCATATGGTGAAACGCAATTAGAGTTGGCGTTGGCAGTAGGTCTTGACTCTCCAAATGCAATCGCAAACTATGAAAAAGGAGATAGAAAACCAAAGTCAGAAATAAGAAGTAGGATTGCTGCCCATTTTCGGATTACGGAAGAAGAATTGGCAAATAGTGACTTTTCGCAAATACAAATGCCCTCTTCACTTTTTATGAATAAAGACTATATGATGGAGCTTACACTTTGTATGTTTCCGATTATTTGCTCAGAAAATGCTCTTAAAAGTGATAGCTTTAGAAAAGGATATGAGGCACATAAAAGAGCTGTGGAAGCAATGAAATTAGGAAAACAATTCGAGGATACTGATTATGACATATGTTTCGAATCATATTCGACTGCATGTGAAAAAGAGGATTTAGGGGAGGCTGCTGCAAATATTTTATGGTGGTTTTTGATTACAGAAATAAGTATAAAAAATCCTTGGATGACTGAAATGGCAGAGTCGATAAAGCATGCAACCGATGAAAGTGAGGCAATGCTAAAAAAGTATTATCTTCGGGATATGAGTGATAACATGCCCAAACAAAATGATTCTGACATTACCCTACGGGAAATGGAGGATTTTGAAGAAGCAATCACAGAAGTAATGAAGGAGTTGAAACATACAACAGATTTTTCGGACTTGGTTGATTACTATATGGCACTTAGATATCTAATGGGATGTGTGACAAATGAATTGACAGATGAAATGAATCGTTCCATAGGACGTGAGATGATGTGGGCGTTTTGGGAAATGGGAAATAAGTATGCAGGGCAGTATCTAAGAAAATGTATAGAAATTAATAAAAAGAATAAATAACCTCACAGAGCGTGAGCGACGTAAGACTATATTGATGATATATTAAATGTATCAACTACAAGGAGGTGTAGATATGCTGGTACTAGGTGTCAATAAGATTTTACATTGGGTTCAGATTACTACTGGATGGGGAAAATATACTTGTCCAACGAAAGAAGTAAATGGTGAGTTGTTCTTTAAGTTTAAAAAAGAATGGCATAAAGTAGCGGATTACATTTCAGAGCATACTGATGAATTGGTCGAAGAAGGTGGCAAGATTTTTTCTCGCCCTTTTCAAAAATAAAAAAGATAGTCGCTATGCGTTATGAGTAATAGTATTTATATTATTATTCTGCAATATGGCATTTCAGAGGAGGTGTAAAAGGTGACTAGAGACGAATTGAAAGCGCAGATTGATGAATTAATGAGACAGTATGCTGACGAAGAAATTGACGGAGCTACTTATCAAAAAAAGATGATGGAATTAACCACATCGGCTCAGAAAGAAATCGACGAGGAATGATAATCAACTTGTAAACAAAGGCTCCCCATCACCGGAGATTATCCAGTGGTGAGGAGCCTTTGCGCGTTATGAAATTATGAATCAACATCGATACGACTCTGTCCCAAACCTTGTGTGAACCTCCAAAGTAGTGTATAATAAAAGAGCACTACAATGGAGGTTTTAATTATGGCAAGAAGAAAAAGAGGAACGCCTGAGCAACAGGCAAGACGAGCACTAATCGGCGAGCTGCTTTCAACGGCAAATGTGCAGAGCATAGACGACATACAGGAGCTGTTCAAGGAAACGATCGCTGAGTTCATGGAGGGCAGTCTTGAAGCCGAGCTCGATGAGGAACTGGGCTACGAGCCTTATGACGTAAAGAATAAAACTACTGACAACAGCCGCAACGGTCACAGCAAAAAGTCGCTCAGAACAAGCATGGGCAAGGTTGAAATTGATATTCCACGTGACAGAAATGGTGATTTTGAGCCTCAGCTTATCAGGAAAAATCAGACGAGTATTTCGCAGGACATGGAAAATAAAATCATTTCCATGTACGCAAAGGGAATGTCAACATCCGATATCGCAGATCATATCCGTGATATTTACGGTCTGAGCGTGTCGGATTCTACGGTCAGCCGCATAACAGATAAGATACTGCCTGAAGCAAAAGAATGGCAGCAGAGACCGCTGGAGAGCGTTTATGCGGTCGTATTTATGGACGCGATACACTATCATGTCCGCAGCGAAAGACAGATCATCAAGAAGGCTGTGTACATAGCGATAGGCGTTAATATGGACGGCAGGAAAGACGTTCTCGGTATGTGGGTATGCGAAAATGAAAGTGCCAAATTCTGGGTAGGAGCGCTGAACAGCCTGCGTAACAGAGGCGTTGAGGATATCCTCATTGCCTGCACTGATAACCTTACAGGCTTCTCCCGGGCAATAGAAGCAGTTTTTCCTAAGACCGATATTCAGAACTGCATAATCCATCAGCTGAGAAATTCCAGCAAATACGTCTCATACAAGGATATCAAGACACTTATGGCTGACCTGAAAAAGGTATATACTGCCGTTGATGAGGAGGCAGCTCTGAACGCTCTTGATGCTTTTGCAGCTGCCTGGGATGCTAAATATCCCAAGATCTCAAAGTCCTGGTACGATAACTGGGCAAATCTCAGCACCTATTTCAAGTTTCCACCAGAGCTTCGTAAGCTGATCTATACCACCAACACCATAGAGGGCTTTAACCGTCAGCTGAAGAAAGTGACTAAGGCAAAGTCCGTATTTCCGACCGATGACAGCTTTTTCAAAATGCTGTATCTGGCTATGAAGGACATCACTAAAAAATGGACAGGACGCCGTCAGGATTGGAGCCGTATCTACGCTCAGCTGGTAATCTACTACGGTGACAGGATACCTGAATAACATTTTTATCTTGACAATCGAATAATCATGTGCTAATATGCTGATAAGACCGACTGCTTTCACAATCGGTCTTATCATACGCTTTTCTATTGCACTATTTTACGTTTACACAGAATTCGGGATTGACTCCTTTTTTGTTCTATTAGGTGATGACATTCACAATTTATCGAGATTAGTTTTATTTTTGAGCGTCCATTGCAATAACTTCATCAATTGTATTTTGGAGTGTATTAAGATTGTCGTCATTATCAATGCCGCCCATAAGTGCTTCGCCCACGATATTGCCGTTTCTGTCAATGACATACGTTGTCGGGAACGCAGTGACACCCAGTGCAAATTTTCCGGCATCGCTGTCAGAATCAAAATAGATGTTCCGATATTTCGCTCCCTTTGTTTCCAGAATTTGTTTTGCTGTCGCAATATTCTGCTCGTCACCGTCAAGTGCACCGACATTTACACCAAGCACTTCACCGCCCTGTTCTTTGATGCGATCATTCAGGGCATTCATTTCACTGAGCTCCTCCACACAGGGTTTGCATTCGTTGAACCAGAAATTCACCACTGTCACAGCATTCTCTGCGAAAACACTGCTGTCCACCTTGTTTCCGTCCAGATCTTTTCCCTCAAACTGCGGGAATGCAGTGCCAGACGCATCGCTGGTCTGCTCCTCAGAAGAATCCGTCGGAAGTGCTGCGATCTCCTCTTCAATTTTGCGGATCTGTTCTGCATCTGATTTCAGCGTTTCATATTCTGCATCAGTAAACTGATCTTTTGCACCGTCTACAGCAGCCATCAGCACATCGCCGTAGTTCGAACTCAGCGTGTCCTCTGTGACATTTTTGCTCATAGATGCAAACACCTTTTCCCACAGATCATTGTTTTTCGCCATGATCGCATTTTCCTCATCCAAAAGTTCCTGTGAAGATTTTCCGGATGTTTCTGCTTCGCCGGATACTTCACTGGACACGCTTGAAGAAGTGTCCTTTACCGTACTGCCGCATCCGCTGAGCGGGACAGAAAGTGCCAGACAAGCTGCTAACATCATCATCAGATTCTTTTTCATTTTCATTTTTTAAGCTCCTTTTTTTCTGTTGAAATTTCTTTTGCCTTTGATAGATCTCCAAAGCCATATTGATAACATATGGCATGGGTCGGACAGGATTTCATACACATGCCGCAGCGGATACACTCGGCATGGTTGGGCTGTCTGGTGACATCGACATCCATTTTGCATGCCTTTGCACAAGCTCCGCAGGATACGCATTTGTCTTTGTCCACCTTCATCTGAAAAAGCGATACCCGATTCAAAAGTGCATAAAATGCTCCCAGCGGACACAGCCATTTGCAGAACGGGCGGTAGAAAAACACACTGCCAAGTATCACAGCCAGCAGGACAAATGCTTTCCATGAAAAAAGTGTACCAAGTGCCGTGCGGATTCCTTCATTGGTGATCGACAACGGAATCGCACCTTCCAGCACGCCTTGCGGGCAAAGGTATTTGCAGAAGAACGGATCCCCCATTCCCAGCTCATTGACGACTACCATCGGGAGAAGAATCACCATCACCAGCAAAATACCATATTTCAGATAACGCAACGGTTTCAGCTTTTGGGTAGAGAGCTTTGGCGACGGGATCTTATGCAAAAGCTCCTGAAACCAGCCGAACGGACACAGAAATCCACAGATAAATCTCCCCAGCAAAACACCAAGCAATATCAATATTCCGGTGACATAGTAAGAAAACTTGAATTTCGATGACCCTACAACTGCCTGAAATGCCCCGATGGGACAAGAGCCTGCTGCTCCCGGACAGGAATAGCAATTCAATCCCGGCACACAGGCGTATTTTCCCTTTCCCCGATTCAGAGAACCATTCAAAAAATTGGGGAGATGCATGTTGGTCAGAAGTGCTGCTGCTGCCTGAATCCAACCGCGAAACCGTGCAAGAATGTGCACATTTTTTTTGTTGATCTGTTTGTTCTTAGCCAATTCCAACACACTCCATACACAGGCGGATCGCTTTTGAAAAAACTGTCTGGGCTTCCTCCCGCCAGATACCAAAGATGAGCATCGCTATTCCCGCAAGAAGAAGCAGCACTTGCACTGCCGCTTTTTTGAATACCATTTGTTTCCCTCCAATGCTTTGATGACACCAGTATACATCATGCGATATAAAATCTGCGTTAAGAGAAAATTAACACAGATTTTATCTGCGTCTGTTATAATAAAAGTAAAAATTATAAGAGCCTGTTTTGTATCCTGCCCCGAACACTGCTCCATGGCAAGGCTTTTAACGGTAAATCGTGCAGCAAAAGATACAGAACAATCTCTGGGGAGCATGCTATGAGACTTTTCGTGATAGAAGATGAACAATCCCTGCGGGAGGACATCACAAAAAAATTACAGCGTTCAGGATATGAAGTCGATGCCTGCGGCGATGGAGAAACAGCTTCAGAATATTTAGCAGTTGAATATTATGATTTGGTATTATTAGACTTGAATCTTCCTAAGATAGATGGAATGACGCTTCTCCGTAATTTTCGGGAAGAAAATCAGGAAACGCCGGTATTGATCTTATCCGCACGAAGCGAAATTGCTGACAAAGTGGAGGGACTGGATGCAGGGGCAAATGATTACCTTTCGAAGCCATTTCACCTTGCAGAACTGGAAGCCAGAATCCGCAGCCTGACACGCCGGCAGTTCATTCAGCGGGATGTACGCCTGCAATGCGGACAGATCGTATACGACACCAAAAGTCGTACTGCAACAGCAGACGGCGTTGTAATCAATCTGACACGCAAAGAAACCGGCGTACTGGAATATCTGATGCTGCATCAGGGCAGACCCGTCAGTCAGGAGGAACTCATTGAACATGTATGGGACAGCAGCGTGGACAGTTTCAGCAATTCGATTCGTGTCCACATTTCTGCACTCCGGAAAAAACTCCGTGCAGTTCTTGGCTATGACCCCATTCGGAATCGTATCGGAGAGGGTTATGAAATAGAAGGAGAATCAAAATGAAGCGAATGAAACGACTGTCCTTTCAATGGAGAATCACACTGCTGACTGCCATTTTGATTGCCGGAACTTGTATATGTTCCAATCTTCTGCTCTATCGTTCCGGTACGGTCGGCATAGATTCGCTGAATGGCTTTGTCATGGAATATGATCCAGAAAGTTCCGATGTTCTGAAAATTGAATTTGATGATCAGCAGATGTCCGCATTTCTCCATCAGTTTTCGCAGGAAATTTACGATGTGAAAGCAGAATTCGGAAGAAAATGCTGGTATATCACAGCCGCAGTCACACTGCTTAGTGCAGCGATCGCATATTTTGTAAGCGGCAGAGCACTCAAACCGCTGAAACAATTTTCAAAGCAGACAGAAAACATCAATCAGGACAATCTTACCAGCACCCGTTTTGATGAAAACACCGCAGCAGAATTTCAGCAGCTGAGCTGCTCGGTCAATCATATGCTTGACCGGCTGGCACTTTCCTTCGACTTACAGCGTCAGTTTGCAGGAAATGCTGCACATGAATTGCGTACACCGTTGGCAATGATGCAGACAAAATTGGAACTGTTCGCCGAAGAACATTCTGACAGCTGTGCAGAAACCGCAGAACTGGTTCAATTTCAAATCGATCAGGTAAACCGCCTGACTGCCCTTGTCCGCACGCTTCTGGAAATGAGCAATTTGCAGTCTGTTTCACGTTCCGATGAAATCGAATTGGCACCGCTGGTTGACGAGATCCTGACGGATCTCACCACACTTGCGGAACAGAAAAATATTACACTGCATCAAAACTGTGAGGACGTTCATATGATCGGCAGTGATACGCTGATTTACAGACTGCTGTTTAATCTCATTGAGAATGCGATCAAATACAATCATACAGGCGGCAGCGTAACGGTTTCTATCCGGAAGGAACAGCATCAGGCATTGCTGCATATTACAGACACAGGCTGTGGGATTCCGGAAGCATACAGAGAGAGTATTTTTCAGCCGTTTTTTCGTGTGGATAAATCAAGAAGCAGGCAAATGGGCGGTGTCGGTTTAGGGCTTGCCCTTGTGAAAGAAATTGCAGTATTGCATGGCGGGAATGTCTGTGTGGAATCAAGTTCAGAAAAAGGAACGACTTTTGCTGTGAAATTGCCATTGAATGGAGAAAAAACAGAATAATGGTTCGTATTTTTGTGTGATTAAATAAAATTGCTACTATAATAGAACAAGCCTCTGCCAAATTTCGCTTCAGCAGAGGTTTATTTTCATAGTTACAAAATAAATTTAGAAATAAGGTTTCAATTTAATCTAAAAATCTCAGCAAACTTAAAAAAGCTATAAACATATATTTACTCCTTTATCCACATAGCTGGTCGAATGCCATAACTATAAGAACTGATGTAGTATAATAAAACTTGACACCCTAACCTCAAAGGAATAAAATAGGAAAAGGAAGAAATGGAGGGAAAAGGAATGTCAGAAAATAAACAATATGAAAATGCGTACAAAGTGCAGGCAGTAAAACTTGCAAAAAAGATAGGGGCGGTAAAAGCAGCGAATGAACTTCAGATACCCGTAAATACGCTGTACGGCTGGATCAGAAAAGCAAGGATAGGAAGCCTTGATATCGGCTGCGGAGAACGCAGCCCGGAAGAATCTCTGAATATCGCCGAAGAAAACCAGCAGCTGAGGAAGCGGATCAAAGCATTGGAAAAAGAAAACAAGCGGCTAAGCGAAATAAATGAGTTTTTGCGAAATGAATGAGTTTTTGGAGGATGCAGCGGCTTTTTTTCTGCCAGCCGTCAGAAATCGGGAAAGAACAAAGGCAGACGATCTTCTGAAACGTAATTTTACAGCAGATGCATCTTTGAAAAAATGCGTTACAGACATTACTGAAATCAAGGCAAAAGACGGAAAGCTGTATGTTTCGGCGATTTTTGATTGCTATGATCTGATGCCAAATGGTCTTGCCATGGCAGATCATATGCGGGCAGAACTATGCTGCGAAACGCTGAAACATGCGTGCTTGCGGTATCCGGAGATTCGCAGAGCCATTGTGCATTCCGACCGCGGCAGCCAGTATAGCAGTTCTGCGTACAGAACTGCTATCCAAAAATACGGCATTGTTCAGAGCATGAACAGTGCAGGAGGAAGATGCCATGATAATGCAAGATGCAAAAGCATATGGGCAAGGATGAAAGAGCTGAAATTCATAGTCTGGCGGTATTTCATGAGTTACTGGAGCAACCGCAGGATCTGCTCGGCGATTGGTGGTATTCCACCAGCTGTAAAGCGGCAAAGATTCTACGCAACGGTTGCCGTCGCACGCTTCGCTTCATAATCCTTGTTGGAAATGTGTCAAGTGTTATTGACAATTTCATTTTGCCATTAATCTTATGACTGCATTCTTAATTTCTTGCTTTGCAGAGTGACTTTTATTTTTTATCATGATACAAGTTTACCTCCTTTTGTATCATTTATCGTAAATCTGTTGACTTTTCTAAAAATACCTGCTATAATTTATTTGAAATAAGACGAGACAAAGTGCTTCATTTGATAAGCATATTGTAACATATATATAACTTTATGTCAATATGAAATGCTGCCATGAGAATTAAAAAAATCGTCTGAATTTACCTGACATTCAGTGTAACTAATGATTTAATAAGTTTGTGGGTTATTATAAAATAAAGAAAACGGAGAAATAATATGAAAACAAATTTTTTGAAGAAGATGGGCATTGCCTTAATGGCTATTTCTATGATGTTTAGTGCTGTTGCTGTTAATAGCGTCAGTGCTGTGGATTTCGAAAAAACCACGATGGAAATTGATGCTCTGAATACCGATGTGGAAGGAATTTCACAGACATCAGGTTTTTCTGTGGATGGGACGATAATACGAGACGCAAACGGCAAGGAATTTGTGATGCGTGGTGTAAATATCCCCCATGCATGGTACAGGGATAAGACAGAAACCTCCATAAAAGCAGCAGCCAATCTCGGTGCAAATGTTGTACGTATCGTTTGTGCAGACGGAGGACAGTGGGAAAAAACAACTCGTGACGAAATACAGACAATCGTTAATATTTGCAAGAAAAATCATGTTGTCTGCATCCTTGAAGCACATGATGCTACAGGAAGCAATAATATTTCAGACGTTGAAAAATGTGCCGATTACTGGATAGAGATGAAAGATATTCTTAATGAAAACAGTAATTATGTCATTTTGAATATTGCAAATGAATGGGCAGGCGAATGGAATGGTGCGAACTGGGCTGAAGGAAACAAAAAGGCAATTCAGAAAGTTCGAGATGCCGGTATAACTAATATGATTATGATTGATTCGGCAGGTTGGGGACAGTATCCAGATTCCATTAAGGATTACGGAAAATCCGTTTTCGAATTAGACCCAAATAAAAATACCGTTTTTTCAATTCATATGTATGAGTATGCCGGCGGTAATGCAACCACAATCCGAAACAACATTGACAACTGTCTTGGAATAGGAGTTCCTGTTGTGATAGGAGAGTTTGGAGGGCAGCATAGTAATGGAGATGTCGATGAAGAAACAATTATGAGTTACTGCACAGAAAAAAATGTGGGTTATCTCGGCTGGTCATGGAAAGGAAACAACTCCGATCTTGCTTATCTCGATGTTTCAAATGACTGGGAAGGCACTTCGCTTACCGAATGGGGAAATGCCCTTTTCTATGGAGATTATGGCATCAAGAATACATCAAAAATTTGTTCCGTATATGATGATTCAGAAGGTGAGAAAATAAAAGGTGATGTCAACGTAGATGGAAAATTTGATATAGCTGACGTTGTTACCTTGCAGAAATGGTTACTTGCTGTTTCTGATATAGAACTTGCTAACTGGGAAGCCGCAGATTTATGTGAAGATGGAAAATTGAATGTATTTGACCTTTGTGTTATGAAGCAGAAACTGATTTCAGGAGAAGTCACATCAAATAAAGTTTATGTTGAAAATACAGATGAACTAAAAAATGCTCTTAAAAATGCCAAAGCAGGTGATGAAATCATACTTGCCGAGGGTGAATATGTTTATAGCGGCGATACACCAAAAGGATATATGTTTACAAGTTCGGCAGATGGAACAGAAGCAAATCCTATTATAATTCGTTCTGAAAATCCCGAAAAACCTGCTATTCTTTCAGGTTCTTCAACTTCTGAAAATTATGTTTTAGATATTTCAGGCGACTGGTGGAAAATTAAAGATTTAAAAGTCACGAATGCACAAAAAGGCATTATTCTTGATAATTCAAATCATACAGAGATTATAAATTGTGAAGTATATAATATCGGTTCTGAGGGGATTCATTTCAGAGATAACAGTTCTTATTGTCTTACGGAAAATTGTTATGTTCATGATACAGGTGTTGTATCTCCCGGATATGGTGAAGCTGTTTACGTCGGCAGTGCCAAAAGCACTTCAGGTTATGGTCATGATTGTCATTACAATACAATCAGAAACTGTAAACTTGGTCCGAATGTTGCTGCTGAACACGTTGACATAAAAGAATACACAATCGGGACAACTGTAGAAAACTGTACATTTGACGGAACAGGAATGAGCGGTGAAAATTTTGCAAAAAGCTTCGTAAATATCAAGGGAAATGACTGTGTGATAAGAAATAATGTTGGTTATAGAAATGGCTGTACAGCAATTCAGCGTGCATTTGAACAAAATAATGTTGTAGACGGCTGGGGACAGAATGCCACTGTATACGGCAATAAGGTTTATATGGATACTGCAACTAATGCTTTAGGTAAGAAAATGTACTTTTTGAATGCATGGGATTGTTCTGCTACTGTCTGGGATAACTTTATGGCTTACGAGGGTGAACTTTTTTCTGTAGATAATGAAGATGACCATTGGAAGTATTATAACTGTAATTTGCTTACTTATGAAAGCAAATAAGATTTAAAGCAACACTGCACAATATGTCTGATAGCTTTGTACGCAGTTTGATGAAAAATCAGACTACATACAGATTTAGTTTGGTTTTGATTTAAGAATATTTTAAAAAATATAACCCCTCCGTCAGATTTAATTCTAACAGAGGGGTTAATTCTACATTATTTACTTCTCCAGCCGTACCCAACTAAGGGAACCACATTGTTTATAATTTATTTACAACTAAAGCGTTAAGACAAACAGACAGGCTTAAAATTTGCAAGAAAATCGAATAGACAAATGAAAGCGTTCTTCATATCAGTGAGGAACGCTTTTTTTACTTTATTCGGAGGTTTTATCATGGCAAAGGAATTAAATTCATCGGTTGTGAGGGTACATAAGAATACTGACTTCACAAGCATGAGCAATCATCATTTGAGGAATCAGAAACTCACCCTGAAAGCTGTCGGGCTGATGTCAAAAATACTGGGTTTGCCTGACGGCTGGAATTATTCCGTTGCAGGACTGGTGAAGATTTGCAGAGAGGGTGAAACAGCCCCCTGCATGAATTGATTGACGAACAATACGTTTATGTCGAGAAACTTCCTCCCAA
>OLOH01001623.1_pt1 | contig 12529 bp, 4 predicted proteins | sample 1673221 | NCBI WGS metagenome assembly OLOH01 (sample SAMEA3136767, study PRJEB25190) | human gut metagenome
ACGTTATGACCATCTCCGGCCGTGGCACCGTTGCTACCGGTCGTGTTGAGCGTGGTACTGCTCATGTCGGCGATCAGATGGAAATCGTTGGTCTGAAGGAAGAGAAGCTGACCACCACCATCACTGGTCTGGAAATGTTCCGCAAGAGCCTCGAGTTCGCTCAGGCTGGCGACAACATCGGCGCTCTGCTGCGTGGTATTGACCGTGACCAGATCGAGCGTGGCCAGGTTCTGGCTGTTCCCGGCTCTGTTCATCCCCACACCACTTTCGATGGCCATGTTTACGTCCTGAAGAAGGAAGAAGGCGGCCGTCATACCCCGTTCTTCAACAACTATCGTCCTCAGTTCTACTTCCGTACCACCGACGTTACCGGCATCATCACCCTGCCCGAAGGCACTGAGATGTGCATGCCCGGCGACAACGTTGATATGCACGTTGAGCTGATCACCCCGGTTGCCATGGAAGAAGGCATGCGTTTCGCTATCCGCGAAGGCGGCCACACTGTTGGTTCCGGCGTTGTTTCCAAGATCGAGAAGTAATTTTCGGCTTGTGATATAGCTTTCAAGGCTCCTGCTGTTAAGGCAGGGGCCTTTTTGTTTTGTACGACTTATGGGACGGGGAGGTGGCAAAGGCCGGGTGTGGAAGACCAAGGAAGGCATCATGAAAACATCAGGAATTGTAGATAGGGGAGAGGACACCATTCGGAACTTTGAAAAAGTGGAGCAGGAGGGGGCACTCACACCGCCCTACCTTGGGAAGGTGCATTTCAGGTCGCGGTTAAGGGGCAAGGGCTGATCTATCCCTAAGTTTTCGGAACGGTCAGAAACGCTCTCTACAGTACAATTTATAATGGGCAATTCTCAACCTCCAATTTTCCCTTCAAGTTTCCTCCAATCTCTGCCAAATCTCTCAACAACAAGCCAAACCGAAATGACAAAAAATGCGCGATCACAATACCGGGTGATTGGATTAAGAGATTGCAAAGAACATTATCGGGGTAAATGTTTAATCATTTGATAAAATCAGGAATAAACCATTCAAAAATGTTAATAAATACCGCCAAAGAGTCACCGCACCGCAGCGCAAATAATGTGCGAAAAACAGGTTTCAGTTGATTCAAGGACAAAAATTTAGATAGAAACCGCTCTAATGAACTATGCAAATTCTGGCAACTGTGATATAATGTATATACCTAGATGTGTCGGAAAGGTTATCATTTGCGGGATCAAGGCATGCAGCCGGTACAACGTTTTGTCAGCCGCTGTGCCGGGGCCAAAAGCCCCAAAAGCAGGCCGCAGCCCGGCAAGGGATCGCCAGACCGAGGGGAGCACAACCAGGCGTTTTACAATCAACACCTGCAAAGTGCCGCACATCTGCCGTACCACTTTTCACACAAAAGGGGAAAGTAGTAACACTTAAGGGAGGATAAAACTATGAAGAAAAACCTTCAGCGTTTTGGTGCATCCGTGCTGGCAGCAGCCATGGTTGCCCAAAGCGTGGCGCTTCCCGCAGCAGCCGAAACTGCCAAGATTGATTCTTCGGTAGCGCAGTCTGTTGCAGCTAGCGCAGCAAGCGCGGCCAGCGCTGTGCAGTCCCTGCCCAAGTTCACCAGCACCGCAGACCTGATCAAGCAGACAGCCCAAACGCTGGCTGCCCAGGGTGAAGTGCATGAACTGGAGCAGGACGATGCCAAGCTGGAAGCGACTGCACAGAGCAAGGCGGGCATGAGCCTTGCAGCGTTGGAAAATGCATTGGCCGATGCTATGTACGCCAACGCCGCAGCCGGCAAGATCAACACCGAAGCCTATGGCCTGAACAAGGACGAGATGGCATCGGTGATGGCTGCCACCATCAAAACGTATCATCTGTCCAGCGCCGTTACTGACCTGGGCTATGAGACGAACGCCGCAGGCGTTGTGACCGCCGTTACCTTTACCGGCAGCTCCGGCATGACCTCTGCGATGGAGTCCATGACCAACAGCGATGATGAAGTGATTGCGCAGCAGGCTGACAGCTACGCACAGGCTTACGTTGCTGAAAACTCCGATACCTTTGCTGCCAGCGCCGCTGCGGACGGCCATACCTATGGCGAGCCGAAATGGTACTGGAATGACACCAACCCGGAGGATGGCCACACCCATACCTGGAAGGAAACCCCCGATGGTTACTGGACCAAGACCGATGACGGCTGGGCTTACACCGCTGTGTATACCTGTGAAAAGGGCGATGCCTACCAGAAGGTAGAAGGCACCGTAACCAAGGATACCACCGAGGCAAAGCCCGGCGTTGCCGGCAAGACCGTTTACTCTGCCAGCGTGCCCGCTGACAAGAGCCCGGTTAAGAAGGAATACAAGGAACCCACCACCCGCACCGACGACATTGCCGCCCTGCCCTGCCAGAGCCATGTTGTGTCCAAGGATGCAGATGGCAACTTTGTTGCTACCTTCAACTGGGAAATGAAGAAGGTCGAGGGCGAGCTGGCCGCTGACTACAGCAACGCCCAGCTGTTCTATGACAGCGAAACCGGCAAAATTTCTGCCGGCGCTCCCGTTACCATTGACTGGGAATGCACCAGCGTCACCTTCAAGTGCGCTGTCTGCGGCGAAGAAATCAAAAACCAGCCGGTAATGACCATGCCGGTCAGCGTTGTGGTAGACCAGAATGACAATTCCGTCTACATCAACGTGGGCGGCACCCCGACCCTGGATACCACCTCCGGCGGCACCGGCGTTACCCTGGTGTCCGCAATGAAGGACGGCAACTGGTACGATATGCAGAACAACCCGGTTGACGCAAGCAAGGTGAACTTCACCTATCAGAGCGGCGACAACAAGGGCAAGAACAGCCTGCTGCTGTACGACAGCCAGAAGACTGCCGTGTATGTGGACGACCAGGGCAACCAGGTCACCAATACTTACGATGTCTCGACTGCGCAGATGAACTACTACTACTTCCAGCTGTCGCAGTTCAACCAGGACGAAGCAGAGTACTTCGGCGTGGTTGCCCCGTTCTGGACCTCCAAGGGCGTTCAGAAGCAGGGCGAGGATGGCAGCATCACCGGCACCATGGGCGCAATCAAGGTATTGTGCAGCATTGATCCGAACGATAATGTCCCGCCGACCACCATGGCATTCATGCTGAACATGCTGCCGCAGGCGTTCATGTCTTACGTCATGAACTATGGCGAAGCTCTGAAAGCCATCCGTGATGCAGGCTTGGCACAGGTTGCCAAGCTGGGCGACGCTGACTATGTCACCAAGCTGCTGGTCCTGCACGACTGGATCTCCCAGGTTGCAGAATTCGATATGGGCTCCATGGGCGATATCACCGGCGGCGGCAACAACGACCCCATCCAGACGACTGCTTTCGGTGCCCTGCTGGGCGGCGAGATCGGCGCTAAGGGCGTTGAGTATGGCTGCATCTGCCTGGGCTATGCAGCTGCATTTAACTACATGGTCCAGAATTTGCCTGACAACAAGAGCATCTATAAGAATGATGACGGCAGCTGGAAGACCCCCGATGAAGTAGGCGATAACGCTGTTGTTGACTTTGCCCAGATCCTGTATTACTGCGATACTTCTGATACCAGTGTTGCCGGTAATGCGTTCGGCGGCGGCATGTTCAACAACGTCCACTACTTCAACGCAGTCAAGGTCAACAAGCTGCAGGGCGACAGCAACTCTGCTACGATGACCACCGGCGAAGCCAACAAGAACTGGTACTATGTTGACGTCTGCTATGATGACGTGAACACCGAGTGCATGGCCCAGACCCGCGTTGAGAACGCAGGCGACCTGCGCCATGTCAACTTCCTGGTTTCTCCCTCCGGTCTGGAAGGCCGTTACAGCAAGTACTATGATTACATTGACTCGCTGTACGATGGCTACACCTACACCAAGAACAAGAATCCCGATGTGGATGATGACGGCAATGTTGTGTTGAACAACGGCAAGCCGCATTACTCTTACACCAAGGCGGAGAACAAGAACGAGACCCGTTACACCGATACCTGCTACGAGGATACTTGGTTCACCTCTATCTGCAGCCCCATCTACTTCGACAATAATTACTTCTATTACGTTGATACCACGACCAACCAGAACCTGTATAACAACATGCGCCGCCAGCAGTCCGAGAACGGCAACAACGGCAACTCTGGTTCCGGCAGCTCTGGTAACAACTCCCAGATGCAGCAGTTCATGAAGAAGATGCAGAACCAGGGCCCCGATACTCTGGAAGCACGTCCGCGTAATGCGAACTACTATATCCGCAAAGAGGATTCCAGCAGCAGACCCGGCGGCTTCAGCATGAGCAGCTTTACCAAGACGGATGACCCGTTTGATATCATCCTGATGTACTACAACGATCTGAAGGAAACCAGCAGCAACTTCAATGATGACGACAGCAATGCCAAGGTCCTGGCCGAAGCTGGCACCATCTATAAGATCGATACCAGTGCAAAAGATAAGCATACCAAGGTTGAAAACAACCTGAACACCGAGTGCCTGGCAGACGCTGCTGCAAAGCGGATCTACCCCGCACTGGTACACTCTACCGCACTGTATGATGGCAAGCTGTACTTCAACGTCAACAACGCCATCTACCGTATGGACCCGACCACCGGCGCAGTGGAAGAAGTGAAGGAATACAACACCGTCTATGGCGGCATTAAGCTGACCAAGGATAAGGACGGCAACATGGTTCCCGATACCCACTTTCCCGGCATGAGCATGGTTATCATGGATAGCGCCCAGGATACCAGCAGTGTGAAGTATCTGGGCACCTTCATGAACCATCCTCTGGCGGGCTTGACCCTGCGTGACAGCTACAGCTTTGCTACCACCACCCAGCAGGGCCAGACTGTGATCACCGGCATCAACACCACCAAAGATCAGCTGGTCGTTTCTGTCGGCACCAACCTGTCCAACACCTATAAGGAACTGGTGGACGGCAAGGCAGAAGTCAAGACCGATGCCTCCGGCACTTCTTATGCAAACCGTAAGAGCTACAAGACCGAGTCCTGGAACTACAACCCGAGTTACAACCAGAACATGGGCAGCTCTGACGAGAAGAACAAGAACGAAGAGTTCATGTGGTGCGCTAACCTGGTTGAAACCATGCCGATGTCCGACATGGTCAGCGACCTGAGCAGCGGCGCAACCACCGATGTTTCCGTTGAAGCATGGTGCGATACCCCCGCTTACACCCAGGCCCGCACCAACAAGTACGGCCTGACCAAGGGTGAAAAGAAGTACGCTGACGGCGCACTGCCCAAGGGCCATACCTGGGCTCTGGACGAGCTGGAAACCAAGTCCGTTGGCAACAATGTGTACCTGTGCTCTGATTGCCATACCGCAACCGAAAGCACCCCCCACACCGTTACCCTGAATAAAGTTGATGGCGTTACCCTGACCCTGGGCACCACCAGCAACACCTACATCAAGGACGATACCGTTACCCTGACCGTAGAAAAGGAAGGCACCGATATCGTTACCGTTACCGCAAAGAACGGCGATACCGATGTTGCTCTGACTGAAGTTCAGGAAGCAGCGCAGGACGAAGCCGCAGCCCAGGCTACCACCGAAAAGGCTAAGACGGTTTACACCTTCACCATGCCGGACGGCGATGTGGCCATCAGCGTTGAAAAGAACGCTAAGACCTATGCGGTCAAGCAGGCGGAAACCACAAACGGCAAGTTGGAAATCAGCCCGGCCACCGCTGCTGAGGGCGCGACCGTTACTGTTAAGGTTACCCCGGATGCCGGTTATGCCCTGAAGGAAAATGGCCTGAAGGTTACTTACAAAGACGCTGACAACAACGAGCAGACCGTTAAGGTGGCAGAAGGCACCGAAGCCAACACCTACACCTTTGCAATGCCTGCTTACCCTGTCAACGTCAGCGCAGAGTTTGCTAAGGAATACAAGGTTACTGTGGCAGACACTGCGAACAAGAACGGCGAAACCAAGGTGAGCGCAACCGCAGCTGTTGTAGGCACCGAAGTTACCGTTACCGTTAAGGCAGCTGATAACTACCAGCTCAAGGCTGACAGCCTGACCTACAGCTACAAGAGCGGCGAAGATACCAAGACCGAAAAGCTGACCCCGAACGCAGAAGGCAAGGCTACCTTTAAGATGCCCGCAGCTGATGTCAAAGTCACTGCAGAGTATGTCGAAAAGAAACCGGAAGCCTACACTGTGACAGTGAACAAAGCTACCAACGGCACTGTAACCGCTGATAAGGAAACCGCCGCAGCAGGTGATACCGTTACCCTGACTGTTGAGGCAGACGAGACTATGTACTCTCAGGCTGTGCTGGCTGAGGACGGCCTGAAAGTTGCTGACAGCAAGGGTGCTGCAGTTGCATGCACCGATGGTGCTGACGGCACTTACACCTTCACCATGCCTGCCGACAACGTAACTGTCACCGCAACGTTTGAAATCGTTGCATATGGTGTTGAGGTTGCACCGACTGAACATGGTTCTGTTACCTTTGAGGGCGGCAAGAAGTACTTCAAGGTTGGCGAGAATGTTACTGCTACCTTTACCGCAGAGGCTGGATATGAGCTGGCTAGTGCTTCTTATCAGGAAGGCAACAAACCTACAGACATTACAGCCAAGGTTAAGGAAGCTAGCAACACTTACACCTTCACTATGCCTGAAAACTATGTGAAGATCGAAGCAACCTTCACTGCTGTTCAGCCTACTGAACCTACTGAGCCCACCGAACCCACCACTCCGGATGAGAACGGCGGCGACAACACCGAAACCGAGGCTCTTGAGGCCGAGGAGCGCACCGCTCATGGCGCTGCTGAAAAGACCACCATTACCGCAATGGCTGTCTTTACCTGCACCGATAAGAACTGCGCAAGCGCTCAGTTCGTGGATGCAACGGTAAAGCAGACCAGCGGCGTTACCACCGCTGCTGTCAACTTCAACGGCAAGGACTACACCGCCAAGTACGGCGAGAAGAACGGCTGGGTTGAAGAAAACGGCAAGAAGTACTGGTACGAAAAGGGCGTGAAGCAGGGTACCACCGGCCGCGGCAAAGAGATCTATGATCCCGATTCCGACGCTTGGTACTGGCTGGATGCTGTCCAGGGCGGCGCAATGACCGTCAGCAAGGACGTTTACCAGGAATCCGCCGCCGGCCAGTGGGCTGATAAGCCCGATGGCACCGGCAAGTGGGTCCGTTACGATGAGAACGGCCACATGGTCAAGGGCTGGCAGACGACCGATAAGGGCACCTACTACTTTGACCTGATCACCGGCGCTATGGCTAAGGGCGCAGGCGATATTGACGGTGTACCTTGCGCATTTGACGAGTACACCGGTATCGCTCTGGACGGCCAGTGGCTGACCATCAAAGGCGCTGACTTCTGGTACGAAAAGGGCGTTCGCCAGGGCCTGGATGGCCGCGGCAAGGAAATCTATGACCCGGCTTCCGATGCTTGGTACTGGCTGGACTCTGTTGATCAGGGCAAGAAAGCCACCAGCAAGGATGTCTATCAGGAATCCGAAGCTGGCCAGTGGGCTGACCGCGCCGATGGCACCGGCAAGTGGGTCCGTTACGATGCACAGGGCCACATGATCAAGGGCTGGAGCGCTGACAAGCGTTACTACTTCGACCCGATTTATGGCACCATGGCTAAGGGCGATGCAGTCATCGACGGCCGTACTTATCATTTCGATAAGAACACCGGCGTTCTGCAGTAATCCCACAGCCGAACAATGAGCTGTAACCAGCCCATTAACCTCTAAATAAAAATGCCGCAGCAGATGTAACAGTCTGCTGCGGCATTTTTGTATTTGTGGGCATAGGTTCGGTGAAATATTTGCCAGGCCAGTAGGGCGGGGGACCCCATGCTTGTGGTGGCTCCCCTGGAGGGGAGCTGGACGCGAAGCGGCCTGAGGGGTGGTTCCTTGCCGCAAACCTAAAGCAATCGAATCCAACGCCTTGGAACAGTCACTGCGCCCGCAGGCACCTTGCCCTGCCACAAATCCCATCACGACCAATCGGACAAGGCCTCGGAACGGTCAAGACCGTTCCCTACGGAACAAATTATAATGGGCAGCACACCCTTAAACAATCAGTGGGGCGGGGTGACCCCACCCTGCCAAAAGCTAGAAATAGTACACGATTAAAAAATCGCAATTTACCTTACCCGCATAATAAAGGCAACACACAAAAACATGGCGAGCACATCAGGCCGGTGCAAGGACAAAACCTACTAAAAAGCTGCGGCTAAATTTGGCAAATATGGCGCGCGAAGTATAATTTTTGGAGGATATCACAAGCAGAACAAACAAACTTTGTCAGTTCAAACAACAAAAAAACAACAAACTGGCATGAATGCCAAAGAATGCGGCCGCGAATTGTGAAAGATTTTAATATATTTTCTTCGTTTTCTCCTTACCTGTTATCATTTGAATTTGCAATCGAAATATGGAACTTGTATAATAGAATAAAAGAAAAGTGTAAACTAAATGGGTGAAGAGGATTTGGTGCAATGGAAGATAAAAATAGATTCAGCATTCTGCTGGAGCATTTGCTGGAAGTTGCGGAAGTCAAGAACTATACCCTGGCCAAGCGCCTGCAATACGATGTTTCCTATATCAGCAAATGGGTCAGCGGCCGCATGCTGCCTGCCAAAAAGACTGAAAAGCGCGTGATGGAGGGCATCAGTGCCTGCGTGGTGGATGAAGCCACCGATGATGGCCGTGACCTGCTGCTGCGGGAATACAGCGTTAGCATCCCCAGTGACCTGAAAGCCGCCATTTATGATAACCTGATTGCTGAATATGATTATTTGCAAGAGGAACTGGACAGCGGCGAGGCGCGCATTGGCCCCTATACGGACTTTTGGGCCGAGCTGAACATGCTGCAATACCTGACCAAAATGGCGCACCCCGTGCTGCGCCGCGTCAGCCAGCTGGACATTGTGGCTGTGATGGACCTGATGGAAATGGCGCGCGAATACCGCCTGAAAGTTGCCAACCTGCAAAACGGCCAGCTGGTGGACCAGCGCAGCTATGATAACGTCTATTTCAAGCTGATGATCGATATCAGCCGCGAAAAATGGGACCCCATCTATGATGCCGCGCTCATTATCAACGTGTTGACCAACTTCAGCCATATTCATTTCAAGCTGTTTGGCAGCACCGCGGCTGCCGGGCGCGCGGTGTTTGTGGTCAAGGGCGATTTTGCCATTACCGGCCTGCTGGTCAGCCACAGCCGCTGCGCCGCCGTTACCGCCACCGAGGACCCGCAGAACTGCGAAAGCTTGTATGATAACTTCTCCAAGCTCTGCGTGCGGGATGACCAGCTTTTCCGCGATACCAGCATGCGCCAGCTGATCAGCCAGTACGACTATATGCACACGCTGCTGGCCTCCAATCTGCGGTGGATGTTCGGCCACCTGAATGAGCTTCTGCTGCCGGATGACTTGTTTGAAGAGATCCTGACCGCCCACGAGGCCGAGCTGAAAGATTTTTTGGGTGCTACCCCTGCGGAGCTGCGTAGCGTACACAACCTTGCCAAAGGTGTGGTGGAGGAAACAAACATCCGCATCCTGATTTATGAAGCTGCATTTTCCTCCATGGCGGTTTCCGGCGAGCTGGACTTTTTCAGTTACAAGGTCAGCCTTACCCCGGATCAGCGCAGCCGGTGCATCAGCTATGTGCTGCAGCTTTGCAAGCAGCGTGAAAAACTTGAATTCCGCTTGATCAGCGGCCGCATTGTGAACGATTTCCAGTATGTGGCGGACCCCAATATGTTTCTTTCTGGCGCTGCATCGTATCTTCGGCTGGATAACAACTGCCCCATCAACCGGATTGCAATGGTCAACAACAGTGTGATGGAAGACCGCCTGAGTGAATATTTTGATCAGGTCTGGAATTTGGATGACCAGAACGTGACAAAAGAGCGCAACGCCATTGCGGAGCACATCCATCATGTCCTGCAGGGAATCCATCTGATTACCCGCGCCAAAAGTGATGAAATGGAAGAACTGCAAGAGAGCTGGATGAACAAATTCTAAAAATACAACATACATACGCATAAACATAAAGCCCTGGCTGCTGCGGCAGCTGGGGCTTTTGTTGCACCAAGGAAAATGAAATTGCAAGAAAACTCCATGCCAAAGCGTGAAAATCCATGTGAAAAAAGTGAATCACGCGGAATCAATTTCTGGAAATTTGTGCCATGGGATTCTCGTGCTTTCCGTAAACAGGAATGGTATACTATATTCAGCACCGAAGATAATTATAGCATTATGGTTCGGCGACGCTGTGCAACGATGTGCACAGCAGGGGAAAGCGCCATAAAGGTTTGGCGTGATTTGATTTGGATAATTTAATTCCCTGCAACTATAAGGGAAAGACATTTGGAGGAAATTGCAATGAATGAAAACGCGATGTTGACTGGCAAGCCCAGCATTGACCGCCCCTGGATGAAGTTCTATCCGGATGTTCTGCGCGGTATCCAGGTTCCGGCCTGCACCGTGGAGCAGTACCTCTCCGTGCGCGCTGCAGACCCTAACGTGGTTGCCATGCACTACTATGGCGTGGATATCACCTGGGGTACTGTGTTCCGTAAGGTGGACGCCACCGCCCGCGCTCTGCAGGTGCTTGGCATCAAGCAGGGGGACCAGATCCCCGTGTTCCTGCGTTCTGTGCCGGAATTCATTTATCTGCTGCTGGCAGCCGAGCGCATCGGTGCTTCGCTGCTGTGCCGTGACAACACCCTGGAAGAAAACATTGAAGCTGTTCAGAAAGCCAATGCCAAGGTGATTTTTGTTCACGACTTCTTCTCCAAGGCCGAAATCGAAGCCTACCGTGAGCAGACCAACGTGAATACCTATGTTATCGTTCCCGCTCTGGAAAGCGGCGACCGCGCCGCTATGCCGGTTTACCTGCAGCATTCCCTGGATGCCCTGTATCCGGATGTTCCCGCCCGTGGCTCTGATACCATGATGTGGGCTGATTTCTGTAACATGGGCCAGCGTTTTCGCGGCTTTGTGCCCGCTCCTGTCAACATTGACCGCCCGCTGCTGCGCGCCTACACCAGCGGTTCCACCGGCCCTTCCAAGCAGGTCATCCATTCTGCACACAGCATCATCGGCGTGCTGGCCCAGATGAACTTTTATGGCTCTTCGGATAAATTCCGCCCCACCTGGCTGCTGACCATCCTGCCCCCGGCTCTGATCGCTGTTGTGGTTTCCATGATGCTGCTGCCCCTGGCCGGCGGTATGCTGCTCATTCTGGATCCGTTTGTGGATGTGTACGATGTTGACCTGGAAATGATGCGCTACCGCCCCAACAACTGGCCCCTGATCCCCATGTTTGTGGAGGTTATCCGCCGCAGCAAGCGTCTTCCGGCTGACTATGATATGTCCCACATGCTGGCCATCGGCGCCGGCTGCGAGGCATTCAACAACAAGCAGCTGCGCAATGTTGAGGAGTTCCTCAAGCAGCATAACTGCAACCTGCGCTTTACTGCCGGCTACGGCAGCAGCGAGGCCGGCTCCAACGCCACTCTGCCCATGGCTCCGTTCCCGGTGCGTGACGGCAACGTTGGTGTGCCGATGATCCACAGCGTCATCAGCATCTTCAAGCCCGGCACCCAGGAAGAGCTGACCTACAATACCCCCGGTGAGATCTGCATGACGGGCCCCGGCGTGATGCTGGGCTATGACCGTCCCGAAGCAACCGCCAAGGCACTGCAGGTTCACGCAGACGGCAAGACCTGGCTGCACACCGGCGATATTGGCTATATGACCGAGGACGGTGTGCTCTACACGATGACCCGCGGCGCATCCCCGCGCTTTGGCGGCGGCGACCTGATGGTGCAGCCGCTGGAGAACATCGTGGCCGATGCCGACATCAAGGGCATCAAGGACGAGTTCTTTGTTATCGTGCCGGATGATGAGCACGAGGGCTGCTTCCTGCCGTACCTGTACGTCCAGCTCAAAGATGGCTACACCTTGGACGATGTGCGCGATAAGATCAATGCCTGCCTGCCGGAACGTTACATGCGTCCGGTGGAGATTTTCACCGTACCGGAACGCCCGTTCTTCCACTTCAAGACCAACCGTATTGGCCTGAGCAAAGAAATCATCGCCAAGCGCAACCAGCAGAAAGAGAAAGCCAAGCGCAACAGCTTTGCCGATGGCTGCATTGCCTGATGACTTTGGCGTGATAAAATCATGATAATGTAATGGCATGTGCCCACCTTATGATAGAGATAAGGGGGCACATGCTTTTTGTTTTGGGGTGGGGGAGCGGATGAAGATGAACGGTACGCGCGGTTGGGGGATAGGGGAGAAGGGCAATCGGATTCCGGTGCGGGGGAGATACTTGTGAAGGTGTAAAATAAAACTTTGAAATCCATCCGCGGATGAAAAGCACGATAGGGCACTGTATCATTAGCCACATGCTGAAAAAATGCTGTAGGGAACGGGATTGACCGTTCCGCAGCCTTATGGCAACACCGCACAATTCCCGCCTGACGGCTTAAGCACCGCTCCGGCGGC
>OLOH01001627.1_pt1 | contig 12502 bp, 14 predicted proteins | sample 1673221 | NCBI WGS metagenome assembly OLOH01 (sample SAMEA3136767, study PRJEB25190) | human gut metagenome
AACAGTGTGCCTGCGTCGCGTAGCTTTTCCGCAAGCGCTGTCCACTCCTCCGCCGTTTGCAGGCGGCTGATTTTCTCCTGCTCTGTCCTGTTCATGCGAACATAACACATTTTGCAGTTTAAGTTACAAAGTGGGGTCAGCTCAAAACTGCCGGTGATGGGCACGCCCGTTTTGGCGGCGCGGCGCAGTAAAAATGCTTCCGCTGTGTCTTTCTCCGGGTGCATCACGAGTGGTTCGGCCGCTCGTTCTGCGTCAGCGTTGTGGTGACATGGTAATCGTCAAAGTTCCATACAGGTGTCGCATTTCCGAACCAGTCCACGACGAATGCGTTCTTCGCCGGCATCACGGAATCCTGCCCGGTGATGGAATACTGCTGTCCGCACGCCTCGTTATAGTACTTTCTGCTGTCAATGCCGCGGTCATACACACCGTTGCCGTTCGAGTCCAAAAACACCTCTCCCGAAATATCGCACACGCCCGTGTAGCACGCGGCGATGTACTCGTTTGCCTCAAACACCTCCGTTTGCAGCATTGGAGCGCTCCATGCTTTTTTCATTTTATACCGCCTTTCCTTCCGTTTTTTCCGCAGCGGAAGCCTCGCGCAGCAGCCCTGCGCGCAGCCCTGCCCGTACAAAGTTTTCTATGTCGCGCAGCATTTCTGCCGGCTGCCCGGTGTACTGCGCCTCTGCCGCAGCCGCGGCTTCTGCCACCGTGCACGGGTGCTGAAACTGCATCCACAAAAACCGTCCCGTTTCGTTCAGCGCGGTGATGCGGTTCTGTGGCGCGTCCGTCTCCCCGGCAGGGATCAGCACGTACAGCCCGGCGATCTCCCGCAGCAGGTGCCTGCCGTTTACATAAAATCTTTTCATGTCATTTGGCGGCAGCCCTGCCGTTTCCATTTCCGGGCTTTTCGCTTTTTCCGCCCGCTCCATGCTTATCCCTGCCTTTCTGCTTCGTGGCTTCGGTTATAATCATAACAGAATTTTTGGTATTGTCAACCAAATATATTTTGTAAAATTCAATCATAGTTAGTAAAAATCAATATATTTATGCGTCTTTTTGTCAAAAAAAGAAGAGCCATGCAGGAAAACGGGGTGCGATTTTTCCGTTTTCCGCACAGCTCTGAGCTTTATCGGTATTCTGTTTTCACATTGTGATCATGACCTGTACGTTCGAGTTCTTCTCTCCGACAATCACGATCATCTCAATCACTTTGTTTACATAATCTAAAAGTGCACCGGAAATTTTGCCGTAGTCCGTAAACTCAATTTCCGCTTCCGTTTTCGGCATTTCCAGTGCCGCCTGCAAAGCTTCCAACGTCGGTGCAACGCGGCGCAGACGCAGTTCCGCGTTGATATACTCGTGCAAATCGCGAATGTCTTTCACGTCCGTCAGCTTTATTTCTGCTCGCATACGCTTTTCCCTTTCGTGATGTAAATTTCGCGCATAAAGACCTCGTCGCGCGCAGCGGTGATCTGTACGCGCACGCCGGAAAGCTTTTTGTTCGTGTGGCCCGTCAGCGGGTTCTGCACGGCGAACGGGTCTTCCAGCTCGCAGATGTGCTTATTGCCGATGCACGTACCCTCGAATAACGCGTAATCCGCCTTGTTTTCTTCGTCGATGCCGAGAATGCGGAAGCCCTCCACGCGCTGACCGTGCGTGAGATCCTCGCGCAGCACAACGCAGCCGATCTCCACCGGTCCCTCGGTCTTCAGCTCATACACGGGCTGCGTGGGCGTGCCGCCGATGCGCTCCACCGTGCATGGAATGCGGTTTTCGGTCGTCTCGCGGATGAGGTCGCCGAGCTCCTTCAAGCGCTTCACGTCGCGTTCATCGAACTTGCCCTCGCGCGTCGGCGGTACGTTAAGGTTCAAGCAGGCGTTTGCGCCGCAGGAACGCAGGTAGGTATTGTACAGTCTCTCAAGCGAATGCGGCTCCTCGTTTTCGTGCCAGAACCAGCCCGGACGAATGGACATGTCGATCTCCGCCGGTGCGAAAACAAGCCCCTTCGAGTAGAGGATGTTCGGCATGGTGCCAATTTCACGGTTCGTGTTGTACATGTAGCTCAAAGAGCCGTCTTCTGCCATCGGACCCGCGCCGGTCTGCACCTCGCTGTAAAAGCACAGCTCGCGCGGCACAACGGCCCATTCGGCATGGCGCGCCTCTCCGGCCTCGTTGCCGCACCAGCGGGTATCCGGGCCGAAATCATTGAAAATAACGGCGTTCGGCTGATACTTGCGGATGAACTCAAAGTAACGCGGGAAGTCATATTCCTGCTTTTTGCCGTTTTCTCCCTCGCCGCAGGCGTTATCGAACCACACGCAGAAAATATCGCCGTAGCCGGTCAAAAGTTCCGTCAGCTGATTGCAGAAGTAATCGTTATATTCCGGCGTGCCGTAATATTTTGAGTTGCGGTCCCACGGAGAAAGATAAAAACCGAACTTGATGCCGCCGCGCTTGCAGGCTTCTGCGGCTTCACGCACGACGTCCCCCTTATAAGGGCTGTTTTTCACGCTGTGCTCCGTGTATTTGCTCGGCCACAGGCAGAAGCCGTCGTGGTGCTTCGCCGTGAGGATGAGTCCCTTGAGGCCCGCAGACTTCACCGCTTCCACCCACTGGTCGCAATCGAGCGCGGTGGGGTTAAAAATCTTCTCGTCCTCTGTGCCCTCGCCCCATTCGCGGTCCGTGTAGGTGTTTACACCGTAATGCACAAACGCATAGCGTTCCATCTCAAACCAATCAAGCTGTCGTTTAGACGGCACCACATGCGCCGCCTCTTTCAAAAATTCAACCATACTGTCCTCCCGAATTTCGGTTTTGCTGCTCCGCTCGTATTATAGCACAACCGCGCAAAATGTCAAAAATTAAAATGCGGCGCAGAAAGCTCGCTTCCGTACCGCATTTAATCGTTATTTTAGAACGTGACGCGCACCGTGGTGCCCTTGTTCGGCTCGCTTTCAAGCGACACGCGCGCATGGTGGAACATGGCGCCGTGCTTTACAATGGAAAGCCCAAGTCCCGTGCCGCCAATCTGCTTGGAGCGGCTCTTGTCCACACGGTAGAAGCGCTCGAACACGCGCTCGCGGTCGGCCGCCGGAATGCCAATGCCCGTATCGCTGACCTGCATATATGCGTGGCCGCCTTCCGTGCCGGTGGAGATCACCACGCGGCCGCCGGGACGGTTGTACTTTACAGCGTTATCCGCAAGGTTATACAGCATCTCGTCTAAAATGTACGGCACGCCGGTGACGAACGCCGAGCTGCCCTGCACCGAGATGACAATACTGTTCTGCTGCGCCGGGATTTTCAGACGGCAGGCCACCTCCTGCGCAACGGCGTAAAGGTCTGTATCGGCGCGGCCCAGCTCTACCGCATTTTCGTCAAGCTTTGAAAGCTTCAAAATATCCTCAACAAGCGTGATAAGCCGCTGTGCTTCGGTATAAATGTTGTTCGCAAAGCGCGGCACATCGGCACTCTTGACGAGCCCGTCCTTCATAATCTCCGCATAGCCCGAAATAGAAGTCAGCGGCGTTTTGAGCTCATGCGAAACGTTCGCGGTGAACTCGCGGCGCAGGCGCTCGTTCTCTTCCTTTTCGGTAACGTCCAGCAGCACGATCACCGCGCCCTGCACGCCGTTATCGTTCGTAACGGGGTTTGCGATGAGGCTGTAACTGCGCCCTGCCAGCTTTGTGATGCGCTCGCTCGCCGTACCCGTCAGCGCGGAATCCATTGCATCACGGAAATCGGGGCTGCGGTTAAACGCCAGCACGCTCTGTGGGCGGTCGTCCTCCGGGTGCACGTCCAAAAGGCGCACAGCGCTCGTGTTGTACGAAAGCACGTCGCCCTTTGCATCCACCACAATGAAGCCCTCGCGCATGTTTTCGGTGATGGCGGTAAACTCTGTCTGCTTGCGGTGCAGCTCTTCCATTTTCTCCTTGATGGTCTCGTTCTGGCGCTGCAAACGCAAAAGCAGCGGCGAAAGCTCGCCGTACACGTCGTTTTCCATCGGGTGGTCAAGGTCAATGGCGTTGACCGGCGCCACAATCTGCTTTGTGCGGTACGTGGAAAGCAAAATGGCCAGCACCAAAATAATGACGGAACACAGCAGCATCCACGGCACCATGCGCTCAATGGAGCCGAACACCGTCTTCATACCGACCGAAAGGCGCAGCACGCGTCCGTCCGAGAGCATCACAGCGTAGTTATACGACTGCACATTCAGCGTATCGGATTCACGCACGGATTCCCCCGCACCGTTTTCTCTTGCAGCAATGACCTCCGGGCGGTTGTTGTGATTTTCCATGTTTGCGGCATCTGCAACACTGTCAAATCGCACCGTGCCGTCCGTATCGATGACGGTCACGCGCACAGACTGCGCGGCGGCTGTATCATACCCGGCGGAGCGGATGTCGGAAAGGTAATCGTCCCCGCCAAGGGCGATGCCGTTTTGAATGTAGCGGCTTTCCGCTATGGTCGCCTTTTTCACGATTTCCAGCGAATCGTAGTATGAAACGACGCCGGAAAGCACCATAGAAAGTAAAATGGAAAGCAGCGCAATGCACGACATGCTGAAAATGATCTTTTTCTTCATGCGTCTTTCTCCTCTTTAATCCTGTGCCAGCCGGTAGCCCACGCCGCGCACGGTCTCAATGAGCGCACCGGCATTGCCGAGCTTTTGCCGCAGCGTGCGGATATGCACGTCTACCGTGCGGGTCTCGCCGCTGTAATTGTAATCCCAGATCTTCGTGAGAATCTGATCGCGCGAAAGCACCACACCGCGGTTTTCCAGCAGATAGCACAGCAGTTCAAATTCTTTGTACGTGAGGATCACGGATTCACCATCAACCGTAACGGCGCGGCGCTTCACATCCACCGCAAGCGGGCCCGCCGTAAAAAGCTTATCCTCTGCCGCGGGCTTTGCGGCCCTGCGCAGCAGCGCACGCACACGGGAGACAAGCTCCATCATGCCGAACGGCTTCGGCATGTAATCGTCCGCGCCGCTGTCCAGCCCAACCACACGGTCATATTCGCTGCTTTTCGCCGTCAGCATCATCACGGGCAGGTCGGCCGTTTCCGCACCCGCGCGCAGACGCTTCAAAATATGCAGACCGTCTTCATCCGGCAGCATAATGTCGAGCAGCACGAGCTGCGGCAGCTCTTTTTCAAGCGCCTGCCAGAAATCGGCCGCATTCCGGAAGCCCTCGGCTTCAAAGCCGGTGGTGTGCAGTGTATAGAGTACAAGCTCGCGGATGCTGTCGTCGTCCTCCACAAGATAGATCATAAACCCTTAAATCCTTTCTGTGCGGCTTTGCCGCTTAATCGTGCTCGCCGGTGAGTGAGAACACGACCCACTCCGCAATATTGACCGCGTGATCGCCGATGCGTTCAAAATACTTCGCCACCATCAGCAGGTCAAGGCATGTCTCGCCCTCCTCGGGCTTTTCGGCGATGAGTGCGATGATCTCACTTTTCACCTTGTTAAAAAGCGCATCCACTTCGTCGTCCGCTTTTTCCACGGCGCGCGCAATATCAATGTCACGGCGCACAAACGAATCGACGCTGTTCGTCACCATTTTTACGGCGGCGCGCGCCATTTCGGCAATGTGCAGACTGCCCGGCAGCACCTCTGCGCGGATATGCTCGACCATTTCGGCAATATCCGAAGCCTGGTCGCCGATGCGCTCCATATCTGCGATCATCTTCATCGCGGCAGAGATGAGACGCAGGTCTTTTGCAACAGGCTGCTGCTGTAAAAGCAAGCGCAGGCAGATTGCTTCAATCTCGCGCTCCTTGCGGTCGATTTCCTGTTCCGTTTCGTCCACGGCGCGGCGCAGCGCTTCGTCTCGTGTCACAAGCACCTTTGCCGCCTGCGAAATGCCGTCTTCGCACAGTGCGCCCATGCGGATAAGCTCTGTATTGAGCAGCTCCAGCTGCTCGTCCAAACGATTTCTCATTGTAGTCACGTTCCTTTCTGCAAGCCTTAACCGAATCTGCCGGTGATGTAATCCTCCGTGCGCTTATCCTTCGGCATGGCGAATAAGCTCTCCGTCTCGCCGTACTCGATGACCTCACCGAGCAGGAAGAATGCCGTTTTGTCCGAGATACGCGCCGCCTGCTGCATGTTGTGCGTGACCATAACGATAGTATAATCCTTTTTCAGCTCCACCGCAAGGTCTTCTATCTTGGAAGTGGAGATTGGGTCAAGGGCGCTGGTCGGTTCGTCCATCAGCAGCACCTCCGGCTCCACAGCCAACGCGCGTGCAATGCACAGTCTCTGCTGCTGCCCGCCGGAAAGCCCCAGCGCGCTTTTCTTCAGTCTGTCTTTAAGCTCGTCCCAAATGGCGGCGTTTCTTAAAGAACGCTCCACAATGTCATCGAGTTTCGCCTTAGAGCGGATGCCGTGCGTGCGCGGGCCGTAGGCGATGTTGTCGTACACGCTCATCGGAAACGGGTTCGGCTTTTGGAACACCATGCCGATACGTTTTCTCAAAAGGTTCACGTCCATGCCGTGGTAGATGTCCTCGCCGTCCAATTTTACTGCGCCGGTAATCCGGCAGCCCTCAACGAGGTCGTTCATGCGGTTCAAGGATTTCAGCAGCGTACTTTTGCCGCAGCCGGAAGGCCCGATGAACGCGGTGATCTCGTTCGGTTGAATTTCCATATGGATGGATTTCAGCGCATGGAAATCGCCGTAATACAAATTCAGATCTTCGATTGCCAATTTACAGCTCATATCGTTTCCCCTATCTTTTTCTGGTGTGATTTTCTAAAAGGCTCGCTTTAGCCCTGTTTCTTCGTAATTTTCTTCGCGACGAACGAGGACAGTGCGTTGATGCCGATGACGATAACAAGCAGCACAACCGCTGTGGCATACGTTTTGTCGATGTGCAGACCCTCGCTCGAAAGCACATACATGTGCACGGAGAGGGTTCGCACGGAATCGAACAGACCGCCGCCCGCCTGGCCCGGCATCTGCGCCACGGAGCCCGCAGTGTACATCAGCGCTGCGGATTCACCCACAACGCGGCCAATGGCCAAAATCACGCCGGACAAAATGCCCGGCACGGCGCTCGGCAGCACGATGTGAAACACCGTGCGCAGCCTGCCCGCGCCCAGGCCGAAGCTGCCCTCGCGGTAGCTGTCCGGGATGGAGAGCAGCGCCTCCTCCGTGGTGCGCAAAATGAGGGGCAGAATCATCACCGCAAGCGTCATTCCCCCCGCCAGAAGCGAGTAGCTCCAGCGAAGCGAGGTCACGAAAAACATCATGCCAAACAGGCCGTACAGGATGGACGGGATGCCCGCCAGCGTTTCCGCCGTAAGGCGCACGGCCTTGACGATTTTGGAATCGCGGTTGGCGTATTCGGCCAAGTAGATGGCTCCGCCCACGCCCAGCGGCACGGCCAGCGCCAGCGACAGAAGCGTCATGATAACGGTATTGAACAGGGCGGGAAGCAAGCTGACGTTTTCGCTGTTGTAGTCCATCGCAAACAGACTGGGCTTGAGGTGTGGGATGCCGGTTGCCAGAATGTAGCCAATCAGCAGCACCAGCGCCGCCGCGACGAACACCGACGCGACGGCGCACAGCAGGTGGAGCACGAAAGACCCGGGATAGCGCCTCGCGTTTGCGAGAATTGCGCGTACGCTCCTCATTGCACCTGCCTCCTCTTGAGCGCCGAGAACAGCGCGTTGATCATGAGAATGAACACAAACAGCACCACGCCGGTGGCAATGAGCGCTTCACGATGCAAGTCCGTCGCGTAGCCCATTTCCATTACGATGTTCACGGTCATGGTGCGTATGCCCTGCAAAAGACCCTTGGGCATACGGGCCTGGTTGCCCGCCACCATCATCACGGCCATGGTTTCGCCTACGGCGCGGCCAACGCCCAGGATGACGGCAGCCAGAATACCGCTTCTGGCTGCGGGAACCACCGTGCGGAACACGCTGGCCTCCCTCGTCGCCCCCAGCGCAAGGCTGCCTTCGAAATAGCTTTCGGGTACTGCGCGAATCGCAGATTCTGCCTGCAAAATGATCGTAGGCAGAATCATCATCGCCAGCAGGATGCACGCGGTGAGCATGCTGTTTCCGTTCCCGCCGAAGGTTTCCTTCACAAAGGGCACGATGGCCGTAAGCCCGAAGAAGCCGTAGACCACCGAAGGGATGCCGGCCAGCAGCGCCACCGCAGGCTTGAGCACCCGGTACAGCTTGTGGGGACAGAACCTGACCAGATAGATCGCCGTCAGTATGCCCAGCGGCGCGCCCAGAAGCAGGGCGCCGCCGGTGACATACACGCTGCCCAGAATCATGGGCAGAATTCCGAAGATTTCATTGCTGGGCCTCCAGGTCTCCCCGGTCAGAAACTCCCAGAGACTGACCTTCCCAAAGAAGGGGATGCCGTTGGAGAACAGGAAGAAGCAGATCAGCAGAACCGCCAGGATACAGGCGCATGCGGTAGCGCAGAACACGCACCGCATGGCCGTTTCACGAAACTTGCCGCTCATGGCCTTACTTCTGGAAGCCTTCCCAAGTGGTCACAGCGCCGGTGAAAATCTGCTCGATCTCTTCAACGGTCATGCTCTCGACCGGGTTGGCGGGGTTGACGATGATGGCGATGCCGTCCATGGCGATGGTGGTGCCGGTCAGGCCAGCCTCGATTTCGCTGTCCTTCAGGGCGCGGGAAGCCATGCCGATGTCGCAGATGCCGTCGATAGCACTGGTCATGCCGGTGGTGGAGTCGCTCTGCTGAATCTCGATCTCAGCGTTGGGGTTGAGGGCGGCGTAGGCTTCCTTGAGCTTTTCCATCACAGGGGTGACGGAGGAGGAGCCGGCCACGACGATCTTGCCGGAAACCTGCTTGCCGGCATAGGCGGGGGCGTCATCCAGCGGAATGTAGCCGTTCTCGGAAATCACAGCCTGGCCTTCGGCAGACAGGATGTAGGTGATGAAGTCCTGCGCCGCTTCGCTGACCTCGCCCATGGTGGCGATGTTGAAGGGACGGGCGACCTCGTAGGTGCCGGCCTTGATGTTCTCAACGGTGGCGGCAACGCCGTTCACCTGCAGGGCCTTGACGCTCTCGTTCAGGGAGCCCATGCTGGAGTAGCCGATGGCGGCCTCATTGCCGGCGACGGTGGTCATCATCACGTTGGTACTGTTGGTGATGACGGCTTCCTCGGTGGTGTAGTCCACTTTCTCGCCGTTTTCGTCCTCTTTCTCTACACCCAGCAGCTCGATGAACGCGCCGCGCGTGCCGCTGCCGTCCTCACGGCTGACCACGGTGATGTCCTGCGTGTAGTCAAACTCGGCCATTGCGGCGGTCGCGCCCACGATCATCATAAGGCTCAAAAGAATTCCCAGAAACTTTTTCATCTTCATTTTCCTCCTTGGTTCTTAGTACGGATGAAAGTATACGGCGGGTGTGTTAAACCAAACGTGCCGCTTTTGTTAAAAGGGGGTAAAATAAGCGGTGGATTGAACCAAACCGCCCCGGCCGGAAGCTTTCCTGTTATGGCATGGGCGGCGGAAAGCCCTTCGCGCCATGCTTTGATGTGCGGCAGTCCGGCCGTCGCAAAAAAAAGCTGCTCTTCATGAACCAAAACGCCCGCTTCGGAGTCTGAATAGACAACATCCGAAGCGAGCGCCCGGCGCGCCTTGGGAGCGTCGCCGCAAACCTGATGGAACCGACAAACGGGAGGGAAACGTATGAAAAGCCGTCTGCTTTGCATGTGTACCTGTCTTGCGCTGGCCGTAAGCGGCCTGACCGCCGCGAGGGCGGAACGTCCGGATTTCCAAACCATCACGCAGCTGAGGGAAACCTGCCCGGACAGCTGGTGCGAAACCCTGCACGCCTGCGGCCGGGAGATCATCATCGACCTGGACGTGGCGGTGCCGGAGGTGGAACGCTTCCCCGTCATGGAGGCCGACCCCGTCCCCCTTGCCGACGGCAGATCCGCCGAGGCGTCCGTCGTCATCGGCGACACGGAGCAGTGGATGAGCACGGGTATTCTGCGCATCGACTCGCCCAACCGCCAGATCAAGAATGCCGCGCAGAAAATGCATCCTGCCCCCGCCGTGCTGCAGGGATACAATCAGTACCCCATTCTCCGGCAGTTTGGTGAATTTGATCCGGACACGGCCTATGCGTTCAACAATCCTACCACCGTCACGGACGCGCAGGCGCTTTTGCTTCGCGCATGGGAAAATCTCTATCCCGGCGAGGACATCGCGCTTCTGCCCCACCGGCTCGTCGCCTATCAGGGAGAAATGAAGTACGACTACAGGACCGACACCTATTCGGGCGATCCCTTGCCCGAATCGGAAGCAACGCTCATGGTTTATTTCGATCAGACAGTCGGGGGGATTCCCGTCATCTGCGGCGCAGCGGAAAGCTTCACGCGGTATGCGGGCATGAACAACCGGGAGGCGTACCGGTATCACGGTGCCATCGCCATCACGCAGGGGCTGAAAAGCATCGGGCTGAACGAGATATACAAGAGCCTTCAGTTCCATCTGCTCAGCCCTGCCGCGCTTCTCGCTGAAGATGTGCCGCTATGCAGCTTTGAAGAGGTGAAGGAGACCTATCTCGATCTCATCCGGGCGGGACGGCTGAGGAGCATTGCCAACCTGCGGCTGGGATACGCCGTATGGCTCAACGAAACGGGCTCTGCCTTTACGCTCCTGCCCACGTGGGTGGCGGAGGGCGAATTGTATCCAGATGCGGAGACTCCGGACGCATCCGTCCAAAAGCAGTATGACGCCGTTTCCCCCTATTGGGGTCCCATCCTGGTAAACGCGCAGACCGCGGAGCTGATTGACCCGTACAATGCCGCAAGCAGCCGCTCCTTTGACAAGCCGGGCCTCCTTTTATGGGAGGATATCTGAACGGAACAAGCAACGTCCCCGAAAAGTGTTTGTTCCTTGTGTTTCCGGCGCTTCGTGCGGCTCTTGACGCCGTTTCCGTCCCCAAAAGGAGCGCCGCGCATCGCGGCGGCGTTTCTTTTGGGGCGCCCTTCTCTTTCCGGTACAACAAAAAAGCCCGCGCTTGCCAGCCGATGGGGCGCGTGCTATACTGTGTATTCAAATGGAAAAAAGGGGGGCTGTCCATGCGCCGTGACGCGCGCACCTTCGGTACTTTGTTTCTGTCCACCTTCAAGCTCAGCGCCTTTACCTTCGGCGGGGGATATGTCATTATTCCGCTGATGCGCAAGCAGTTTGTGGACCGGCTGGGCTGGCTGGAAGAGCAGGAAATGCTGGATTTGACGGCCATCGCCCAGTCATCTCCGGGGCCGATTGCGGTCAATGCCGCGATTTTGCTGGGATACCGGGTAGCGGGCGTACCGGGGGCAATGGTGACCATGCTGGGCACGGTCATTCCGCCGCTGGTGGTTCTCTCGGTGATCTCCCTGTTTTACGATGCGTTCCGTTCCAACCTGATCGTCAGCCGGGTGATGAAGGGCATGCAGGCGGGTGTGGCGGCGGTCATCTTCGACGTGGTGCTGACCATGGCCGGGCAGATCATTGGCCGCAAACGGGCCGTACCCATCGTGACGCTGGCGGGCGCATTCATCGCCTCCTGGTTTTTCGATGTGCACATTCTTTTGATTCTGCTTGCATGCGCGCTCATCGGACTGGCCCAGTGGCGCAGCGATACAAAGAAGGGGGCGGCGGCATGATTTACTGGCAGCTGTTGTGGAGCTTTTTCCAGATCGGCCTGTTCAGCATCGGCGGGGGCTATGCCGCCATGCCGCTGATTCAGCATCAGGTAGTCGAAGTGCATCCGTGGCTGACGCTTACGGAGTTTACCGACATCGTCACACTTTCGCAAATGACGCCCGGCCCTATCGCCATCAACTCCGCCACATTTGTGGGTATGCGCATCGCGGGCGTAAGCGGCGCGCTGGTGGCCACAGCGGGCTGCGTGCTGCCCTCCTGCGTGATTGCGCTGCTGCTGGCATGGGTGTATTACCGCTACCGCAGCCTGTCGGTCATCCAGGGCGTATTGGGCGGCGTTCGCCCCGCCGTGGTCGCGATGATCGCGTCGGCGGGGCTGAGCATATTGCTTCTGGCGCTGTTTGGCAGCGAAGTCATCAGCCTTCCCTTATTGGACCTGAGGGCGCTTGGTATTTTCGCGCTGGCGTTGGCAGCGCTTCGCATTTTCAAGCCCGATCCCATCTGGGTGATGGCAGGGGCAGGCGTGCTGGGCGGTATCCTGTACTCGCTATAGGGAGTCAGCGGAACATCCGCTCCAGCTCCTCGTATTTTTCGTGGGTGATGAGTGCGTCGTGCTTGGTGTTTTCCAGGCGCACCACATAGGTCCAGCGTCCATAGGGCGTGATGTCCTTGATATGATTGAGGTTGATGATATAGGACTTATGGCAGCGGAAAAACGCGTCGCTGTGCAGGCGCTCCTCCATCTCGGCCAGAGAATCGCCGGTGACGTAGCGTCCCCCGTCCGCCGTGTAGAGCACGGTGGCCCGGTCCTCGCGCTGCACCAGCAGGATATCCT
>OLOH01001629.1_pt1 | contig 12494 bp, 7 predicted proteins | sample 1673221 | NCBI WGS metagenome assembly OLOH01 (sample SAMEA3136767, study PRJEB25190) | human gut metagenome
GTCTGGATGCAGTGAAAGAAGACGGAACAGCATTTGTATTCATGGGACATGGTACTTCCCATACAGCAAATGTAACATATGATCAGATGCAGTCACAGATGGAGAATCTTGGACTTACAAACGCTTTCATTGGAACTGTAGAAGGTAAGCCAGAAGATACAGAATGCCAGGCTGTTATTGCAAAAGTTAAAGATGCAGGATTCAAGAAAGTTGTTCTTCGTCCGCTGATGGTTGTTGCTGGTGACCATGCAAACAACGATATGGCTGGTGATGATGACGATTCCTGGAAATCTCAGTTCAATGCATCTGGTGCATTTGACAGCGTTGACTGCCAGATCGCAGGTCTTGGAAGAATTGAAGCTGTAGAGGATCTTTACGTAGAGCATACAAAAGCAGCAATTGATTCTCTTGGAACAGCTGATACAGCTGAAGAAACAACAGATGATACTGCAGAAGCAGCAGATGACACAACAGATGGTGCAGAAGAAGTTACAGACGATTCTGCAGCAGAATAATGTAATGTGTAAATAATTTATGCAATAAACGGGACTGCCCGGAAGGCTTGATTGTCTTCCGGGCATTTCCTGTAAAATCAGGAGGATTTATATTATGAAACGTTCAGTGGCAATGATGGCATGCGTATTAAGCGGAGCTATGGTACTTGGCAGTTTCAGCCCGGTTATGGCAGAGACAGGAGCAAAGGCAGTTTCTGCAACAGTGACAGATTCAAAATCATCAGATGATAAAAAGGATGATGCAAAAGCTGATACAGCGGACAAAAAGGACGATGCAAAGGATACGGTGCTTGAAGACGGTACCTACAGTGCAGAGTTTAATACAGACAGTGGAATGTTCCATGTAAATGAAGCAAATGATGGCAAAGGAACATTGACAGTCAAAGATGGTAAGATGACACTTCATGTAAGCCTGGCTTCCAAAAACATCGTAAATCTGTTTGTAGGAACAGCAGAAGATGCGCAGAAAGATGGTGCAGAACTTCTTCAGCCAACGACAGACACTGTTACATATAGTGATGGAACGACAGAAGAAGTTTATGGCTTTGATATTCCGGTTGAGGCCATTGATGAAGAGTTTGATCTTGCTCTTATTGGAAAGAAAAATAAATGGTATGACCATAAAGTAAAGGTTACGAATCCTCAGAAAGAATCTGATGAAGTTGCAACAACAGAAGATGCGAAAGATACTTCAAAAGATGACGCTTCCAAAAAATAAAAGTTTTCGAAAAAAATATCCTGTGCGGTACAGTTCACGCACAGGATATTTTTTATGCCTTGCTATTTTTTACAATGAGCAAAAACATTTTATTTAATTTTAATTTTGATCGTAGCTTTCTTGCCGGATCCGTCAGTTGCTCTTGCGGTGATCTTAACGGTACCTTTTTTACCTTTGACAGCTTTTACTTTACCGTTTTTATCAACTGTTGCAAGTTTTGTGTTGCTGGAAGACCATACAACTTTCTTGTTAGCTTTACCCTTCTGAGTATAAACTGTAGCTTTTACTTTTGTTGTCTTACCACGTTTAAGAGTGGTTTTAGCGGAAAGTTTAATGCTCTTTACAGAACCTTTCATACAGGTAAGTGTAATTTTCTGGGCCTTTTTGCTTCCGTCTTTTGCAGTAGCTGTGATGGTAACTTTTTTGCCACCAGCATTTTTCTTGAAGGTTACAACACCATTGGAATTAACGGTAGCCACTTTTTTATTGCTGGTAGTCCATGTTACAGCTTTGTTTGTAGCATTGGAAGGTGCAACAGTAGCTTTGAGCTGTACTTTCTTTCCTGCTGCAATGTTGCGGGAAGGAGTTGCTGCAAGTTTGATGCCTGTTACTTTGTAGACAGGATCTGCAACAGTAACGGTGCATTCAGCTTTTACATTTCCGGCGGTAGCAGTGATGACAGCAGTACCAGCTTTAACAGCTGTTACAGTACCATCAGCAGCCACTTTTGCAACTGCTTCGTTGCTGGAAGACCATACAATTTTATCTGTTGTATCAGCAGGAGTAACAGTAGCCTTTAAAGTAAAGGATTTGCCTGTTTCTACCTTCTGACTGGTAGCGTTCAGAGTAACTTTTGTAGCTGGAACCGGAACTGGTGTTACGGTAAGAGTGCTGTTTGTTTTACTGATTTTGAATACACGTTCATACCAGGTATTATTCTTTACAGAATGGAATGAGAAGGTAACTTCTTTTTCAAGATAATCTGTTGTAGTTGTTCCGCCCATTGCATTTGCTTTTACAACAAGATCAGCCTTGCGGTCTGTGATATCTGTAGTTTTTTCAGCTTTGGTTGCATCTGCAGCAGATCCGATAAATACTTTATCGAAACTGTCACTTCCCATAGTCAGGTGGAGAACTTCCTGATAGTTGTTGGAGTTTGGTCCGCCAATTGTCTGCAGTGAGGCTGCATCAACCTTGAACATTTTGACTCCGTTGCTGACTGTCAGATCTTTTGTATGATCGTAATCGCCGGTAACTAATGTTTTGGCAGATGTATCGAGAACTGCCTGACGAGGATAAAATGCTCTCGCCAGAGAATTCTTGCCCTGTTCGTATTTAGTAAGGTAGCTGTTGGAAATAGCTACGATTGGAAGATCAGTTTCGCCTTCTGTTACAGGAATAGTGAACTGCCATTTTCCATTAACCTGTTTACCGGCAATCCAGTTATCTCTGTTATCACCATTTGCTACGGCTTCTTCATAAGTGCCTTTATACAGATAATGATAGCCCTGTCCGTGAAGGGTAACGATGAGCTTGTTGTCCTTGAAAACAGCCTTTTCAACATTGAACATTAATGTCTGGTTTGTAACGGAAAGAATACCAGCTTCAAGAATGTTCATATCAGATGCAACTGCATCTTTTTTGTCTGTTTCAGCCATGGAATTAACGTCAAAAGTGATTGTCTGAACATTGCTCCATGCTTTACCTGCATTCACATTCTTGGTATAGCTGAAACTTGCATAAATGGTATCTGTCAGATTGGCAACAGGAATTGTATACCAGTAGCCGTCATCTCCGCCACCTACATACCAATCAACCTCATGCTTAGTTGCTTTGTCCTTATCATTCGTAAGAGCCATGTAGTTTCTGTTCACACTTGTCTGATGCATTCTTACCAGATAGGTTCCATCGTCCTGTTTAGTAGCAACAGCACTGTCCATTGCATACATACCGGATGGCTTTCCCTCGCTGTTAACTACATTGACTTTGATGGAATGTGTCTTGGCTTCTGTTGCATCCTGTGTGGATACGCCATCAGCAGAGAACTCGTCTACCTCGCCATCGTTAAACAGATCTGTTGAAGTTGTGTCAGTGTCTTCGGTTGTATCCTCATTTTCCACTGTCAGATCAGCAGATTCCGCATCATCTGCTAAAACAGAATCATCAGTTACATTAGAATCATCAGTTAAATTAGAATCGTCAGTGATATCAGTATCATCCTCATCTGATTCAACTGAGACTTCTTCACTTGCAATATCCAGATCTTCCGCAAGAACCGGGATAGAGGCAACTGGAGTTGCTGCAACTGAGGCGCTGAGAAGCAGTGCTAATAAAATTTTTCTTCTTTGCTTCATAATAATCTCCTTACGTATATACTTGAATTCAGACACTGTACAGTGTCTGGTGTAACCGGAATGCTCCGCGCACTGCAATCCATAAGATTATCATAACACTTATTGATGAGAATGACAAATAATAATCAGGAAAAATGACAGATTTATCGACATGGCCCTGTATAGCACAGGAGTAATTTCCTTATATAATATGTGTATATAAATCAGGTTCAAACTCTTGCACCTTACCCGATATATTGTTATAATGAAAACAATATAGGAACTCCAGTGCTGTTGTACGCAGATAATAGGGAATCAGGTGAGAATCCTGAGCGATCCGGTCACTGTAAGCATAAGAGAGAATCACGGGAACCATTGCATGGAAAGTTATGTGAGAAGGCGTGATTATTTAATACTCTGTAAGCCAGGAAACCTGCTGGAGAGTCAGTGAAAAGCTTCCGAAGAAAGCAGAATTTCACAGAAACGAAGCATCCGAGTACAGGATGTTTTATTTGTGCGACTGAAGTCTACTCATCTGAATCGGAGAGTAGGCTTTGTTACTTTACAGGAAATTACGTTGTAATATTCGATAAGGCGACAATTTTGAGGAAAATCCTATATGAGATACTTGCAAAAAAGCATTTTTATCAAAAAGGAGAGAAGTAAGTATGCATTCGAAAAAATTTCTTGCTGCATTTCTTGCATTGAGCATAACAGCCGCACCACAGGCTTCAGTTATGGCATCAGCAGAAAATGCATCAGTACAGGAAAATGACGACAATGCGTCAGAAAAAGAAAATGATGGTGAATCTGAACAGAAAACAGACAAAGATGCAGATGAAAATACAGAAAAAACAACATCTGGCGAAACAGAGCAGAAAGCAGATGCTGCTCCGGTAAACGAGGAATTTCTGCAGATCACAGAGAAGAAGGCATATACAGAGGGCGATTCCATTCTGATCGAGGTTGTTTCTGCAAATACAGCTTATAACAGATTATATATTGGAAACAGAACAGATGAAAATAAGACACCTGTCATTGATGGAACACTGGATGAATCAGGAAAATATCATTATCTGTTCTATATTGATCCGAAATTCCTTGGTGCTAAGGCAGCCTATGTTCCGGGAAATAGTGAGAACGACAGCTGGTATACAGATGAAGAACTTTATATGATGCTTCCTTCTGAGGCAACAGAAGCACCTGCTCAGACTGCAACAGAGGACAGTGAAGCTGCAAATTCGGAAGAAACACAGACAACAGAAGAATCTGCTTCGACAGATAATTCCGGTGAAGGAACAATCTCAAAAAGCTCAGGAAGTGAATCAGACTCTCTCTGGCAGATTGGTGCACTGGAGGAAGATTCAACAGAACAGAAGCAGGATACAGAATCAAATGATGATTACCGCATTGAAAGTCTGGAAGAAGACGGCGAAACGCAGAATGCTGCAGAGACGGGAGCTGCATCTGCTTTAACAACAGATGGCACATATAAGGCTGACGATTTTTCCTTTAGTGGTGGCACTGGAAAAACAAAGATTACCTGCGAGGGTATTACTGTTAAAGGTGGTAAGACATATGCAACGATCAAGTTCAGCAGTGATAAATTTACAAAACTTGTTGTAAATGGCACAGAATATAAGCCGACGAGTAATGAAGGCGGTTCTTACTTTGAAATTCCGGTGACTTTAAATACAGATATGACGATTACCGGAACGACGGTTGCTATGACTGAGCCACATGATATTGACTATGTGATTCATATTACAAAGAGCGGCACAGTTACACCGGATGCTACACCGACAGTTACACCGCAGCCTACAGCTACACCTGCACCACAGCCGACTACTACACCATCCAGCGATATTCCGAAGGATGGAACTTATACGGGAACTGTAACACATGTATCCGGTACAGCAACTATGTTCAAGATCAATGCTTGTACGATCACTGTAAAGAACGGTAAGCTTACAGCTACGATTACATTAGGTGGAACCGGATATGACAAATTGTTCCTGGGAACAAAAGAAGAGGCGCTGAAGGCTGACGACAGTAAGCTGATTTCTTATAAAGTAGATAAAGACGGAAAATATACATATGAATTTGCATTGGACGGTCTGAACAAAGACATCAAACTGGCTGCCCGTTCTCATCGTTACTATGAGGCCGGTGAGAAAGATAAAATGTGGTATGACCATACACTGAAATTTAATGTAGATACCAGCAATTCCGGTAACGGAGGAGATGGATCCAAAGATGATGGCTCCAGTGGAAACAATTCTGGCGGAAATCACTCCGGTGGAAACAACGGTTCCAGTGGAAATCATTCAAATGGAAGTAATTCCGGTAATAACAGCTCAAATGGAAATAACAGTTCCAGTGGAAATCATTCCAGCGGAAGCAGTTCAAAAGGTTCTGGCGGAAGCAGCTCTGGAGGTAGCAGCTCCAGTAGCAAAAACTACAAATCCAATACAGATGGTAAGACAAGTCAGGTGGATTCTTCAGCCGGTGGATTGAAAGATGGAGAATATGGCCCGGATGCATTTACTTTCTCCTGGTCAGGTGGAACTGGCACACATGGCCTGAACATTACCTGCGACAAGATCAGTGTCGAGAGTGGTCAGGCATGGGCATATGTAACATTCAGCAGTGGAAAATGGGTTTATCTTAAAGCAAGTGGAACCCAATATGATCCGGTAGATCAGGGAAGTGATTACACGACATTCAAGATTCCAGTTCAGCTGAATGCCAATAATAAAGTAGTGGGCTGTACAACTGCAATGTCAAAGCCTTATGAGATTGAATATACGCTGTATTTTGGAATGGATACAGGCAGCACATCCAGTAGCTCTGGTGGCAGCAGTGTGACTGCAAAAGCAGCAGGAAATTCTACAAAACTTGCAGATGGTGAAGAAGCCAAGACAGATGCCGGTACTGTATATAAAGATGATGCAGCACCAAAGATCACAGGTCTGGAATATATGAGTTCTCTGAAGCTGGAACATTCTAAGATGTTTAAGATTCATTATTATAATAACGATATGACAGTACTAGAAATCACGTTGAATGATGAATTTGGAAAAGACAGTGTCGATCTTACACAGAACAGTACAACACAGACATCATCAGACAGTTCAGCGGCAGACACTTCTTCAGCAAAAGCATCAGGTACAGATGGAGAAGAGAGTGAAGCTACAGAACAGGATTATGCAAAACTCTATAAACAGGAAGTTATTCGTTATCTTCTTGTTCCGGAAGATAAAGCAGATCAGATTCCAGCAGGAATTGATAAATCTATTATTGTGATCCAGCTTCCGATGGACAAGACTTATGTTGCTTCTGATGTGGCACTGGAAATGATTGACAAGATTGGTGCAGACAAAAATGTATCTGCTGTTTCTGATACGGCGGATGACTGTAAGGTTGATGCAATTAAAGAGGCTCTTGGAAAAGGGGATATTACTTCAGTAGGAACTTATGATAAGGCTGATCTGAAAGAGCTTGTAAAAAATGAGTGCAAGCTGGCAATCGTGCCATCTGATATTCTGACTGCAAAAGCAGAAGACAATACGACAGAAGACACTACAGCTGAAGAAACTACAGATGAGACTCAGAACGATGAAAATCAGATTGCAGAGAAATATCCTGTTATGACTGCTTTTGCAGAAAAACTGGCAATCCTCAAAATCCCAATGATTCTGGATCGTTCCAAAGATGAGAAGGATGTCCTGGCAAAATATGAGTGGAGCAAGGTATATGGAGCTTTGTTTGGATGTGAGAAAGAAGCTTCCAAGCTCTATGGATCTGCAGTGAGTGGACACAGTGGAGATTCCGGAGAAAGTTCTGATACAACAGATAGTACAGATACAACAGAAAATACAGATACAGAACAGTAACACAGTAATTATAATAGCGGGCGGTCTTTGGATCGCCCGTATATAAAAATCGGAGGATACACAAGAATATGAAAGAAAGAAGTATAAGATCCCTGTGGCTGCCACTGGTGGCTGTATGTCTTCTCATGGTAGGGCTTCTTGGCCTGTCTGCGAATGTAAAAGCTGCAGATAAAGATTCTTCTGCACCGGAGATCCCGGGTCTGACTTTTCAGTCAGAAATGAAGAATGATTTTGCAGAATGCTTCCATATATATTATTATAATGATGACTACACTCTGATCGATGTACCTGACAGCGGACAGTTTCTGCTGGTGCCGGAGGGAAAGAGTGCACCGGACGGTCTGGACAGTGATATTGTAGTACTTCAGAAGCCTCTGGATAAGATCTATCTGGCAGCAACATCCTCAATGTCTCTTTTTTCCGCACTGGATGCACTGGATAATATTAAATTTTCCTCTCTTCAGGAGTCTGGCTGGTATGTAGGTGCGGCAAAAAAGGCAATGGAAAACGGTGACATTGTTTTTGCCGGAAAATACAGTGAACCGGATTATGAGCTTCTCGTAAATTCCGGATGTAATCTGGCAATCGAATCTACCATGATCCTGCATACTCCGAAGGTTCAGGAAATGATCGAGCAGATGGGAATTCCGGTATTCACAGATCGTTCCAGTTATGAAAGTCATCCACTTGGAAGAACAGAATGGATCAAAGTTTATGCAGAAATGGTTGACAAGAGAGATGAAGCAAAAGCGTTTTTTGATGAGCAGGCCAAGGTTATTTCTGAACTGAAAGATTTCAAAAACACCGAAAAAACAGTCGCTTTCTTCTATATCAGCACAGATGGCTCTGTGGTGGTAAGAAAACCAACCGATTATGTTCCGAAGATGATTGAGATTGCAGGTGGACGTTATGTTCCGACGCAGGTGGATTCCGAGGAGGAAACAAAACGTTCTTCTGTGCCAATGACGATGGAAGAGTTTTATACGCAGGCGATTGATGCGGATTATCTGGTGTACAATGGAACGATTGACGATCCGATCAACAGTGTGGATGAACTTTTGCAAAAGAGTGATCTTTTTGCAGATTTTAAGGCTGTCAAAGAAGGCAATGTGTGGTGTGCCGGTAAATATCTCTATCAGGCAACTGATATTGTAGGAAACATGATTACAGATCTTCATCTGATGCTTACTGGTGGAGATTCAAGTAAGATGACATTTATGACAAAAATTGATTAAGTACAGGAGCGGTTATGATGAAAGCACAGACTGGTGAAGGTACTGGGACTTTTCATATGGAAAATTTCCGGAGACGTTCACGTTATGCAGCAGTATTTGTGGTACTTGCAGCAGCACTTTTTGCAATCCTGATATTAAATATTAATACGGGAACTACAAATATTCCGGTTTCGCGTATTCTGAAGATCATTTTCCTTCGAGAGGGTGCACAGACAGAGTATAACATTATCTGGAAAATTCGAATGCCACGTCTTTTGATGGCTGCAATCTTAGGTGGAGCGTTATCTCTTTCAGGATTTCTGTTACAGACTTTTTTTGAAAACCCGATCGCCGGACCATACCTCCTGGGAATTTCATCCGGAGCAAAAATGGTTGTAGCGCTGGCAATGATCTATTTCCTTGAGAAGTTTAATAAGGTTTCTTCTTATACATTGATCATTGCTGCCTTTATTGGCTCTCTGATCGCGACAGGCTTTATCCTTCTGGTATCCAGGCGGATCAAACATATGGCGACACTTCTGATTGCCGGAACTATGATTGGATATATCTGTTCTGCAATCACAGATTTTATGGTTACTTTTGCAGAAGATTCCGACATTGTGAATCTTCATGGCTGGTCTCAGGGAAGTTTCTCAGGTATGAGCTGGAGTAACGTGCAGATTGCAACTGTGATTGTTGCGGTTGCGGTTGCACTGACTTTTATGCTTTCCAAGCCGATTGGTGCTTATCAGCTGGGTGAGGCCTATGCACAGAGTATGGGTGTCAATATTAAGATCTTTCGTGTGACGCTGATTCTTTTGTCCAGTGTTTTATCTGCTACTGTAACAGCATTTGCCGGGCCGATTTCTTTCGTGGGAATTGCAGTTCCGCATCTGGTAAAACAGGCTCTGAACACTTCCAGACCGCTTGTGGTCATACCGGGAACATTCCTTGGTGGAGCAGTTTTCTGTATGCTCAGTGACCTGATTGCAAGAACTGCGTTTGCACCGCTGGAACTGAATATCAGTACCGTTACATCAATCTTTGGTGCACCGGTCGTCATAGCAATGATGCTGAAACGTCAGAAAGGAAAACAGTGATATGGCAGAGCAATATATAAATATGGATAACCTGTCAGTCGGTTATGATGGAAAAGCCCTGATTCATGATATTTGCATCGGAATTGAAAAAGGCGAGATCGTAACACTGATCGGACCGAATGGAGCCGGTAAGTCCACAATTCTCAAAAGTATCACACGCCAGCTCAAGATCATTTCAGGAAATGTAAGCATTGCAGATGCAAACCTCTCAAAATTATCTTTCCGGGAATTGTCTACAAAAATGGCGGTAGTTCTGACGGACCGCATGAAACCGGAACTTATGACCTGCCATGATATTGTTGCTACAGGACGTTATCCGTATACCGGTAAGCTTGGAATCCTGAGCAGGGAAGATGAACAGAAAGTTGACGAGGCCATGGAAGCAGTTCATGCACAGGAACTTGGTGACCGTGATTTTAATGCAATCAGTGATGGTCAGCGGCAGCGAGTCCTTCTGGCGCGGGCAATCTGTCAGGAACCGGAGATCATTGTTTTGGACGAGCCTACTTCTTTTCTGGATGTGCGTTATAAACTGGAATTACTTTCTATTCTCAGAAATATGGCGAAGAAAAAGGGAATCACGGTGATTATGTCTCTTCATGAGATCGATCTGGCTGAGAAAGTGGCAGACAAGATCATCTGTGTGAAAGGTGATCGTATTGCACATTATGGAAAGCCGGAAACGATTTTTAAGGAAGAGGCAATTCGGGAGCTTTATGGAATTGATAACGGATATTTTGATCCGGTCTTTGGAAGTCTGGAGCTTCCAAGACCAGAGGGAGAAGCAAAGGTCCTGGTCATTTCTTCCGGTGGAAGTGGTATTCCGGTTTACAGAGAACTGCAGAGGAAAAATATTCCGTTTGCAGCCGGAATCCTTTATACAAATGATATCGATTACCAGCTGGCACGACTTCTTGCAGTGCGTACAGTGACAGAGAAGCCTTTTGAGAAAATCAGTGACCAGACGTTTACAGAAGCCATGAAACTGATGGATTCCTGTGAAAGAGTCATTGACGCAGGAGTGACAGTGGGAAGTATGAACAGTAAAATAAAAGAACTTCTTGATAAGGCAGAAAAAGATAAAAAACTCGAAAGAAAATAAGATGTGATAAAAAAATAAAAGCAACCACAGGAACATTCACCGTGGTTGCTTTTACTTTTTATAACTGGAAAGTATCCCATCAATGGATTTGTGCAGATAAGGCATGTATTCTTCAAGTGGAACTGGCTGCTGATACAGAATACAGTTGTAGCAGGTTGAACTTGCAAGCTCGATCACTGAGAAGAGCAGCAGATCAGGATGTTCATAAGCCTGATGACCTTCCTCGATCAGTTGGAGATATTTATCATAAAATCTGACATCTCTGTCAGGCATTTTTTGTTCCAATGCAGCCTGAAATACATTCCAGGAGAGGTTTTTCGAAACAAAGATAAGAAGCTGAGAATCATTTTTGAGTGCATTTAGGATATGATCGATCATAAAATGGAGCTGAGCAGGAAAACCTGTGATCTGATTCTGACGAACAGCCAGATATGCAGCGAAAAATAAATCCTGCGTTTTGGAAGAGGCCAGTTTGTTTCGGATATCATATTTATCTTTGAAATACAGATAAAAAGTACCCTTAGCAACTCCGGCTTTCTCAACAATATCAGAGATAGTAGTTTTATTGGTCCCTTTTGTTGTAAACAGTTCGAAAGCAGTGTTATACAGTGCGTCTTCTTTTTTCTTTTTATTTGATTCTAATTTACCCATTAAGAAAACCTCCCTGTATTTGATGGTCGCCATTTATTATAAACAGAAATGACCAAAAGTCAATATCACAAAAAGAAGTTGTTGATTTTTGGACACATTGGCAAAAACGTATATTGACTAATGGTCAGTTTGGGTATATAACTCTAGATGAATAAAAAGTGACTGATAGTCATTAATGAAAAATATATTCAATAAGGAGGACATGATGATTAAGTTTGGAAAGTGGATAGCAAAGCATAAAGTGATCATTGTAATCATCAGTATGTTACTGCTTATCCCGTCATTCCTGGGAATGGCAGCGACGAGAGTAAATTACGATATCCTGAGTTATCTGCCGGAATCACTGGAAACAGTTGAAGGCCAGGATATCATGGTGGATGAATTTGGAATGGGTGCATTCTCCATGGTAGTCGTGGAAGATATGGAATTGAAAGATGTCGCAGCATTAAAAGAAAAATTCCAGAATGTGGAGCATGTAAAAGATGTTCTGTGGTATGACAGTGTGGCTGATTTAAGTATTCCGGTAAGCATGATTCCGGAAAAGTTTAAGGATGGATTCTTTAATGGTGATGCTACCATGATGATTGCACTGTTTGATAATACAACATCATCTGATGCAGCGATGGAAGCAGTCAGCGACATGCGTAAGATCGCAAACGAACAGTGCTTTATCAGTGGTATGTCCGGTGTTGTAACAGATATCAAGAACCTGGCACTTGAAGAGATGCCGATCTATGTTGTGATCGCAGCCTGCTTATCATTGCTGGTTCTGCTTCTTGCAATGGATTCACTGGTAATTCCTGTGTTGTTCCTTCTCAGTGTAGGCCTTGCAGTTGTTTACAATCTTGGAACTAATATTTTCTTTGGAGAAGTTTGTTATATAACAAAATCTCTGACAGCAGTACTTCAGCTAGGTGTAACAATGGACTATTCCATTTTCCTTCTGAACTCCTTTGAAGCATATA